>Ga0056114_1000120_pt1 | contig 20763 bp, 23 predicted proteins | sample WorMetHERISLAND1_FD_77005 | JGI IMG/M metagenome (GOLD analysis project Ga0056114, IMG submission 77005) | Marine gutless worms symbiont microbial communities from Max Planck institute for Marine Microbiology, Germany - Olavius loisae HERON... ...
CGCCGCCACAAAGTGCTCCATCAAACGATCACGCTTCCAACCACTGAGCCGGCTTCTTCTCGCATACATCCTGCAATCCTAGCCCAAGCATCTCGCTTAGCTAGGACAGCCCCTTAGGTTTTTGAGCCGCCGGTCGGGGCCGCCGAACCGTGATCCGTTTATCGGGTGTTCTTCGATCCCGGTCCTGCCGAGCTTCCGCGTCGCCGGCATGGAGTTTCGACTTCCGTATTCTCTCGGCTTCGACTTCGCGCAATATTGCGGTGACCGCGTCGATCAGCTGCGGCAAGCAGTCTTCCGGTGTATCGTCGGGAACCAGCGCCTGCAATTCCGTGGCGAACCGCTCGATTTCCGGCGGGTCATCCTTTCTGTTGTACAGCTGCTTGACGACAACCAAAGCGCTTTCCCGAAGCGCACGCGCCGTTCTCGCACTTGCGATCAGTGCGATGACCCCTGTTTCCGGGTCTTCGAAAAAAGCCTCCCAATCGATCGCCTTTGGTTCCGGCTTTTGCGACGGCGTATCGTTCAATGGCAAAAAACCTTACGTTGAGGTTCCCATGTTTCTCGCCACTATATCGGCAAAACCATGGCCGGTTATAGGGTAATTCATGGTCGCGCCGTCAAACCCTGCCAAGCGCTTGGCCCAAATCCAGTCTCCATTTCGATCTCATGGGGCCGCCATCGAAGAGACGTGAAACCAAGTTCGCAACTCGGACACATCCCTACTCTACCTAGGCGACCTTTCGCCTACACACGGTATCGGTGGTAAGGTGGGAGAAATTGTTTGGGAGGCGAACGATATGAAACTGGCCAACGCCCTTTTGAAGGCGCTTAAGGACCACGGCGCCCGGGCCGTGTTCGGCATCCCGGGCGACTTCGTACTGCCGTTCTTCAAGTTCATCGAGCAGGCCAACGAATTGCCGCTCTATACCTTCAGCCACGAGCCGGCCATCGGCTTCGCTGCCGACGCGGCGGCCCGCATGGAAGCCCGCATCGGCGTCGCCTGCGTTACCTACGGAGCCGGCGGCTTCAACATGCTGAACGCGGTGGCCGGCGCCTATGCGGAGAAAAGCCCGCTGGTCGTCGTCTCCGGTGCGCCGGGCAAGGCCGAGGTCGAGCGTGGCTTGTTGGTCCACCATCAGGCCCGATCCATCGATTCGCAACTCCGCGCCTACCGGGAAGTCACCTGCGACCAGGCGGTGCTGAACGACGACGCCGAGGCGCCGGCTGCAATCGCCCGGGTGCTTCGCAACTGCCGCGAACAATCGCGGCCGGTCTATATCGAGTTTCCGCGAGACATGGTCGAAGCGGAATGTGAGCCGGTCGAACTCCTTGACCCGTCGCCGGTCGATCCGGAAGCGGTCGCGGTCTGCGCGGAAGAGATCCTAACCCGCATCGGAAACGCAGTCCGCCCCGTCCTGATGGCCGGTGTCGAGGTCAGGCGGTTCCAACTCGAGGAGCGGATTGCCGAACTGGCCGGGCGCCTCGACATTCCGGTCGTCACCAGCTTGATGGGACGCGGCCTGATGGTCGCCCCCGATGCCCCGCTGGCCGGCACCTACATGGGCGTCGCTGGCGATCCGAGCGTCGCCGAGACGGTCGAAGGATCTGACGCGCTTTTATTGCTCGGCGTCATCCTATCGGACACCAATTTCGGCGTATCGGGCCAACGGGTCGACCTGCGCCGCGCCGTTGTCGCCGCCGACCGAGAGGTTCGGGTCGGCTTCCACACCTATCCAGATGTGCCGCTGGCCGAGTTGATCGATGCCCTGATGGCGCGGACGGCCGCGCGCGACGTCAATCCGGCCGCTGAGCGCACGCCAGCGGCAGGCGGGATGGTCGCCGACGATGGCCAGGTAACGCCGCCGGATATCGCGCTCGCCGTCAACGACCTCTTCGACGAGCACGGCTTGATGCCGATCGCGTCTGACATGGGAGACTGCTGGTTCACGGCCATGGACATCCGCCACACACCGTTGGTCGCGCCCGGTTATTACGCGACCATGGGATTCGGCGTTCCGGCCGGCCTCGGCATCCAGGCCGCCACCGGCGAGCGCATGCTGATCCTGGTCGGCGACGGCGCCTTTCAGATGACCGGCTGGGAGCTTGGCCACTGCCACCGTTACGGCTGGGACCCGATCGTCATCGTGTTCAACAATTCCGGCTGGGAGATGCTGCGTACCTTCCAGCCAGAACCGCAGTACCACGACCTCGGCCACTGGAATTTTGCCGAGATCGCCGTGGCCCTTGGCGGCCGCGGTCATCGTGTCGCCACCCGAGCGCAGTTGAAAAACGCACTCGATGAAGCTGTCCGCGATCGCGACCGCTTCCAGCTGATCGAGGTGATGCTGGAGCGCGGCGCCATCTCGTCCCGGCTGCATCATTCGTCGAAGCCATACGCGCCGCCACGGCCGGCGCCGCCGAAACCTGATTTCATCCGTCAACCGGGGCGATTCTTAAAGCGATACGCTCTAGCCACGCCCCCCCCAATCGGTCTAGATTTAAAGCCATGGACGATGACCCGCTCCGTTACGACGTTTGGATCGAAGAGGCGTTGCGCACCGTCATTCGCCGCACGCTGCGTTACGCTGCCGACAATGGGCTGCCGGGCGAGCACTATTTCTACGTCACCTTCCGCACCGGCGACGAAGGTGTCGATATCCCCAACTACCTAGTCGAAGAACATCCGGAAGAGATGACCATCGTCCTTCAGTTTCAATACGAGGACCTGACCGTAAAGGACGGTATGCTGGCCGTGACCCTGCGGTTCGGCGGCAAGCCCGAACGTCTGGTGATTCCGCTTTCGGCGATCACCTCGTTTGCCGATCCTTCGGTCAATTTCGGCCTGCAGTTGAAGATGTCCTCGAGTGAGGACGAGGAATTCGAATTCGACGTGGCGGCAGCCGACGACAACGGAGAGAACGACGTGTCGTTCGATGAGCCCGACGAGGCTGTCGATGACGAAGCGCCGAAGACCGGCGAGGTAATCGCGCTCGACGCCTTCCGCAAGAAATAACCGTCCGCAACCGCTTTGTAGCGCACTACCGCCCGGTCCGGCGGGACCGCGGGTTTGACGGACCGGACAAGGAACCGCCGGACGGTTCCGACCGGCCCTCGGAGAGGAAACCATGACCAGCCACATTCACCACAAGATGTTCCCGCTCGCCGACGACGATACCGTCTACCGGAAGATTTCCGACGAGGGTATCGGAACCAAGCATTTTGAGGGCACCGAGATTCTGACGGTTGAGCCGGACGCCTTGATGAAACTCGCGGCGGAAGCGTTCCGCGACACCTCGCACCTGCTGCGCCCGGCCCACCTTAAACAACTCAGCTCGATCCTCGACGATCCGGAAGCTTCCGATAATGACCGCTTCGTCGCCCTCGATCTCCTCAAGAACGCAAATATCTCAGCCGGCGGCATCCTGCCCATGTGCCAGGACACCGGAACCGCCATCATCATGGGCAAGAAGGGCGACCGGGTATGGACCGGCGGCGGCGACGAGGCGGCGCTGGCGGCCGGCGCCCGTGAGGCCTATGCCGAGTGCAACCTCCGCTACAGCCAGGTTGCGCCCATCGACATGTTCCACGAGGTCAACACCGGCGACAACATGCCGGCCCAGATCGACCTGTTGTCGACCGAGGGCGAGGCCTACGAGCTGCTGTTCATCGCCAAGGGCGGCGGGTCCGCCAACAAGACCTTCCTCTATCAGGAGACCAAGGCGCTGCTCAACGAGGACCGGCTGATGCAGTTTCTGGATGAGAAGATCCGCACGCTCGGTACCGCCGCCTGCCCGCCCTATCACCTGGCCCTGGTCATTGGCGGCACGTCTGCGGAACTCAACCTGAAGACCGTCAAGCTTGCCTCGACCAAGTATCTCGATACCCTGCCGACCCACGGCAACGAATACGGCCAGGCCTTCCGCGATCTGGAATGGGAGGAGCGGATCCTGGAACTGACCCGCCAGATGGGCATCGGCGCTCAGTTCGGTGGCAAATACTTTTGCCACGACGTGCGCGTCGTCCGCCTGCCCCGGCACGGGGCGTCCTGCCCGGTCGGTCTCGGCGTGTCGTGCTCGGCCGATCGCCAGATCAAGGGTAAGATCACGCGGGACGGCGTCTTCCTCGAACAACTGGAGACCAATCCGGTCCAGTACCTGCCGGACGTCTCCGGCGATGATCTTGGCGGCGATGTCGTCGCCATCGACCTCACAAAACCAATGACGGATGTCCTGGCCGAACTCACGAAGCATCCGGTGAAGACCCGTGTGTCGTTGACCGGCACCCTGATCGTCGCCCGCGACATCGCGCACGCCAAGCTCCAAGAAAGGCTCGATGCCGGCGACGGTCTACCGCAGTATTTCAAGGACCATCCGGTCTATTACGCCGGCCCGGCGAAGACACCGGAGGGCTACGCGTCCGGCTCCTTCGGGCCGACCACGGCGGGCCGAATGGACTCCTACGTCGACACCTTCCAGGCGGCCGGCGGCTCCATGGTCATGTTGGCCAAGGGCAACCGCTCCAAAGCCGTGACGAACGCCTGCAAGACCCACGGTGGTTTCTATCTCGGCTCCATCGGCGGCCCGGCGGCGCGGCTCGCCCAGGATTGCATCAAGAAGGTGGAGCTGGTCGAATACCCGGAGCTCGGCATGGAAGCCATCTGGAAGATCGAGGTCGAGGACTTCCCCGCCTTCATCGTCGTCGACGACAAGGGCAACGACTTCTTCTCCGAGTTCAACCAACCCATCCACAACGGTTGAGACCGCTAGGAGCACGCGTCATGACCACCGGCCTCGGAACCTTCGACGACTTCCCACGCACCCTTCTGGCCCACACGCCGACACCCGTCGAGAAGATGGAGAACCTGACCGACGCGCTCGGCGGCCCGGCGCTCTGGGTCAAGCGCGACGACTGCACGGGCCTCGCCTTCGGCGGCAACAAGGCGCGCCAGATCGAATTCTATTTCGGCGAGGCTTTGGCCCAGGGCGCCGATACGGTACTCATCACCGGTGCCGTGCAGTCGAACTTCGTGCGTACGGTAGCGGCGGCCGCAGCCAAACTCGGCCTGGACTGCCATGTGCAGTTAGAGGAAAGGGTCAAGGACGTCGACGATACTTATCGGACCTCCGGCAACGTGCTCCTTGACCGGGTCCTGGGGGCTCATATCCACAGCTACCCGGAAGGCGAGGACGAGGCCGGCGCCGACAGGGCCTTGGGCGCCATCGCCGATGGTCTCAAAGCCAAAGGCAAGAAACCCTACATCATCCCGTTGTCACCGGGCCATCCGCCGCTCGGTGCTTTGGGTTATGTGGTCGCGGCCCGAGAGCTCCTGGGTCAAATGGCGACGGAAGGCTATGCGTTCGACGAGATCGTTCTGGCCTCTGGAAGCACCTCGACCCATGCCGGTATGCTCCATGGGTTGCGCGCGCTCGGCTCTGACCTTCCCGTCCTGGGCGTCTGCGTCCGCCGCGCGGCGGAATTGCAGGGCCCGCGGGTCAAGGCGCGCTGCGACGACATTGCCGAGCCCCTCGGCACCGAGCCGGCCGTCAGCGATGACGACGTACGGGTCACCGACGTGGCCTTGGCGCCGGGTTACGGACAACTCAACGACATGACCCTCGAGGCCCTGGAGCTGGCTGCGCAAAAGGAAGGCCTGGTCCTCGATCCGGTCTACACGGGCAAGATCTTCGCCGGCATGGTCCATCAGGTGCGGGCGGGTGCCTATGATGACGACGCCAACATCCTGTTCCTGCACACCGGCGGCCAGCCGGCGCTCTTCGCCTACGAGCCGAAACTGGCCGAACACTGGCGCGAGGCGGCGGAGTGACGCTACCGGATCTCCTCTTCGACGGACCGAAGGACGCGACCACGACCATCGCGCTCGCCCACGGCGCCGGCGCGTCCATGGACAGCCTGTTCATGCAGTATTTCGCCGAAAAGCTGGGATCGGTTGGCTTCCGCGTGGTGCGCTTCGAGTTCCCCTACATGGCCGAGCGCCGCGTCACCGGCACCAAGAAACCGCCCAACCGGGGCCCGGTCCTCATCGATACATGGATGGCTGTGGCCGACGCGCTGGGTCCGGCCAACCTGATCGTCGGCGGTAAGTCCATGGGCGGGCGCATCGCCTCGATGATCGCCGACGAAGCCGGCGTCCGTGGCCTGGTGGCGCTGGGGTACCCCTTCCATCCACCGGGCAAACCGGAAAAGCTCCGCACCGAACACCTGGCCGGCCTGAAGACGCCGGCGCTCTTCTGCCAGGGCGTACGCGACCCCTTCGGCACCCGCGATGAGGCTGCCGGATTCACGCTGTCGAAGGCGATCCGCTTTCACTGGCTGGAAGACGGTGATCACGGGTTCAAGCCGCGCAAGGCCTCCGGCCTGACGGAGACCGAGAATAGGGAGTCGGCCATCGCCGCCATAACCGAATTCGCCGAAGGCCTGCCCTAGAAGCGGCCTGCCTAACCCTCACCGCCCATCATCGCCCGCATGCCGGCGTCCATTTCCTCGGGTGTCTTGTCCGCGACATGAGTGGCGATCGACCATTTGTAGCCGTGCGGATCGGCCACCTTGCCCATGCGGTCGCCCCAGAACATCTCGGTGACCGGCATGTCCTCGCTGGCGCCGGCGGCGACGGCCTGAGCCATACGGGCATCCACGTCCTCCACGTAGAGATGAATGGTGACCGGCGACCCACCGAGTTCTGTCGGCGATTGGCTGCCCCAATCCGGGTTCGACTGGCCGAGCATGATGGCGGCGCCATCGATGGCGATCTCGGCGTGCATGACGATGTCCGTATCGGGCATGTTCATACGGAACCGTTCCACGGCACCGAAGGCTTCCTTGTAGAACTCGATGGCCGCCGCCGCGTCGTCGACGATGATATACGGCGTGACGGCAGTGGTGCCGTCGGGAATGGCTTTGACGTCGCTCATGGCTCTCTCCTTTTCGTGCGGAAACATGCGCCCCAATCCTGGTTAGCGTTGAAGCCGGTAACCGACAAGGATGCCGGCACTTGGCACACTGAATTGTGATTGCTCGGAAAAAAGCCTAAGCGGTTGTTCTCGCGCCAGCAGAAGAGTCCCTGTAGAGTCGCCGGTATGCGACTGGACCACGTCAACATTTCGACCACGGATCTCGAAGCGACCAAGGACTTCTTCGTACGTATCCTCGGCCTTGAGGTGGGCGATCGACCGCCGTTCGCCTTCCCCGGCTACTGGCTTTATGGGGGTGACCGGCCACTTGTCCATCTGGTTGTTGCCGGCAACGACCTGAACACGGAGACCGGTCCCATCGATCACTTCGCCTTTCGCGGCGACGACTTGGACGCGCTCATTGAACGCCTTGAGGCGGAATACATCACGCACTCCGTCTCCATCACTCCCGTTTTGGGGACACGACAAGTCTTTTTCCGGGGACCCGAGGGCGTCAAGATCGAGGTCGATTTTCCGCCGACCTGACTCCACGCCACGCCATCTTCCGAACGATTGACTGAAGTCAATGCACTTGCCCGCGCAGCCGGATACACGGGCCGGTCTTAGGCGCTGCCAGGGCCTTGGAAAGACGTCCACAAACAGGAGGAACCGATGCGGCTGACCGATACGCAGATAAACGAATTCAACGAGAAGGGCTACATCGTCATCAAGGGGTTCTTCGATGCCGCGACCATGACCGAAGTGTCCGACGTGCTCGACCGTCTGCAGGCCAAGGAGCCGAAGCCGGGCGAGGAAGCCAAGTATTTCGAAGAGAGCACGATCACCGGTGACAACATCCTGGTGCGTATCGAGAACGTTATCGGCGAGAACAACCCCGAACTCACCGCCGACCTCATCAACGACGACACCGTCCAGTGCCTGACACAATTGTTCGGCGAAGCGCCGGTATTGTTCAAGGAATAAGGTCAACTACAAGCTGCCCGGCTGCCGATCCGACCTCTTGCATCAGGACCAGGCCGCCGGCTGGAACAAATACACGGATCTCTTCATCACCATGGCCATCGCGGTGGACGAGAACCGTGAGGACAATGCGGCGCTGAGTTTCATGAGCTCCGGCAATTACGAGAAAGCGTTGATGTGCGAGGAGTGGAAACCCTTGAGCGAAAACGATCCGCCCTTCGAGCCGGTCGATGAGTATTCGCTGATAGAGGCCGATCTGGGCGACGTCATCTTCTTTGATTCCTACGTACCGCACGGCTCGCCGCCGAACCGCTCTGAGAGGAGCCGGCGCAACATCTTCCTGACCTTCAACAAGGCCTCTGCCGGCGACATGCGGGCCCAATACTATGCCGACAAATGGGCCAGCTATGCGCCCAACGAGGCCGACGAAGCGCGGACGGCGGACAGCTTCCGGGTCTGATCGGACGGACGCGCCCGGTCAGTTGAAATCCGGTTCCGTCGCGGTGAAGGAGGGCAGCTCGGCGATGGCGTCGTACCAACGGGCGACGCCTTCGAGGCCGTCGAGCAAGGTTTCCCTTTCCGGGATCACTTGGAAATAGAAGACCATCGGGGCAAAGTACATGTCGGCCAAGGACAACGCCGCGCCGGCCAGCCACGGTTGTTCGCATAGGGTCTCGTTGAGCATGACCAAGTGGCCCCGGACCACCGGCGTCGCCTTGGCGATCATGTCCTCGTCCGGTGTGCCGCCGCGGGCCGGCACCACCAGGCGCTGAATGACCAGCCCCGGTCCCATGGGCCCATACATGTCGTCGATGTAGAGGCTGATCCACTCGTGCATGACCGCCCGCGGGCCGGGTTCTAACGGCCCCAGCGGCGGCCCGTCAAAGACCTCGTCCACGTAGGTGGCGATGGCCAGGCTTTCGGCGATGATCCGATCCCCGTGGCGGAACGCCGGCACCTTGCCCATGGGATGCAGCGCCTTCATTTCGTCGGACTGCGGGATCAGGGGCTGGTGTTCGTATTCCACCCCCTTCTCCTCGAGAGCCAGTCGGACGGTGCGCACATAGGTGCTGGCTCCGACACCGTAGACGATGACGTCACTCATTGTGCATTCCTCATACCGGGCTGCCGGCGAGATGCGCCTCCAGGCAATCGAAGCAACCGAGCCAGCCTTCGCCATGGCGCTCGCGGGCCAGCGGCGTCGGCAGCTTGGAATGCACCAGGGTCAGTTCCGTGGCATCGCCTTGCGCCTTGAAGGTGAGCTCGACCAGCATGGTGATGTTGGCGATATTGTTGTCCGGGCGCCGCCAGGTCCAGGTGAAGGCCAGGCGTTCTGGCTCCTTGATCTCGACGAATTCACCCTCCAGGGGTTCGGCGCCATCGCTCTCCCCGAAGATCCAATAAAAACGCCCGCCCGGTTCCAGATTCCAGTCCTCGACCGTCACCTGCACTTCACCCGGCCCCATCCATTGGGCCAGGGCGTCGCGGTCGGTCCAGGCCTTCCACAGGCGCTCGACCGGCGCGTCGAAGACCCGTTTGAGCTCCAGTGACGTCACCTCGGCCGCACCCGCTGGGTTACTGTTCATCACCGCTCGATCCATGATCCTCTCCTCCTCGGGTTTTAGGTGTTTCCTCGATACCTTGGGTTTCCAGATAACGGGCCAGTTGATCGAAACGCTCCTCCCAGAAGGCACGGGTCTGTTCCATCCAATCCCGCGCTCCTTCGAGCGGTCCCGGCTCGAAGCGGCAGCGATGCACGCGCCCGTCCTTCTCGCGGGCAATGAGGCCGCTCCGCTCGAGAACTTTCAGATGCTTGGTGACCGCCGGCCACGACATGTCGAAGGGTTCCGCCAACTCGCCGACACTCGACGGCCCCTCGGCCAGGCGCGCGATGATGGCGCGCCGCGTCGGGTCGGCCAGGGCGGAGAAGACAGCACTAAGACGCTCTTCGTCGGCCGTCCGGGCTGGATGATTATATTTAACCATTTGGTTAAATTATTTGACATGAAGACGGGGGTCAAGGGCCGGCCCGCACGTCCCTGCGAAACGGATCTCGAAATACCATCGTATTAATAGGGATTTATTGTCCGCCCATATCCCGTTCACCGGATGGACGAATCGTTCGGATAGGATTTGTCATTAAGCCGGTCCCCAACCGGCACCCGGAGGACCGGAATTGGAGGATAGGATCATGGAACTGCAGACAACCGAGGCCGAACGCCTTGCCGCCCTCGTCAGCTACGGAATTCTCGATACCGAGTTCGAGGAAACCTATGACCGCATTACCCGCCTTGCGGCAAAGATACTCGATGCGCCGATCAGCCTGGTCTCGCTGGTCGACGACAAACGCCAATGGTTCAAGTCGACCTTCGGATTGGATGCGCGGGAAACGCCGCGGGAATACGCCTTTTGCGACCATGCGATCCGGCAAGAAGGCGTCTACCTGGTGCCGAACGCCTATGAATCGGACCTGTTCAAAAACAATCCCCTGGTGACCGGCGCCCCCAACGTCGTCTTTTACGCCGGCGCTCCCCTGGTCAACCCCAACGGTTTCGCCCTCGGCACGCTTTGCGTCATCGATCACCGGCCGCGCGACGGCATGTCAGACGCCGATCAATCGATCCTGACGGATTTCGCGTCCTTGGTTGTCGAGCTGATGGAGACCCGCAAGGAACTTCGCGACCTTCGATGCGGTCGATCCGCCGCTTAGGCAGAGGAGCCGGAACCATGATAGTGGGCGATTGCGGACCCGACGACAATAACGCCGACCGATCGGGAGAGAAACTGAGAGGTATGCCTCCGTGGGCCTACGAGATGCCCAATTGTCGGTATCAATCCTCGAACGTCACTCCAGTCGAAATTCCGATTGCGACCGTCGATTTCACGGGAGCGAGTTTTTTCTTGGCCTATTGGCAAGATTTGCGGGCGGAGCGGTTCGCACCATCTTGGAAAGAGTTCGACTTGATGGCCCTCGGCGGCAATTCCGCGGCCCGGACCATCGTCGTCGATATTCTGTCCGCGCCCCTGCGCATCAAATACCGGTTTTGGGGGACCGCCAATACGAACGCAAAGGGCCTCGACATGACCGGGAAGTATCTCGATGATTTCCCGCTTGTCAGGCAGTCTGTGGCGCGGGAGGAGTACAAACGCATTATCACGGAACGGCGCCCCATGGCGTTCAAGGACAGGCTCGTCCTTCCCGAGACGGGGCGCAATTTCATGCGATCGAAAGCCGCGTTCAACCAGGTCATGGTTCGCCTGCCGCTGTCGAGCGACGGCGAAACCGTCGATCACATCGTATCCCTCGCCAATTGGGAGAGAAACTAGCCGATCTGAGACGCCGAGCCCCCATTAATCGCAGCCGATTTCTCGCCGGACAGTCGGCCCCCGGTCCGAACCGTCCTCTACCAGCGCCGGATCGGCCGGCGGGTCGCCACCGGCTTGCGGCGCACCCCCTCGCGCAGGAAGACGTAGAGCCCGGCACCGAAAATGAGTGCGATGCCCGCCGAAGCGACGGCGTCCGGGAGGTGGCCGAAGAACAGCCAACCCCACAGGATGGCCAGCGGCATGGCAACGTATTCGAAGGGCGCCACCGTCGCCGCCGGGGCCGATCGGTAGGCCTGCGACAGGGCATAACCGATGACGCCCGACATCAGGCCAAGGCCGATGAACAGGATGCCGTCGCCGTCGGCCGGCCAGCGCCAGGCGCGCAACAGGAACTGCAGGCTGGGATCCTCGACACCGGCGGCGAAGCGGCCGTCACCGGCGACAAGCCCGAAGGCGAGACTGACGATGAGGAAGGTGCCCTGGATGTAGACGGCCATGGCAGACGCCTTCGACTTGACGCCGAGGCGTCGGGTCAGGATCTGCATCAATGCATAGGTGAAGGCAGCGATCACCGGCAAAAGCAGGACCAGGGTGCCGACACTGCCCGCCTGACCCGCCCCCGTCGACCACGGACGCAGCATGACCAGAACGCCCATAAAGCCGACCATGACGGCGAGGATACGCCTCGGGCCGACCTGCTCGCCAAGGATCGGGATCGACAACACCGTGATCATCAGGGGTGAGACGAAAAACAGCGCCGTAGCGTCAGCCAGCGGGATCACGGCGAGGGCCGCGAAAAAGGTCATGTTGGCGGCGACGACCAGAAGGCCGCGGCAGAGATGCAGGAACGGCTGGTCGGTCCAGAGGATCCCGAAACCGCCCTCGAACTGCACAAAAACCATGCTGAAACTGATACCGATGGCCGAGCGCACGAAGATCATCTGGTGCAGGGGATAATCGCCGGACAACGTCTTGATCAAGGTGTCATTAATGGACACACAGGTCATGCCGAGCACGATGAAGAGGATACCGTGCATGGCGTTGTCGGTCTGGGAATCGGGTGTCGCGGTCATGACCGGGGAACCGCCCGTTCGGCGATAAGGGGCGCGGGCGGCAACTAGTCCGGCCCCTCGTAGTCCTTGCAGCCCTTGGCGAGGGCGTAACACGCCAGCCGCACGGTCTTCGGGACATCGATGCGCGCCCCGTCACGCACCCCTTTTTCGTAGTACTGAACAATCCGCCGGCGCAGCCCCAGGGCCTCTGCAGCCTCCTTCTGCGACAGACCCAGCGACTTGCGCCATGCCTTGAAATCCTCAGGCTTCATGACCGGCGATTGGGATTCTGCGTCGTTCTTCTTGCGGGCCATGAGGTTCCTTCTCGACCGGAGGGTTCTCCAGCCTTTTATCCTGTCGCCGGCCTGGGGCCAAGGCATAGGTGCACCATGTGCGCTTTTTTTGTTGAAGTGCGCACTTTGTGCGCCTATACTGGTTACGATTGTGGGTAATGTTCGGGTGCCGGCAAGGACCGGCCGTTTCCCACGCCAACAGGATGGAACAAACCGATGACCGCCCCTGACGCCGAATACCAGGACCTGACGGCTCTGCTCGCCGACGGATTGGGCGCGGCATGCCGCCGTTTGATGCATGACTTGGAACAGGCCGAATGGATCGACCTGGACTTGCTCGCCGACGTCCTCGGGTTCGATCCCGACGAGTTTTCCGAGGCCGTCTGCCAGCTCCTCAACACCGGCTACATGGTGGTCCTCCGTGACCCCTCGACACGCCAAGCCCGGCTGACGCGGCGTGGCCGCGCTGCCATGGACCGGGCCCGCGCCTACGCCACGTAAATGCTCTCCCGGCCCGTCTGATCTCCATCAACGCGCGACCCCCTGCGTCGGCGTAAACTTGGAACCTGTCCTTCCCGCTGAAGGGCGAGGCCGAGATGACCCGAAAGAAGGTTACCGCCGTCAAGCGTAAGCGCCCCGAGCAGCCGCGCGTCGGCTACGATGTCGCCGCGCTGCAGAGGAAGGTGTGCGCCCAGCCCCGGGCCCACGGTCTCGAACAACTCGACCAGATGCTGCATTCCGCGCAGGCCCGCGTCACCGGCGGCGTGTCGCCGGCGGCGATCATGAATGCCTATCTCGATTGGTTCGTCCATCTCGCCAACTCCCCGACCAACCAGACCGTTCTCATCCACAAGGCCGTCAACGACGGGCTCCGGTTGATGACCTACGCCGGCCGCTCCATGCTCGGCGCTGAAGCCGAACCAGCGGCCAGGCGCGACCGCCGTGACCCGCGCTTCCGCGCCGACGAATGGACCGTCTGGCCCTACAACCTGATCGCCCAGTCCTTTCTGTTGACCCAGAGTTGGTGGCGTGAAGCGACCCGTGACGTACGCGGCGTCAGCGCCCAGCACAATCGCGAGGTGCAATTTCTGACCCGCCAGTTCCTCGACTTCCTGTCGCCGGCGAATTTCCTGTGGACCAACCCCGAGGTCTTGAGGCGCACCTTCGAAGAGGGCGGACAGAACCTGATGCGCGGCCTCGAGAACGCCGTCGACGACATGCAGCGCAACTGGCTCGGCGAACGCCCGTCATCGGCCGAGGACTATGTGGTCGGAGAAAACGTGGCGACGACGCCCGGCAAGGTCGTCTACCGCAACGCGCTCATGGAGTTGATCCAGTATTCGCCGGCAACCGATACGGTTTGGCGCGAACCGGTGTTGATCGTGCCGGCCTGGATCATGAAGTACTACATCCTCGACCTGTCGCCGGAGAACTCGCTGATCCGCTATCTGGTGTCACGCGGCCGCACCGTGTTTGCCATCTCTTGGAAGAACCCGACGGCCGAGGACCGTGACGTCTACATGGACGATTACCGACGCTTAGGCGTGATGGCGGCGCTCGACGTCATTGCCAAGATCCAGCCGGGTACCCGTGTGCATGCCTGCGGCTACTGCCTCGGCGGCACGCTTCTCTCGATCGCCGCCGCCGCTATGGCGCGCGACGGCGACCGCCGCCTTGCGACGGTCACGCTGTTGGCGGCGCAGACCGACTTCTCCGAGGCCGGTGAGTTGATGCTGTTCATGGACGAAAGCCAGCTCAGCTACATCGAGGACATGATGTGGGCCCAGGGTTATCTCGACACCAAGGAGATGTCGGGTGCCTTCCAGTTCCTGCGCGCCAACGACCTGATTTGGTCGCGCATTATCCGCGAATACATGCTGGGCGAGAAGGACCGTCTCAACGACCTTATGGCCTGGAGCACTGACCAGACCCGCATGCCCTATCACATGCATTCAGAGTACCTGCGCCAGTTGTTCCTCGAGAATCGCTTGGCCACCGGTAAATACCAGGTCGGCGGGCGCCCCGTGGCGCTCACCGACATCGAGGCCGAGATTTTCGCCGTGGCCACCATCCGCGACCACATCGCGCCCTGGCAGTCGGTGTTCAAGATCAAGATCCTGACCGACACCGACGTCACATTCGTCCTCGCCGCCGGCGGCCACAACGCCGGCATCGTCTCCGAGCCGGGCCACGCGGGTCGCAGCTACCAGATGATGCTGCTCAAGGAACTGGCGACCTTCAAGGACCCGGAGGCCTTCCGCGGCCAGGCGCCGGTCCGCTCCGGTTCCTGGTGGCCGGCTTGGGCGCGATGGCTTTCGCAACGCTCGTCGAGCAAGATCAAGCCGCCATCGATGGGAGCGCCGAGAAACGGCGTCAAGATCCTGGATGACGCACCGGGCCGTTACGTCTTGGCGCCGTGATCCGCATGCAATCCGCGTCACTAAGAAAAAGAAGAGAGGGAGATCCGATGTATGACATCATGGCCACGGCCTGGAATTTCCAAGTGATGGCGATGCGCAGTGCTTCCTCGGTCGCCGCATCGGTCATGGAGATGCAACTGCAGCTGATCGAAACGCAACTGGGCCTCCTCGATCACGTGCACGCGCACCGCCGCGCCACCGATCCGAAAATGGCGGTCAACCCCAAGGCCCGCAAGCGCCGCGGCATCAAGGCCCACAATGCGTGCTGCGGCCCCGATCTACACGACCACTACGGCCACCGCGCTCAGGACGTCGACGTCGAGCATTTGTGAAACTCGAGGAAGGCATCAGAGCCCGGACTGGCTGTAATGACGGCCCCGGTTACCACTAAAGAACGAATTTTCTTGAGTTTTCACTATATAGGTTAGAGGGTTTGACGCGACGGTACCGATTTCGTCTGAGACTTTCCCAATATCTCGCCGGCACGAAAAGTCTACAGGCCCAAGTCTAACGTTTAGATTGAATTTCTCTTCTAAAAAACTCACAATATCACAAATAACCGTGGTGCTCTTGGGAAATGGGTTGAGAAGAATGAGGACGGAGAAGCGTTGTTATGTCCCATCACAGCACCGAGACGCGCGGGCTGGCCGGAAATCTGAGGGAAAGCGTAACCTGGTTGCGCACCATATTCGAGCAGGCCGCTGTCGGCGTCGCCCTCGTCGAGACGCCGACCGGGCGTTTTGCTCGCGTTAACCGCCGTTTCTGCGACATCGTCGGTTATACCCTCGGCGAGATAAAGCAGACCAGTTTTCACGAAATCACCCACCCCGATGACCTCGATGTGGACCTTGCCTGGGTTGAACGGCTGGTTGCCGGCGAAATCAAACAGTTCACCCGGGAGAAACGCTATATCCATAAGAACGGCTCCGTCGTCTGGGTCAAGCTCACCGTGTCACCGACCTGGAAACCGGGAGAGACGGCAGAATTCCACGTCGCTATCGTCGAAGACATCACCGAGCGCAAGCTGGCCGAAGCGGCGGCGGAACGCAGCGAGACCAAGTACAAATCGATTCTGGAGGCGATGCCGGACCTGGTGTTCGTCCTTTCCGAAGACGGCATACATCTGAGTTGCCATGCGCCCAGCGCAGACCTTCTCTTCGTCGGGCCCGAGGCGTGTCTCGGCAAAGGCGTTGATGACGTTCTCCCGCCGGCGGTTGCTGAAGCCTACAAGACCCACATCCGCGAGACCCTCGAGAGCGGGCAAACCCAGAGCTTCGAATACCAACTGCCGTTCCCCGACGGTCCCCGGCACTACGATTGCCGGATGGTGCCGAGCGGCGACGGCAACGCACTAGCCATCGTACGCGACATCACCGAACGGATTTTGGCCGAGGAGGCGAGCACGCGTCTCGGGCGCATCGTCGAACAATCGATCAGCGAGATCTACATGTTCGACGCCGACACACTGCACTTTATTTCCGTCAACAGGGGGGCTCGGGATAACCTCGGCTACTCGGCCACGGAATTGGAGGGGCTGACCCCCCTCGACCTCAAGCCGGAGTTCACCCCGGATGGTTTTGAGGAACTCGTCAGACCGCTTCGTGACGGAACCGAGGAAGCGATCACCTTCCAGACGGTCCACCGGCGCAAGGACGGCTCGACCTACGATGTCGAAGTTTGCCTGCAGCTGATGGAGAGGAAGACCATGTCTGTCTTCGTCGCCAATATCATGGACATCACGGAGCGCAAACGCACCGAGCGCGAACTCTTCGAAAATGAGGAGCGGTTCCGCTCCATTCTCGGCTCCTCCATGGTCGCCATGATCGTCGCCACCGACGCTGACGGCGAGATCGTGTCCTGGAACCCGGCCGCCGAGAGGATCTTCGGTTACGGGGAAGCGGAGATCGTCGGCCGCCCGTTGACAGTAATCATGCCGGAGCGATACCGAGACGCCCATCGTGAGGGCTTCAACCGGGCTCTCACCACGGATGACTACAACATCATGGGCAAGACCGTGTCCGTTCACGGTCTCAAGAAAAACGGCGAGGAATTCCCCATCGAACTGTCGATCGGCGTCTGGAAGCAGGACGGCGCCAAGAACTTCAGCGCCGTCATCCACGACATCACCGAGCGCAAGGCGACCGAGGAGGCCTTGCAGGAGGCCCAGGCCGAACGGGCAAATCAGGCGAAATCGGAATTCCTGGCCACCATGAGCCATGAATTCCGCACGCCGCTCAACGCGATCCTCGGCTTCAGCGAGATGATGCGGACCCAATGCTTCGGGCCGCTGGGATCCGAGAACTACACGGAATATGCCAGCGACATCTACAACAGCGGCGAACACATGCTGGGTCTGGTCAACGACATCCTCGACATATCGGCCATTGAAGCCGGCAAACGCCCCATGGTCAAAGAGACCATCGACGTCGGCGAATTGCTCTCCGACTGTGTCAGAAGCGTCGACCATTCCGTTAACGGCAGCGGCGTCGTCCTGCGCGTCGAACCGATGCCGGCGGACCTCCCCTATCTATACGCCGACCGGCGTTCGATCGCCCAGATCATCCTCAATCTGTTGTCCAACGCCATCAAGTTCACAGACCGGGGCGGCATAATCTCTGTCACCGTGACCGGACGGGACCGCCGTGTCGCCATCGAAGTCAGCGATACCGGCGTCGGCATCGACGCGGACCGCCTCGACAGCATCACCGAACCCTTCTCCCAGACCCACTCGGATCCGCACCAGCCCCAGGAAGGAACCGGCCTCGGCCTGTCGATCGTCAAATCCCTGGTCGAGGCCCATGACGGTGAGTTGGTCATCGCCAGCCAGGTGGGCACGGGAACCACGGTGACTGTGACCCTGCCGTCGGAACATTTGGCCGAAACCAAGGTTGGTCTCTGAAAGCCCGTAAGCCCCGGCCCTTCAAACCCTTTTGACTTGCACCGGGTTTGGATCGACAATTTCCCGATCGGGTGACGATGGACCGGGGTGGGTGTCACCGCCAACTGGCGCTGTCAACGCGGGAGAGTCGCCATGAAACACCTGATCATCCTCAACGATCCGCCCTACGGTACGGAACGCAGCTACAACGGCCTGCGCCTGGCCCTTGCCCTTCGAAAACACGATGCGCAGGCCGAGGTCACCGTTTTCCTGATGGCCGATGCGGTGGCCTGCGCCAAGACCGGGCAGAAGACGCCGGACGGGTATTACAACGTGGAGCGCATGCTGAAACCCTTGGTCGCCGGCGAGGGCGCGGTCCTTCTCTGCGGCACCTGTATGGACGCCCGCGGTTTGAGCGAGACGGACATCGTCAAGGGCGCCAGGCGCAGCACCATGGCCGAACTGGCGGGCACCACCGCGGATGCCGACAAGGTATTGGTGTTCTGACTTTTCGTCATGAAAGGAGCCGGCCGTGAATCCGATCTACCTCGATTACAATGCCAGCACGCCGGTCGCGCCGGAGGTGGCCGACGCCATGAGGCCGTTCCTGGAGACCGGTTTCGGCAACCCGTCGAGCCCCCACTGGGCCGGAGCGCCTGCAAAGGCCGCCGTGGAAGCGGCTCGCAGCGACGTGGCGGCGCTCTTGGGCTCAACCGCCGATGAGGTCGTCTTTACCAGCGGCGGCAGCGAAGCCAACAACATGGCGCTCAAGGGGGTCTTTTATGCCCTTGGCGGCGACGGCGCCCACATCGTCACCTCGGCCGTCGAACACCCGGCCATCCTGGCGCCGTGCCGGTTCCTGGAAGACCTCGACGCCGAGGTCACCCATCTGCCGGTCGACGGGACCGGACGGATCGATCCGGACGACGTCGCCAGGACGATCACGGATCGCACCATCCTGGTCAGCGTCATGCATGCCAACAATGAGGTCGGCACCATCCAACCGATCGCCGAGATCGCCCGCATCACCCGCGAGCGCGGCGTCCTTCTGCACACGGACGCGGCGCAATCGGTCGGCAAGATCGCCACTGACGTCGACGACCTCGGCGTCGATCTGCTGACCGTCGCCGGCCACAAGCTCTATGCGCCGAAGGGCGTCGGTGCCCTCTACATACGCACCGGCACCGAGATCGAACCCCTGGTCCACGGCGCCGGCCACGAAGGCGGGCGGCGCGCCGGCACCGAGAGCGCACTCCTCGCCGCCGGTCTCGGTGCCGCCTGCCGTCTCGCCAAGCCCCTTTTGCCCAACGAAGCCATCCGCGAGCTCCGGGACGATTTCTGGCAGCGCCTCCGCGACACCTTCGGCGGCGGCGTCTTCCTCAACGGCCACGAGACGCTGCGCCTGCCGAACACGCTTAACGTCTCCTTCCCCGGCCGTATCGGCGCCGATATTCTCGCCAACCTCGACGGCGTCGCCGCCTCCACCGGCTCGGCCTGTCATGAAGGAACGATCGAACTGTCGCCCGTGCTCGCCGCCATGGGCGTGACGCCGGAAGTCGGCGGCGGAGCGATCCGCTTCAGTTTGGGGCGGGGGACGACGGAGGGGGAGATCGAGTCAGTGGTCGAGCGTCTGGAAGCGGTCGTAGAAGAGGCATGAAAGGTTAGTCGGAAACGGAACCAGCCCACGCTGAAGTCAACCAGCAGTCACTGCCCGCGGTGGTGAATATTTGCATTGCCCCTCCACTCCAAGGCGCAAGCCAAATAACCCGCTTAAATAGCAGATCATTGAAGCAATTCCCCCGCCTCAGTACGATCCCCTAGGGAAGTCGCGAAAAGGGGGGATTGGATAATGTCCGAAGAGACTTTTTCGGTTATTGGGAAACGGAAAGCTACGGTGTTGGCAATGGTCGGCGCCCTGATTGCGGCTGTACTGGACACAGCTGTTCATCCCGACCCCTTGTGCAGCAAATTCGGCTTAGCGCTCCACACGTTGTTCGGGTTCACCAAGTTCTTGGCCTTGGAGACTGTCGGCGCACTTTTTGTCATCGCGTGTGCTGGTGGCATCGCCTATCTAAACCAGTTTAAATCCGAGCTTGGTGCGGCTAGCGCGGGTCTGATGATTTTTACGACACTGTCGACATACATGCCTGTAACCCAAGATACCTCCGTAAACCAAGTTTCCTTTTTTGAGGATAGCCGAGGCACCAACTCGACAGCGCTTCAGCCCGTTGCAGATTTCAGAGCCCCCTATGCACTCAATGCCTCCCCTGCGGTGTTCTCTCCATCGACGGTGAAACTGTGGTATATCGCCGGTGACGATCTCCGTGTCGACGCTACGGCAAATCGTGAGCTCTGGGTATCCACCTGCAAACCGTCGTACTATGGGCTCTTCGGCCTCGGGTCGTTCATTAACAACAGCATCAGGACCTGCCCGGCAAAAGTCACCGTTGCTCCAGACACCCACCTCGAGGTGTTGCGTCGGTGGAAGACACTGGCGCGGTCGTATCACTATGTTGAAGTGAAGTTCGCGACCGGAGACAAGACCGTGACGGGCTGGATTCCTGCCGGTACCAGTGGCGACCCCTGGCTTTATCTCGATGTTCCCGCCGACAGTGCTGCGCGCGACATTAAGGTCGAGTGGTAGCGGGCGTAACTGCTCAGCGACACTTGTTGTCCGAGCCACAGGCTCGAATATCGAATCGCCTTGGCCAGAAAGAGGGAAGATTCACGTTCCCTTTTGACACGCGCGCATTTGCCCCGACACTTCCGCTTCGGGTTTCTGTATGGGGCTGTCCTAGCTAAGGACGTTTTTGTCTCGAATTCACCCATGTCTTTAATTGGTTAAGCAGTTCCCGGTGATCACCTCCATTGAACCGCCATTCGCACTCCTTTAGGAACAGGTGA
>Ga0056114_1000121_pt1 | contig 20667 bp, 24 predicted proteins | sample WorMetHERISLAND1_FD_77005 | JGI IMG/M metagenome (GOLD analysis project Ga0056114, IMG submission 77005) | Marine gutless worms symbiont microbial communities from Max Planck institute for Marine Microbiology, Germany - Olavius loisae HERON... ...
CGGCGCCGGCGCCGCACTTATCCGCGGTCTCGTGGAGCGCTTTCAGGACGACCGGGTTCTGGCCCATTCCCAGATAGTCATTGGAACACCAGACCGTGACGTCCCGGATCCCGTTTTCGGCGTGGTTGATGGCAGCCGGGAAGGAACCGGCCTTGCGTTCCAGATCGGCGAATACCCTATAGCGGCCCGCGGTACGTAGGTCGGCGATCTTGTCTGCAAAAAACTGTTCGTAATTCATAACGTCCCTCCAACGGATCTCAGGCGGTTTCGGCCGGCACTCAAGCGGGAGCCTCGGCCTGCACCCATCCCCAGGTGTCGTTTAGCGCTTTCTCAAAGCAATCTAGCAGTTCGTGTGTTTCGTCCTCCGAAATGACCAGCGGCGGACAGAAGGCGAGCGAGTCGCCGAGTGCCCGGATGATCAGCCCGTGTTCGTAGGCGAAATTCTGGCAGCGGGCACCAACCCCGGACTTTGGGTCGAAAGCCCGCTTCGTTTCCTTGTCCCTCACCAATTCGACGGCACCGACCAGGCCGATACCGCGGACCTCGCCGACCAGCGGATGCTCGGCGAAACGGCGCAGTCCGTTCTGCAGGGCGGGGGACACTTGTTTGACGTGTCCGACGATGTTCCTATCCTCGTATATGGTCAGGGTTTCCAGTGCCACGGCCGCCGACACCGGGTGTCCGGCATAGGTGCTGCCGTGACCGAAGACGCCCAGTTTCTCGCTTTGTCCGACCATCGCATCGAAGATCTTGTCGTTGATCAGGAGGGCCGAAATCGGCAGATAGGCGGCGGACAATGCCTTGGCGGTGGAGATCATGTCGGGCTGCAGGGAATAGGTTTGGCTGCCCCACATGTTGCCGGTACGCCCGAACCCGCAGATGACTTCGTCGGCAAGGAAGATGATGTCGTACTTGCGGAGGATCGGCTGGATCTTCTCGAAGTAGGTCGCTGGCGGCACGATGACGCCACCGGCCCCCATCACCGGTTCCGCGAAAAAAGCGGCGATCGTCTCCGGGCCTTCATCGAGGATCAGGGACTCGAGGTTCTCCGCGCACCGTGACGCGAATTCTTCCTCCGTCTCGCCGTCGTGGGCGAAGCGATAGTGGTGCGGACAATCGGTATGCATGATCCGATCAATCGGCAGGTCGAATTCGTTATGGAGATGAGGCAGGCCGGTGAGCGAAGCGGAACAAACGGTCACCCCGTGGTAGCCCTTGATGCGCGAGATAATCTTCTTCTTCTCAGGTTTGCCGATGGCGTTGTGGTAATACCAGATCAGCTTGACCGCGAGATCCGTCGCCTCGGAGCCGGAATTGGCGAACAACACCTTCGACATGGGAACCGGCGCCATTTTCACCAGCCGTTCGGCAAGATCGATGGTGACGTCCGATGTCTTGCCGGCGAACCCATGGTAATAGGGCAGGCGTTTCATCTCGCGGACTGCGGCGTCGATCAAGCGCTCCTCGTTGAAACCGAGGGACGCGCACCACAGGCCAGCCAGACCCTCTATATAACCCTTACCGTTATCATCGTAGACGCGGACCCCGGAGCCACGTTCATAAATCTGCGGTCCGCTCTCCAGATGCGTCTTCAGGTTGGTATAGCCGTGAACGTGGTAGGCGATATCGCGGGCGGCAGCGGAATTGGCGAGCGTGTTCATAGGTGTCCTGCGTCCGTTAAGTGGGAATCCCGAAATCCGATCGAACCCGTTGTCCTGGGCCCTTGGCGAACATTGACGTTAGCTCAACGCACTGTCGGAATAAACGGGATTGTCTTGGCCACTGTCCTCCTACCGATATGCACGGGGCCGCCCGCGGTCATCGACGAACGGCTTTAATCTTCAATGTCGGAAGGGCAAAATAGAACATATCAAGTGGGCGCGACTTGTCCTAGATCAATTCTTGGCGATTTGATGAAGCCTTTTGTACATCCCCAGCCCGTCGGGATCATCGGTGGGGGCACTTGTTCCCCGAGCCAATACGATACGGCTTATAAAGTCGCATTCGGATTGGCCGAAAACCGTTTGGCGGTCCTCTGCGGCGGCCGGGGCGGGGTCATGGAGGCCGCCTGCAAAGGCGCCTTTGATGCGGGCGGAAGCGCCATCGCCCTGTTGCCCGGCGTCGATCTGGCCAGCGCCAATCCTTTTGTCACGCTGGCCCTTCCGACCGGGCTCGGCAACCGGGACCAGGCGATCGCGGATGGGCGTCCCGATTTCAGCCGCAATCGCATCATCGCCATGGCCGCATCCTGTCTGGTCGCCATCGGCGGTGCATCAGGCACGGCAAACGAAATCAAGCTCGGGCTCCTTTTCGGGAAGACAGTCTACTGTCTCGAAAATGCGCCTCCACCTGAGGACGCGGATCAGATCGATCCCCGACGGCTGGAAAACAACCTCATCCCCATGAACGGGTCGGACGAAACCGTTGAGGCCGTGCTCGAACTCGTCGGCACATTCAAGGTCGACTAGGGCGCCGGACAGGCACGCTGCCTCAGAATAGGGAAAAAATTCGGAAACAAGGTATTCACCCTGTGGATACTATTGCCACGCAAATAAAACAATATTTAATAAATAGTTATGTCTACTTCTTAAACTTATAAATTGGTTATCCACAGGTTTATCCACACAATCGGTTGACTGATGTCATGGAAAAAGGGAAATAATTCGGCGATGATAATCTGGTTCAGAGAAGTTTGCGTTCGTCGAAGGAGGCCGTGAAATGGCGTATAAGGATATTCTGGTACTCGTAGATGGCTCCCGCTCATCCGACCATCGGCTTGACGCGGCCGTGAGCGTTGCCGAGGCCCATGGAGCCTCCCTCACAGGCGTCTACGTGATGCAGCGTTCGACCGTGCCGGCCTACGCAGAAGCCCAAATCGCAGCCGACGTTCTAGAAATGCACGCCAAGGCCTTGCAGGACGCCGCCGATCAGGCGGAGGCGCAATTCAACGAAAAACTCTCAAACTCTAGCGCCGAGGGGATATGGCGTTGCATCGAGGGCGACCCCTCTGATGTCGTTGCCCACATGGGACGGCGGTTCGACCTCGTGGTTCTCGGCCAATACGATCCCGAAGACGACCTGTTCCCAAGCGGCCGCGATATGCCGGACCACGTTGTTCTGACCTGCGGCCGACCGGTTTTGATGATCCCTTACAACTTCCATGGCGGTCCCATCGGTGAGAGGATTATGGTCGCCTGGAACGGCAGCCGCACCGCGACCCGGGCCGTCCATGATTCACTTCCCTTCCTCGAGAAAGCCGAGGAAGTCGTGGTCATGGTCGTCAATCCCCACGAAGAGAACGTCGACAAAGGCGAACCGGCAGCCCAGATCGCCGCCCATATGGGCAATCACGGCGCCAACGCCAAGGCCGCCCATGTCATCAATCGTTCGGTCGATCCGGCTGAGTTGCTGTTGTCGCAATCGGCAGATGCCGGTGCCGACATGATCGTCTGCGGCGCCTACGGTCACGCTCGTTGGCGGGAACTGGTACTGGGCGGCGTCACCGACCATCTGCTGCAGCATATGCCGGTACCGATCTTGATGTCGCATTGAAGACAGCGATAGACCGACGGAAGGTTTTCCGATTGGTTACTCGTGCCTTGACTTCGCACGCGGGTCAAGCGCGTCCTGTAGCCCGTCGCCGAGAAAGTTGAAGGCGATCACGGTGGCGAAAATCAGGGTCCCGGGATAGAAGGCGAGAGCCGGCGCCTGCCAGATCAGTTCCTGGGCGTTGGTCAGGAGGTTGCCCCAACTGGGTGTCGGCGGCTGGATTCCGAGACCCAGGAAACTGAGCACCGATTCGAGGAGAATGATATTCCCGGTCGAGAGCGTCGTCGCGACGATGATCGGTGACGCCAGGTTGGGCAGGATGTGGACGACCATGATGCGGCCGGCCCCGGCCCCTTGCGCCTCGGCCGCCTTGACGAACGGGCGCTGGCGGAGGCTGAGCGCACTGCCGCGGACGAGGCGGGCGACGGTCGTCCAGCCGACAACGGCAACAATCGCGATGATCCGGTAGAGACTAACGTTCTCCGATCCGGTCAGCCATGAGGGCAGGCCCGTTTTCGATAGGTCGACCGCGGCGAGCACGATCAACAAAGGCAAGACCGGTAGGGCAATGACCGCATCCGTAAGCCGCATCAGGAAGGCATCGATACGACCGCCGAAGTAGCCCGCGACGATACCGACGACGGACCCGATTGCCGCGGCGCACAATGCCGCGGTGATCCCAACGAACAAAGAAACCTGCCCACCGTACAACAGCCTGATCAGGTGGTCCCGGCCCAGTTCATCGGTCCCGAGCGGGTGGGCGGGAGAGGGCGGCGCGAACCGGTTGAACAGGTCGACGGTCTCGGAATCAGACGCGAACATGATCTCGACGAGAGGTGCGCTCAGGGTGATTAACGCCAACAGGGCCAGGAAACCGGCACTGAACAGTGCCAGTTTGTGGCGGACGAAGCGCTCCCAGGTCAGTGCCCAGGGGGTCTTACCGACGGTTGCCGGCGCATTCATTTGTTGGCCCCCTCGTATGTGATCCGTGGGTCGAGCCAAACGTAGACAACATCGGCCAAGAAGTTCCCTGCCAACGTCAACAACGTGGCAAACAAGAGGGCGACCAGGGCGAGGTTGAAATCGTTACCCATGATCGAGTCAAAGATGAGTTTACCCATGCCCGGGTAGGCGAAGATGGTTTCCGTGATCAAGGCGCCGGAAAACAGGTAACCGAAATCGAGCGCGATCACGGTGACGACGGGTATCAGGGCGTTCCGAAGGGCGTGACCGATGACGACGTGTCTCTCATCGAGCCCTTTCGCCCGCGCCGTCCGGATGTAGTCCTGGCGAAGGGTCTCGATCATCGAAGCCCGCATAAAACGGGTGTGGCCGCCGATGCTAGCGATGGTCAGGCTGGCCACGGGCAAGACCAGGTATCTCGCCGTCTCCCAAAACCCGCCGTCCGTCGTTGCCGCCCCCGTACCGCCGGCTGGTAGGATCCCGAAAAAGACCGAAAAGACGATGATCAGAAGCAGTGCCAGCCAAAAGGGCGGTACCGATATTCCTGCGAACGCCAACAAGTTGATCCCGTAATCGACGGCGGAGTAGGGACGGGTCGCAGCGAGGATGCCGGTGGGCAGGGCGATCACAAGCGCCAGCAAGAAGCTCAGGCCCAATAGGGTCAGCGTGTTTACCATTGCCGGTCCCATCACCTCGAGAACCGGTTTCCCATAGAGCCGAGAGTGGCCTAAGTCCCCGTGCAGGGCCGCCGACAACCAATTGCCGTAACGTTCGGTGATCGGTTGGTCGAGTCCATAAAGACTGCGCAGGCGCGCCGCATCCTCGGCAGTGATCTTGGGATCGGCGGTAATCATCAGGTCGACCGGGTCGCCCGGCATCAATCCCATGAGCCCGTAAATGACGAACGACATGATCAACAGCGTCGTCGCCGACTGCAGGAGTCGACTGGTGATGAATCTGGCCATGGCGGCGAATTGGACCACCCTCATGACCGGGTTTCAACGTTTCAGTTTGAAACGTAAACCGGGACGGGCAGGATCGTTCGGTTATTCAGCCGTCCAGTTTTCGACCCAAAGCGCGGTCGGGTCCTGGTGGCCAGTCGGGCGCAGGCCCTTCAGCCATTTGGGCAGAATGAACGCATTGGCCCGGAAATAGAGCGGGATCGCCGGCAACTCCGTCGCATAGAGTTCCTGCAGCCGACGCCACATGTCTTTGCGCTTGGCGCGGTCAAGTTCCACTTCGATCCGCTCGATGAGATCGTCGACTTCCTTGTTTCGGTAGGCCGGATAGTTCTGGCCTGCGTAATTGTTGGCCTCTGTGGGGATATGGTCTGAATGCAGGGTCGTCCGGGGAACGCTTTCCGGGGCGCTGATCCAGGCATACATGCCCATCGCCGGGTAGCGCCGTTCGGTCATTGTCTGGCCGAAAAACACGCGCGCCGGTTGGTTTCTGATGGCGACGTCTATTCCGGTCTGCTTCCATTGGTTTTGCAGAACCTGTTGGACCAACTCCCGGGTCCGGTTTCCGGCCGTGGTCATGATCTCGAGCGAGAGCTTGCGCCCATTCTTGTCGTAACGGATCCCTTGTTTTCGAACCGACCAGCCAGCCTCGTCCAGAAGTTGGGCGGCTTTTTTAGGGTCGTAGGTATAGGTCGGTACGTCCGTCGAAAAGACCCAATCGAGAGGATTGACGCTGCTGTGTGCGACCGGTTGTTTGCCACCGAACAATCGTTCCGATATGGCCTTGCGGTCGATGGAGTAGACCAGTGCCTGGCGGACCCGAAGATCCTCAAGGATCGGGTTGTCCAGGTGGAGATCGATGTGCTCGTAGATCAGCCCCGGTTTGTAGATGACCGCATAACGGTCTCCGTGACGTTTCTCGAACGCGAGTGCCTGGTCGATGGTGAGGCCAAGTTCGCCGGCGATCATATCGATTTCGCCGGAAAGCAGGTTGGCTTCGAGGGCCGCCGTGTTCTCGATGACACGAACGACAATGCGTTTGAAGTGCGGCGCTTTTCCGTACCAGGTGGGGTTGGGTTCCAGGACGACGTGAGAACCGGGCGCGACCTTGGTCAGGCGGTAGGGGCCGAAAGCCAACCCCTTGTTGGTCGGATCCGTATCGTAAGCGGTGCGGAGTTTGTATTTTTCCGGCTCGGTAAAACTCGCCTCTTCCAGATGGGCCGGCAATAGATTGAAGGCGTTGATGGCGTTGTATTCGAAGGTCAATTTGTCGAAATGAAGGGTGAACTTCTTCTCGTCGATGACGTCGATCTTGTAGAGGCTGCGGTAAAACTCGACGACACTAAACCCTGATTTCTTGTGCCGGCCGGCGCGCCAAGTGAACATGACATCGCGGGCCGAAACGGGCGTGCCGTCGCTCCATGAAGCGCCCGGTTGGATCTCGTAGGTTACGGCGATCCCGTCCTTGCCGTCCGGCGTCGTTTCCGGTTTCGCCAACCCGTTTTCGATGGTCGGAAGCTCGACGCACAGCATGCAGATCAGTTGCCAATTCTCGTCGTAAGCCGTGAACGGGCGTGCTGTCATGGCGAGGATGTAGGTCTTCGCCAGCATGCTGTCGATGTTGGGATGGAAAGAAGACGGGAACTGCGTGATCCCGATGACCAACTGGTCACGGGCCGCCCTCGTTTCGGACGACAGAAAGGCGACGATCAATGCCGCCAAAGCGATTAGCGTCACCCGAAACCGCATCAATTCGAACCGCTGGCGATGATATCGTCGGGGTTCTTATCGACATACAAACCGCAATCACTGGGATCGATGCCGAGCCGCGAGCAGAGCGTCACGATTTCGATCTGATCGGCGAGATGCATCTCGCCGTTGGACTCGCTGACGGCAAGACAAATTCGCAGCATGAGAGGCCCGGCTTCCGGATCCCGGCCGATTTTCTCGACCGCCAGGAACGCCGTTTCGTGACCCGTCGCCGGATGTTCCAGGATCAAGTCGGTGTATTCGTTGAACAGATCAACCCCCTCATGCGGATCGAAGACCTGGAGTTTTTCAAGCGTTTGCAGGACCTGATCGACGCGCACGCGCTCGGCGAAGGAAACCTCTCCGTCGGCCGTGGCGATCAGGGCGCAGGCGGCCATGACACCATCGAGAAACGGTCGGTTCTTTTGACGTTCGAGATGGGTCTGATATTGCTGTTTGAGGCTGTCGAGAAAGCCAGTCATCCGCCGCTCCAGGAACCCTCGCCGGATTGTATCTTAGTCCAGCCGGATTGCCCGCTCCACCGGGTTTTCCGGCTTTCGGGTCCATTGCGCCATTGAGCCGTCGTAGAGCTTGACCCGACCGTTGCCCATCAGTTCATGGGACACGAACCAGCCGAGGGAAGCCCAGTGTCCGGTATTGCAAAAGGCGATCGCCGGCTGATCGGGTTTCACGCCCGCGACAGCGAACAGTTTCTTCAAGGCGTCCGGCTTGCGGAAGAAACCGCCGTCGTCGACCGTCAGCCATTTGCCGGGGAGATTGCTGGCGCCGGCGAGGGTGCCGTGACGCTTCACCGAAGAGCTCTTGTTGACGCCGAGAAACTGGTCGTTCGGCCGGCTGTCGATGAGCGCGACGCCGGTGCTCTTGGCCGCAGCGACATCCTTGTCGGAGGCGACGAGATTCCAGTTCGGGGCGGCTTTGAAGGTCTTCTGTTTTGGGCGTGGTATGTTTCGGGACAGCGGCACCTTGCCGAGCTCGAAGTAGGCCTCCATTCCGCCGTCGAGGATGGACACCTGGTCGTGCCCGAGTACCTTGAAGGTCCAGTAGATTCGGGTCGCAACGCCCATTTCCGAGGCGCCGTAACCGCCCGCGATGACAATTACGTGATCGGAATTGGAGATGCCAAGGCGCCCGATGAGTTTTTCGAGGCTGTCGACAGGCGGCAGCATGCCGGGAAGGTCTCCCTTCTTGATGCGCCAGCCGTCCTTGCCGTAGTTCGTGTTGACCGCCCCCGGAATGGCGGCCTGCCGGAACGAAGAGATGTGGCGCGCGTCGAGAAAGACGACGCCCTCGGTTGCGTAATTCTCCTTGACCCAGGCCGCCGACACCAAAGGTTCAGCGGCCCGTAGCGGCATGGCGGCGACGATAACGATCAGGTAGGCAAGGAGGCGAAACCAGTACTTCATGTCGCTTCTACTCCCGACGAACTATGCGGCCCCTCTGCCGCCGCGTTGCGATGACCATCGAACCGGGTCCGCGAGGAACTCGCGAACGCCCTCGATGGCCGCTTCATCGAAATATTTGCCTTCTTCCGCGACTTTCAATACGTCGGCCCAGGTTGCCAAATGATGGAGGGTGACGCCGGCTTCGCCGAGCGTATCCACGGCGCCCGGGAAGGCACCGTAAAAGAAAACGACGAAGATGTCCGTCACTTGAGCTCCGGCTTGGCGGAGGGCATTGACGAAATTAATCTTCGATCCACCGTCCGTCGCCAAATCCTCGACCAATAGAACTTGCGCGCCGTCTGGAAGATTCCCCTCGATCTGCGCGTCGCGACCGAAACCTTTCGGTTTCTTACGCACATAGAGCATCGGTTTCGAGGTCGCTTCCGAGAGCCAAGCCGCGTAGGGAATGCCGGCCGTCTCGCCGCCGGCGACCATATCGCACGCCTCCCAAACGCCGCGTTCCTCCAGCATCTTCACGCCAAGATCGATGATTCGACGCCGCGCCTCGGTGAACGAGATGACCCATCGGCAATCGATGTAGACCGGGCTCGCCCATCCGGCGGTTAGTTTGTAGGGTTCTTCCGGTCGAAAGTTGACGGCCTTGATGTCGAGCAGCCATTTCGCGGTTTCCAGGCTCGCGTCCGAATAGGGTTCGGCCATGTCTCATCCTCTTCGATTTCGTTGCTGCCCTTTTAGAAGGCGGTGGGGTCGGTGACAACCTTGTCCGCTCTTAATCATTATGGAGTGGGGGCCCTAGGCGGGCGAACCTTAAGGTCAGTTGTGGGGGGTGAGGGGGAGGTAGCCGTTTTCGCCCAAAGTGGAGAAATGGGTTGCGACTTCCGGATGGTCGATCGGGCGACCGCTGGTGTCCGGTTCCAGGTTGCGTTCCGCGACGTAGGTGTGCGCGTCCTGCCCATCGACCAGAACGTGATACCAGGGGCGGTCTTTTGGGGGCTTGGTCCGGGCCTGGGAATGATACCAGTCGTCGGATCCGTGGAAGGCTGGGTCGACATCGATGACGACGCCGCGGTACTCAAACAGCCGGTGGTGAACCAACTGGCCTACTGAAAATTTCGCTTCGCCGCTCAATTCGTTGCTTTCTCGCGTCAGGCGCGACCTTCTTCGGAGCACATTCTCCTATCACACTACATGTTTTGTAAAAAAATTGCACCTCCGTAACGAAATTCGCCAAGTGTGCGCTTTCTTCTGGCAGGGAAGCGGTGATAGGAAAGGGCGATGACGGCCGAGAACGCGAAGAAAGCAGGCACCGTCTCCACACCGGCAATTTGGGCCCTGGTCGATGATCGGGCCGGAAACCGAAGCCAGGTGATGGGGGTGGCCGAGGCGTTCGGCTATCCATACGAGTTGAAGGAACTCACCTACGGGCCGTTCGCCCGGCTCCCCAACGTGATTTTGGGTGCGACGTTCCTCGGATTGAACGGGCCGAGTAAGACCGAACTGACGCCGCCTTGGCCGGACCTGATCATCGCGGCCGGCCGCAGGACGGCGCCGGTGGCAAGGCGCATCAAACACCTCTCGAAAGGAGGTTCGCGATTGTTGCAAATCATGTGGCCAGGTTCCGGCGGGGCCGCGGATTTCGATACGATCGCCGTGCCCGATCACGATCCACCGCGCCAGGGCGGGAATACAGTGATGATCACCGGTGCCCCCCACAGGTTTACGGCGCCGGTTCTGAAATCGCTCCGGCAGACTTGGCGGGAGAAGTTTGAACCGCTTCGCAGACCTTGGGTTACCCTCCTTATCGGAGGCAGCACGAAGAACCGCACATTCACGGAACGAATGGCGGCCGACCTCGCCCGGCAAGCCCTCGATGCCACTTCGGAAATCGGCGGCAGCCTGCTCGTCTCGACGAGCCGCCGCACCGGCGTCGACATGGCGCCGTTGTTTGCCGATGCCGCCGTGCCGGTTCGTCTATTCGATTGGACGCAAACCGAAGAGAACCCCTATGGAGGGTACATCGCCTGCGCCGACTACACGATCGTTACCGGTGATTCCATGTCCATGTGTTCGGAAGCTTGCGCGACGCAAACACCCGTCTATGTGTTTGCACCTTCCGCCCTGACAACGGAGAAACACAGCAGATTCCACGACCAACTGTTCGTCCGTGGATACGCGAAACCGTTTGAAGGGCAATTGGAAGACTGGAGCCATCCTCCACTGAACCCGGCCGTGAAACTGGCGGAGCGGGCCGGATTGTTGTTGGAGCGATAACCCATGCCGCGTTTTGCCGCGAACCTTCGCTACCTGTTTCAAGAGGTGCCTTTCGACGAGCGGTTCGAACTCGCCGCCAAGGCCGGTTTCAAGGCCGTCGAATATCAGTTCCCCTACGGTAAGGACGCCATGGACATGCGCGACCGCTTGACGGAGTTCGGGCTGCAGTTCGTCCTTCTGAATGCCCCGCCCGGTGACTGGGATGCCGGGGATAGGGGTATCGCAGCCATTCCCGGCCGCGAACGGGAATTCAGGGAATCGATAACGGAAGCGATCTACTACGCGACGGCGCTGGCGTGCCCGCGGATTCACGTCATGGCCGGGCTGGTGGGCGAAAACGTCGGACGCGAAGCGGCATTGGCGACCTTCGCCGACAACATGCAGTTCGCGGCGGACGCCTGCCAAAACGTTGGGGTCCGCGTCCTGGTCGAAGCCTTGAACGCTGTCGACGTCCCGGGGTATCTCCTGAACCACACGGTACAGGCACGCGCCGCCCTGGCCATCATCAACCGGCCGAACGTCGATCTTCAATATGACCTCTACCACGGCGGCATGAGCGGTGACGACGTATTGGAGGTCGTCCGAGGGAACTTGGACGTTATTGGACACATTCAAGTTGCCGGCGTGCCAGATCGGCGAGAGCCCGATCGCGGGACCATCGACTTTTTTCCCGTTTTCGAAGCGCTTGACGAGATTGGATACGGCGGTTGGATCGGTTGCGAATACACGCCGGAAAACGGCACCGTCGAAGGATTGCAGTGGGCCTCGATTTACGGTCTCGGCCGGCCGTTTCATCCGGTATGAATGACCGACGCGATCGGCGTAGACTTGTCTCCGACATCAACGCGTTTCCCGGCACGCGTTTGCGTATTAAGATGGCGAAAAGGAGCAGGTCGGCGATGGGTCGCGGTGACCGAATGAGTTTTCGCCGAACGAGTGATTGGCCGGCATACGATGTCCGAATCTGACGAAGAGTTCCTCGAGAAGTTGGAAGCCATTCGCCGCTCCTACATGGAGGGCGCGTTTCCGCAGCAACTTCGTGACGTCAATGATGCTGTCGCGGCATTCGTTCATCCCGCCGACGACGACGGGTCCTCTCTCGAGGCCGTCCACGCCGTCGCCCACAAGCTCGCCGGGTCTTCCGGAACGTTCGGTATGCTGGATCTTTCGGTCTCGGCGAGGGCGTTGAGCGAGCTGACCGACACGCGACAATCCTCGTATCCGATTTCGGCGAGGATATCGGCGTCAAAATCGCCGCAATGCTGAAGGATCTGAATTCCATCGCTGCGCGCGAGTCTACGGACACCGATGAACGCGACTGTGCGAGGGCAACGATACGGCACGACCTCAATCCCAACCCGCCGAAAACGATCTGATCGAAGACTCCAGCGACCAGACCGTCGTCTTTTTCGGTGTCGCCTCTGACGACGGCGACCGATTGGACGATCTGTTGTCGAACAACGGTTACGGGGTCATGCGGGTAGACAGCGTGGACTCTCTCGCCGAAACGATTGCGGGGTCAGGCACGGTCGTCGTCGTCGCGGACCTCCTATCCTATGAAGGCGATGCAGGGGCGTTCGATCGGGTTTTTCAATCGGAGAAGAACGGACGCGGAGGCAGCGTAACGCTGGTTTTCCTGTCGACACGGCATTCGTTGGACGCCCGTCTAAGCGCGGTAAGGGCCGGCGGTGATGCATTCCTGACGATCCCCTTCGATCCCTATGACTTAATCGATTCCCTCGACAGGGTTACGGATCGCGGCGTCACACAGCCTTATCGGGTGCTGGTCATCGACGACGACGCCGATTTCGTCTCCTACATAGAAACGGCACTGCGCGAATCAGGCTTTATATGCGAGCATGTCGAAGATCCATCCGAAACCCTGGAAGTCCTCGAATCGTTTTCGCCCGAGATCATTCTGCTCGACCTGAATATGCCGCACGTCGACGGCCGAGAACTCGCAGTCGTCATCCGCCATCAAGAAGCGTTCGTGGGAACACCGATCGTCTTTCTTTCGGCCGAGTCGAAGACCGAAACGAAGGTCGACGCCATGGGGTTGGGGGGAGACGATTTCCTAACCAAGCCGATCGAACTGGACCATCTCGTCGGCATGCTCAAGAGCCGCACCGAACGGTTCCGGTTGCTTCGCTCGCGTATGGTCCAAGACAGTCTAACCGGCCTGATCAATCATTCGACGACGAAACAACTTCTCGATCGCGAAGTCGAACGGTCGCGAAGGATGGGCGCCCCGCTGACATTCGCCATGCTCGATATCGATCATTTCAAGAACGTCAACGACACCTACGGGCACGGGATCGGCGATCGGGTCATCCGGGCGGTTGCGCGATTGTTGAAAAGCCGTTTGAGGAGTATCGACGTCATCGGACGGATGGGTGGGGAAGAGTTCGGCGTCGTGCTTTCGGGCACGGCGGGAACCGAAGCGCTCGATATTTTCAATCAGATCCGGGAGGCGTTTTCCGACATCGAGTTCAGAATCAACGAAGGGCATTTCGGGTGTACGTTCAGTTGCGGTGTCGCCGAGTTTCCCGATTGTCCGACCAGCATGGAAATCCTCGATTGCGCCGACAAGGCCCTTTACAGAGCGAAACGCGACGGGCGGAACCGCGTGGAGTTGTTCCGACCCTAGCCGACGGAGCTCACCTTTCTCGGAGCAGCGCGATATGGTTCGGCACATCAGCGATGGATGAAGCTCCGATCACCTTGTAGTCCCGTCCGGCGAGCGCCATCGAGCTGGTCCGTTCGGACGGGTCTTCACCATGTCCCGTCAATACGTGAATTCCGCCGGCAAGACCGGCGTTTTTTCCGGCCCCGATATCGCCGGCCCGATCTCCGACGATCCACGACCGGGCAAGTTCGATTGCCATGCGCTCGGCGGCCTTCAGCAGCATTCCTGGATTGGGCTTCCGGCAGGGATGGTCGGGATCGTTGAAGGGCGGTTTGCCCTTGGCGTGGAACGGGCAGGCGGCGACGGCATTCACATACGCATCGGCATCGGATAGAGCATCGAGCATCCGTTCCTGCACGACGGCAAACTCTTCCCAACTGTACATACCGTAGCCGATTCCGGCTTGGTTGGTGACCACGGCAACCGGGATATCCGAGAGGTTTGCCGCTCGGATCGTATCGGCGGCCCCGTCGATCAACTTCACGTCTTCCGCTTTGTGCAGGTAATTCACTTCTTCAACGATGACGCCGTCGCGGTCGAGGAACAACGCGGGTCCGGGGGCAGACGGCTTCGGTTTGTTCAAGGTTTCAATCCAAACACCGTCCTCATCGATGGGAAGGGAAAACTCGCTATACCGATTAATCATGTTGTTTGCCTACGCACCGCGATCACCGAACGCCGAAGTGACGTCATCTGTTTGAAATTGGCCGCCGATAGGGGTACGGATAACGGCCGGATTCACCGACAGGGACGTCTCCGTTATACTCAGAGCGAGAATTGGGAGACAATAAATATGGGTCATGGATCGCTCGAAGATTAAAGGAATAAGAAGACCTTGGTAGAAAATAGGCCGTTGCCGGAAGGACTATCGAATTGTTGGCTCCGATGGGCTTTGTTCATTTTCGGCTGGTTAAATATTGGGATCGGTGCCGTCGGCATCATTGTACCCGGACTGCCGACGACCATTTTCTTGATCATAGCGCTCTGGGCCTTTTCAAAAAGTTCGGATCGCTTTCAGTCGTGGCTCTGGAATCACCCCCGGTTCGGGCCCAATGTCAGGCATTGGCATAATCACCGCGTCATTCCGGTCCGCGCCAAAATTTTGGCCGTCGCGATGATGATCACCAGCTTGGTCATTATCGTGTTTTTTGTTGCCGAAAACTGGATCCTGCCCACTACCGTAGCCTTGGTCATGATCCCGGCTGCCGTTTACGTGATCACGCGGGCGAGCGTCCCTCCCCGAGAAGCGGTTGTCACCTTGGATGGTACCAAAGGATCAACCCGCTTTCGCTCCGGCTTCGGCGATGTGAAGGCCAACGACGCCGACGATAATTAGAACCACGCTGACGACGCGGACGAACGTGACCGATTCCTTGAACAGAAACACGCCGGCGATGGCGACCAAAGCGGTGCCCAGCCCGGACCAAACGGCGTAGGCCGTACCCACATTCATGGCCTTGAGTACCTGTGCGAGAAGTATGAAACTTGCGCCATATCCGATGACGACAGTCACAGTCGGCCACAACATCGTGAAGCCGTGAGACAGTTTAAGCGATATCGTTCCAATGACCTCGAAGACAATGGCGAGACTCAACAGTATCCAATTCATATCACCATCCAGAAATTCGGTTCACGCATGCAGCTGGCGCCTTAGTAACCCTCAGACAGGAACCGGGCAAGGAGGCGCGAAAGAACCGGTTGCGGAATCTACACGCCGGATTTTCGAGGGAGACGTAAAATGAATGTCCCGCTTTTGTCGCTGGCGGCGGCTTCAATGCTGTTTCTCGCCACCCATATTTTTCTGGCCCATCATCCGGTGCGAAAACGCATCGCCGGGGCATTGGGGGAACTCGGTTTCCTGTCGCTTTATTCGGTGATTTCCGGAGCGGCGCTCGCCTGGATGATCTGGAGCTTTATCAACGCACCGGTCGTCGAGATTTGGTATCCGATCACCGCATTTCGGCATGCGTCGCTGACCCTGATGCTGTTCGCCTGCTTTCTCCTTGTATGTGGATATACGACACCCAATCCCGGTGCCTTCGGGATGGAAAAATTGGGGATGCGATCGGGACCGCGCGGTGTCCTCAAAATCACCCGCCATCCGGTGATGTGGGGAGTCGCGTTCTGGGCCTTATCGCACCTTTTGGCCAACGGGCATGTCGCCGGGTACATATTCTTCGGCACCTTCGCGATCCTGGCGCTCGGTGGGGCCGCCCACATCGACCTCAAGAAGAAGGAGCGGCTGGGCGAGGCTTGGGAGTCTTTCATGGCCGAAACCTCACACGTCCCTCTCGCAGCGCTGTTGGCGGGCCGCACCCGGATGGTGCCAGGCGAGATCAAGTGGTGGCAGACCGGACTGTCGATTGCCCTTTACGCCGGATTGATCATCGCCCACGAACCGGTTTTCGGCCTCGCCGTATGGCCGCTTTGACCCGCTGACTCAGCCCGCCGTGAAGGCTTGAATACCAGTCTGCGCGCGGCCCAAGATGAGAGCATGGATGTCATGGGTTCCCTCGTAGGTATTGACGGTCTCGAGGTTCATGACGTGCCGGATCACGTGGAATTCATCGGCGATCCCATTGCCGCCGTGCATGTCCCGGGACATGCGCGCGATATCCAAGGCTTTGCCGGTCGAGTTGCGTTTGATCATGGAAATGTTCTCCGGCGGGCAATTTCCCTCATCGAGGAGCCTGCCGACCCTCAGGCATGACTGCAGGCCGAGCGTGATCTCCGTCTGCATGTCCGCGAGCTTTTTCTGGATCAATTGATTGGCGGCGATCGGCCGGCCGAACTGTTTGCGGTCCAGCGTGTATTGACGGGCGGCATGCCAACAAAACTCCGCGGCTCCCAGGGCACCCCAGGCGATTCCATAACGGGCTTTGTTCAGACAGCCAAACGGGCCTTTCAGGCCCTGCACATCGGGGAACATGTTCTCCTCGGGAACGAACACCTTGTCCATGACGATCTCTCCGGTGATCGAAGTCCGCAGCGACATCTTGCCTTCGATCTTCGGCGCCGAAAGTCCGTCCATCCCCTTTTCCAGGATGAAGCCTCGAATCACGCCGTCGAGCTTGGCCCAAACGACGAAGACGTCCGCGACCGGTGAGTTGGAGATCCACATTTTGTTGCCGGTCAGCAGATACCCGCCCTCGGCTTTCTCAGCCCGCGACTTCATACCGCCGGGATCGGATCCGTGGTCCGGCTCCGTCAGACCGAAAGCACCGATGTGTTCGCCGGTTGCGAGCTTGGGCAGGTATTTCCGCCTTTGCTCTTCGGTTCCATAGGTGAAGATCGGGTGCATGACGAGAGATGACTGCACGCTCATCACCGAGCGGTAGCCTGAATCAACACGCTCGATTTCGCGCGCGATCAGTCCGTAGCAGACATGGTTCACGCCGGCACCGCCGTATTCTTCCGGTATGGTGGGGCCGAGCAGGCCGAGCTCACCCATCTCGTTGACGATCTCACGATCAAAGGTCTCGTGGCGATTGGCCTCCAACACGCGCGGCATCAAATTGTCCTGGGCAAAACCAAAGGCCGTGTCCCGGATAAGCCGCTCGTCTTCTCCCAGTTGGGTATCGAGAAGGAAGGGGTCGTCCCATTGGAAGGTCGGTTTCTCAGACATCAAAATCCTCAAATTCCTGCGGGCGCCACCGAGGCCGCGCATTCTGCCGAACCTTCGATGTCGGTCTCAGGTGACCGAACTTCGCGCCATGATCTTCGTTCCCCATCGGTGAGAAGCTGCCACGCCTTTCCCGGTGGAGCAAGACGCGAACCCGGGAAGCTCTCTAGCAACGCCTTTTTGCGACTTCCGACGCGCCATGGTAGGAAGGCGCGAAGCAACAAAATAAGGGAATTTAATGATGGGCGGCTCTCCCGAACACGCGGATACTAAAGCGGCAATTCTTTCGGACATTAAGCTTCTATCGCTGGATGTCGACGGCGTTCTTACGGATGGCGGTATCTACTACGCCGATGACGGCAACTCTTTCAGGAAATTCAATTCGAAAGACGGGATGGGTATTGTCCATCTTCAACGAACGGGGTTCGAAATTGCCGTGATTTCCGCTGGCGCGCCGGGCGCGATCGAACATCGGGCCCGGTGGCTCAACATCGCCCACGTCTACACGAACGTCGGTGACAAACTCCAAACACTGCAGGAACTCGCTGCACGATTGGGATTGGACATGTCCGAGGTCGCGCATATGGGCGACGACATCAACGATCTTCCCTTGATGGAGGCGGTCGGCTGCCCGATCGCCGTCGCCGACGCGATGCCGGAAGTCATCGAATGCGCTAGGATCGTTACCGAGAAGGAGGGCGGCAGGGGGGCTGTCAGGGAGATCTGTGACATCATCCGCAGTATGCGCTTGGCGTCCACGCCCAAAGGGTAACAGAACCGTTCTCATCGGCGAAAAACCGGGTTCTATTCATTCGGCCAGCGTTTGATCAGATCATGGGTGATGCCGAGATGATCCAATGCTCTGCCGACGCTATGGCGCACAATGTCTTCGAGCGACTTAGGGTTAGCGTAGAAAGCTGGAAGTGGTGGGTGAATCGTTGCCCCGATCTCGGCCGCCCGCGCCATTAGGTCGATGTGACCTTTGTGCAATGGTGTTTCCCGCAACATCAGGACCAACGGCCGCTTCTCCTTCAACGTAACATCAGCCGCCCGGATCAGCAGATTGCTTGAACTGCTGTTGGCGATCCCGGAAAGGGATTTGATCGAACATGGCGCCACGATCATTCCCTGCGTACGGAAGGATCCGCTCGAAATTGCGGCACCCATATCCTTGTTCCCGTATACCTTCGATGCGAGCGATTTTACGTCGTCGATCGAGTAGGGGGTTTCCATCGCAATCGTTCGGACGCCGTTTTCACTGACGATGAGGTGGGACTCCAAACCGACTTCCCTGACCATTCTCAAAACCTCGATTCCGTAAACGGCGCCGCTGGCTCCGGAAATTCCTACAATGACCGGCGATGTCATGACCCAACCCTATCTCCCGTTATGCCCGCGGAAGTTAACGCGGTTGAAGACCGGGTGCACGGGAAAAGGCCTTACCCCAATCGGCCCGCAAGGGGGGCTCCCCAACCGGCAACCTTTGGAAAAGGTTAGTCTCGTTCAATCAGGTATTTGTGTGTTGCCGATCCCCAGGGTATAAAATCGGATGCGGAATCAGAAGCTTAGCAATTTGTCCCTGGCTGCACTCATCTTGTGCATATGGATGGTGACAGCCTGCACGGGAGGTCCGCCCAACGTCTATTCTCCTCAAAAATACAATCGAGATTCTTCAGAATTTCTTGAGGGGACCAAGGATCGGACCGAGGTTACCGTTTGCTATTCGAAAAGCGGTGGCACTCCGGCACAGGTCACCCAACTCGCACGACAAGAATGCGCACGGTTCGGCAAACGCGCAGTGTTTCGCGAACAAAGTTATCAACTCTGTCCGATGATTACTCCTGTCGCCGCTATATTTGATTGTATTTCTCCCTAGATAGATTCATTATTTTCAATGAAATGAAAGGAATTCATTTCCAGGAGGGATCTATGACCAGAAAAGTCATCGTACCGTTTTTAATTCTCTTGGCACTTTCAGGGTGCGCCTCGAGAAACCTGTCCATGTACGAAGTTGGTGGCGCGGCAGCAGGTGCGGCTCTAGGCGGATGGGCCGGCTCCCACATCGGTGCCGGCACCGGACAGATGGTTTACATGGGAATCGGTTCCCTGCTGGGGGCGATTGGCGGCTATGCGGCCGGCGTCAAACTCGAACAATCAGATCTCGCCCTTTACGGACAAACGGCTGAAAAAGGATTGGCCGAGGCCAGTGACGGGACCACATTGACATGGAAGAACTCTGAGACGGGCAACTCCGGCGCCTTCCGGCCAACGCAGACGTTCTACGCGAACTCGGGACTCTTGTGCCGGAACTATAGGGCAACGGTTGCCCACGACGGTGGAATTGAGTCGGCCGACGGCGCAGCTTGCCGACGTGCTGATGGTACATGGCAGATCGTGACTGACAACTTCAGTTAACGGCCTAACGGACGTACTGGGCTGGAATGAGGCGAATGTTAGGGGCCCTTGCAATCGCCGGGGCCGCTTATATCGGCTTCGTCGCCCTTCTATTTCTCGTACAAAGATCGATGATGTATCATCCCTCGTCGGCGATAGGGACGCCCATTTCTGCCGGGGTCCCGGAAAATGGTCGCAATTCGCCTCGAGAATGAACGTGGCGAAAAACTGGTATCTTGGTTCAAATCGGCCAGCACCAACAAGCCAACGATCGTTTTTTTTCAAGGCAACGCCGGCAACATCGGTGACCGCGGCTTCAAGATTAGGCCATTTCTGGACCAGGGTTATGGTGTGTTGCTGGTCGGTTACAGTGGGTTCGGCGGTAATCCCGGCTCGTCGAACGAACACAGTCTTTACGAAGCCGCCGAACTCGCCCTTTCGTTCCTCCAGCGCAACGGCGTTGCCGTTGACCACTGGATCCTCTATGGCGAATCCTTGGGCAGCGGTATCGCTGTCGAAATGGCAATACGATTCGCTGCCTCGGGACCGGTTGGTGCCGTGGTCTTGGAAGCGCCGTTCACTTCAATGGGGGCAGCCGCACAGTTCCATTATCCGTTCGTGCCGGCCCGCTACCTGGTTCTCGACCGATACGACTCATTGAGCAAAATAGGCCGGATTCAAGCCCCTTTGCTTATTGTTCACGGGGAAAGAGACCGTACGGTCCCCTTAAAATTCGGAAAAGAACTTCTCTTGGCCGCCAAAGAGCCTAAAAAAGGTGATTGGATCGACACCGCCGGACACAACGATCTATTCGATCATGGCGCGGGTGACCGGGTCATCGACTTCATAAATGCCCGGTGGATGTCTCGATGACGGGGTGGCGATCGGCCCAAAGCCCTTGATTTTGAACGGCCTGGGGCTTATTCTTAAAGGGGCTGTCCTAGCTAAGGACGTTTTTGTCTCGAATTCACCCATGTCTTTAATTGGTTAAGCAGTTCCCGGTGATCACCTCCATTGAACCGCCATTCGCACTCCTTTAGGAACAGGTGA
>Ga0056114_1000122_pt1 | contig 20638 bp, 17 predicted proteins | sample WorMetHERISLAND1_FD_77005 | JGI IMG/M metagenome (GOLD analysis project Ga0056114, IMG submission 77005) | Marine gutless worms symbiont microbial communities from Max Planck institute for Marine Microbiology, Germany - Olavius loisae HERON... ...
CCGCGCGCAAACTGCTCAAGATCATCTACGACACGTTGAAGAACGGCTGGGTCTTCGAGGACTTCCCGGCCTTCAAAATCGCCGGGGAAACAATCCCCGCTGGACAATCATCATAGGAGATCGTCCGTGCCCTGACACGCGTGGCTTATTGATCAGGCGAACGTTCGCCAAAATACAGGTCGAAGAAAAGCCGGGTCGTGGAAGGACCACGCCCGGCTTGAGTTTTGATCTTTAACCAATCCTTATTCAGCGGCTTCCGCGTGGATGTACTCTTCTTCTTCGATCGGTAGATCATCGTCGTCAGCCGAGGACATATTCTGTGCTTGGGCAACGCCGTCGAGGAAGTCGCGAATGGTCTTTTGCAGGATCTCAGACTGTTGGGCCACTTGCCCGGAGTTGTCGAGCACGCCGGTGGCCAGCGTTTCCGTGCGGTTCGCTACATCGCTGACCTCGCCGATATTCGACGAAATCTGGTCGGTCGACTGGGCTGTTTCCTCGATGTTCCGGGCGATCTCGCTGGTTGCAGCACCCTGTTGCTCGACCGCCGCGGCGACGCCGGAGGTGGTGTTGTTGATCTCGGTGATCGTCGCCGTGATCTTCTCGATCGACTGGACGGCACCGGTGGTCGCTTCCTGGACGCCGGCGACCTGGGTCGAGATCTCCTCCGTTGCCTTGGTCGTCTGATTGGCCAGGTTCTTGACCTCGGAGGCGACCACGGCAAATCCCTTGCCGGCATCGCCGGCGCGGGCCGCCTCAATGGTCGCATTCAATGCCAGCAGGTTGGTCTGCTCGGCGATATCGTTGATCAGGGCGATGACGCTGCCGATCTTCTCGGCGACGACGGCAGGGTCCTGGATCGTCTTGTTGGTCGTATCCGCTTCCTGCTGGGCCCTCACCGACACCTCGTTGGTGTGGGTCATCTGGCTGCTGATCTCGGTGATCGCCGTCGACAGTTCCTCGGCGGCGGCGGCCACGGTCTGGACATTGGTGGTCGTCGACTGCGACGCACCGGCAACCACGGACGTCCGTTTCTTGGCGTCTTCGGCCATGGCCGACATTTCGGTCGACGATTCATGCAACCCGTCGACGGACTTGGTCACCGTTCCGAGGACGTCGGACACGGAACACTCGAACTCCTTCGTCAATTCGTCGCGGCGGGCGGCGATGCGTTCGCGGAGCGCCTGCTCTTTTTTCTCGCGCTGGGCCAAGGCGTCCATCTGGACCATGTTTTCCTTGAAGACCTGCACCGCGTCGGTGATGGCGCCGATCTCGTCCTGGTGTTTGCTCTCCGGTACGTCGACCTTGAGATCGCCCTTCATCAACGCATCGAGCACTTCGGTGAGCAGACGGAGCGGACGGAAATTGTTTCGCAGGTAGGCGTACATCCCGAAGATCAAACCGATCAAGGCGATGAGCAGCCTGCCGTAGGACGTGTAATCGATGGTCTTCTGCATGTTGTAGGCTTCGGTGAAGGCCTTCGCCGTGACCAATCGGCCAAGCGTTTCACCTGTCAGTCCGGTGATGGGCTGGGAGATCACTTCATAAGCGACGTCTCCGAACGATACGACGGAGCGGAAGGGTGCATCCTGGTCCGGCAGTTCGGCCGAAATGGGGCTCCAAAGGTCAGGTGCCGTCGAGGCAGCGGTCTTGCCGCCGGCGTCGACGAAGAAGACTTCCATGTCGGCGTTCGTCTTGAAGCTGTTGGTCAGGTCGCTGAGGTTTTTCGCGAAAACCCCGGTGCCGAGCAGTTTGCCGCGCGACATCAAAGGCATCGCGGCCGACACGACGATATTGCCGCGGTCGTCCGTGACCAGACCATGAACCAACTTCTCTGTCGTGAGAGCATTCGTGATGTTGGCCTGCTTCGATTTACCGGTCGGCCCCTTCGGGTGTACGGCGACGAGTTCGCCTTCCTTGTTGGTAATTGTCAGATAATCGATGGCGCCGCCAACGCTCAACCGATTGTAGGTTCCCTTCACCAGCTCCTGAACACCGCCGGTTTCTCTGGATTTCATCATTTTCCGCAAGTCACGATTGCGGGTCAGTGCCGAGTATTGCGAGGCAAATCCCTCGACGATCGTGGCGACGCTCTTCTGGAACAAGGCCCGCTGCATGGTGACGGCGGTGTCCGTGGCCCGTTGCTCGGCGTTTGACAACGATATGCGTCCGACCACTCCGATTGAGACGCCGACCAAGACCATGGCGGCAACGGCGCCGATGTTAATGCGGGTTCTCAGCAACATGTGCCTGTTCTCCCCAAGAGAGGGTAAATGGGTGGCAGCCGTGTCTGGTTGTCGCAGCCGCCACCCGTGTTCGATACACCCCGAGTTCTACTCGACGGGATATCCGGCCGCTTTCCACTCAGGGAAACCGCCGCGGAAGTATTGAACGTTGGTAAAACCCCAGGCCACCGCCTTGGCGCAGGCTTTCGGCGAAAGACCGCACTTGGTGCCGTTGCAATAGAAAACGACAGGGTCATCCTTCTTGACCAGCGCGCCGAGGGAGGCCTCGGTCAACTTGCTGTCCACGTGCAAGTGTTCGGCCTCGGGAATGCGGCCGGCGTTATAGTCCGCGTCACCGCGAACATCGACGAAGATGACGCCCTTGTCGAACAGGGCCTTGGCTTCGGCAGCCGTGATCCGTTTCGCGCCTTCGACTTCCATCGGTGCGCTTTCTGCGGCGTAGACCGGCGTGACAAACAATACCAGCACCAATGTGGCGACGGCGGCTTTTGCGAACTTAATCATCTCTTACCTCTCACTCCTGAGATTGCGTGTGCAAAATTGCCTTGTTCTTTCGTACCCAGGAAAATGTTACGGACAATTCTGCGTCTGGTGCGTTTCCGTGTGTTTCGATCGTTTACGCAAGATTACGCCCTTTCTAAAGTGAGCAACTTTCGATGAAAGTGGCAGAATTCCAAGGTTTTACGCCGATGTACCGCCGAAAGACCAAACGCTTTAGTCCGACAATAGGTTTCTTTCCGATTTCGATTAACAACTGTCTATTGTTGTTCCGTAACAAATCTGAAACATAAAATTCCCCTTTTTGAATCGGGATTGGATCGCAGAAACAGGATCAGCGGTCCCGTTATCTCGCAGGAATTTCGCACCCGCCCGGTGTTTCCTTTTCCCGGTTCGCGATTTATAGCTAGCGCCATGTACGAACCCGATTATCCCTTCGACGGAACGCCCAACATCGGAACCACAATGGAAGTCGCCCCCGGCGTCCACTGGTTGCGCATGCCACTGCCGTTCAAGCTGGACCACATCAATCTTTGGCTGCTCGAAGACGGCGATGGATGGACCATCGTCGACACCGGCATCTGGCGCGACGAGGTGATGGAGGCGTGGCAGACCATCGCGGCGGCACGGTTTACGGGCGCAAAACCCTTGAAACGGGTCATCGTCACCCATTTCCACCCGGACCACGTCGGTCTCGCCGGCTGGCTCTGCGATCGTTTCGACGTGCCGCTGTGGATGACGCTCACCGAATGGACCTTCGGTCGCATGACCCGTGCCGACGCCCCTGAAGTGTTGCAGGAGAACTTCGAGAAATTCTACCGGGCGTCCGGATTCGACGACGAGATGATCAAGGCGGTCGAAGGGCGGGCCGGACGGTACGGGCGGATCGTGTCGCCGATCCCGGCGGCCATGCGTCGCCTGTGGGACGGTGAGGTCTTCAAAATCGGCGACAACAGTTGGCGGGTCATCGTCGGTACCGGCCATGCGCCGGAACACGCTTGTCTCTATTGTGAGGATTTGAACGTTCTAATCTCCGGAGACCAGGTTTTGCCCCGGATTACGCCGAACGTCGCGGTCTGGCCCCAGGAGCCGGAAGCCAACCCCTTGGATCTCTATCTCAAGAGTCTGGGCCGGTTCCGCGACTTGCCGGAAGAGACGCTGGTCCTGCCCAGCCACGATTGGCCGTTCCGCGGGCTCCTCGGCCGCATCGACTACCTGACCGATCACCACGAGGACCGTTTGGTCGACACGTTGGCGGCTTGCGAAGAGCCGGTCGACGGTGTCGGCGTCCTGCGCCGGCTATTCACCCGCAAACTCGACGATCACCAGCTTTTCTTCGCCATCGGTGAATCACTGGCGCACGTCCACCATCTAATCGGCCAAGGCCGGGTGCGCCGGGAAACCGGTACCGACGGCATCCACCGGTTCCAAAGGGTGGCTTAGAAGAACAGCGGGGCCGTCAGTCCTCTGGACTGACCAGCGGGCCGCCCGCCTTGTCCCAGGCTTCGACGCCGCCGGCCAGGTGTAAAGCGGAATCGAGGCCGGCATCCTTCAAAATCTTGAGCGCCAAGGCGGACCGCTCGCCATAGGCGCAATAAAGTAGAGGCGGCGTTCGGCTTTGTGCGGCCACGGCAGCAAGCAGGCCACCCGGCCGTACGGCTTCCTCGAGCGATCCGTATGACGCATGGAGGGACGCGGGAATGACGCCGGTCTTGGTACGCTCGCCGGCTTCGCGGAGGTCGATGAACAAGGCGCCTTCTTCCTCGAAACGCCGCAGCGCCTCGACGGCTTCGATGGTGTGAGCGTGCAGTTCCGGATCATCCGGATGATAACCGATGGAGAGATTGGCCGGCACCGCCTGGTCCATCATTTTTGGATCCGGCAGATTGAGGCCGTTCATGATCTCGGCGTACTGGTCGGCGGATGACACCTGCAGACGGGGATTGTAGGCCTTCTCCTCGCCGATGGTGCTGACGGTCTCGCCCTTGTAGTCGTGTGCCGGATAGACCCGGGTTTCGTCGGGCAGGGTTAGTAGCTTGCCGAAAATCGACGCGTAGGCATCGTACGGATCACCGTTCTAAAAGTCGGTCCGCCCGGTTCCCCGGATCAACAGCGTATCGCCCGTAAACAGAGCGCCGTCTGAAAGGAAACAATAGCTGTCGTCCGTGTGCCCCGGCGTATAGAGCACGTCGAGACTTACATTTTCGATCTCGATCCGGTCGCCTTCATCGACCCGCATGGAAACAAGATCGACATCGGTCTTGCGGCCCATGACGGTGATGCAGCGGGTCCGGTCGCGCAGTTCGCCGAGGGCCGTTACATGGTCGGCATGGCAATGGGTGTCCACGGCCTTGACCAGTTTCAAATCCAGTTCTTCCAGAAGGCGGATGTATAGGTCGGTTTGCTCGAGTACCGGATCGATGAGCAATGCCTCGCGCCCGATACCGCTGGCCAGCAGATAGGTATAGGTGCTGGATGTGTGGTCGAAGAACTGCCGGAAGATCATCTGTTTCGCTGTCTCTATGGTTTCGGAGACGGTTACGGGACTTAGTTGGGGCTGCCGGTTCCATTTTCAACTGTTTGACCCGACGTGCGTCCTGATTTTCAACAGTTCGTGAAAAGGCGATGCTGTTGGCTGCCGGCAGTGCCATTTCATCCGTTAAGCCCTATGCTACGAAAACCCTCGGGAGGAGCCGACCGTGAGCCAAACCGTACTCGACCTAAAGGGCCTGAACTGCCCGTTGCCCGTTCTCAAGGCCAACAAGGCGCTGAAGCAGATGACGCCGGGCGACGTCCTCACGGTCTATGCGACGGATCCGGCGGCGCCCCGGGACTTCGAAGTGTTGTGCGAAAACACGGGTGACCAACTGACGTCATGCACAGATGACGGCAAGGTATTCACCATCGTCGTCACCAAAGGCGCCCCCCGGTCATAGACGGGTCATTCGGCTGGCTTGCTTTCGAGGGCGGTTTCCGCTTCGTCACGGGCCCGCTTGCGACCCTCGATGGTGCCGACGAAAAGGGTCAACAACGGCGGAACGATCAACAGCGTCAACACGGCCGACAGGGCGAGTCCGCCCAGGACGACCGAACCAAGGCCCCGGTAAAGCTCAGAGCCGGCGCCCGGGAACAACACCAGGGGCAACATCCCGAAGACACTGGTCAGCGTCGACATGAAAATCGGCCGGATACGGTTCTTCGTTGCTTCCAACGTCGCCGCGGCCACCTCCAAATGTTCCTGGCGCACGTGGAAGAGGGTCTGATGAACCAGCAGAATGGCATTGTTGACGACGATTCCGATGAGAATGACGAAACCCAACAGCGTCAGCATGTCCAAAGGCTGGAAGATGTAGAGATTGACCAGGGCCAAGCCTAGGACACCACCCGCCGTGGCCAGAGGTACGGAAAGTATGATTATAAAAGGATAGGCGAAGCTCTCGAACAAGACCGCCATGACCAGATAGACAATGGCGATGGCCAAAAGAAGATCGAGAACCATGGCGTCCCAGGTCTCGGTCAGTTTGTCGGCGGTTCCGCTCAAACTCAGCGTGACGCCCGTCGGCAAGCCGCCCTCCTTGACCACAGAGATAACGTCGCGTTCGAAAATCTCGAGGGCTTCCTCGAGGGGCATCTTCTCCGGCGGGCGGATTTCCAGGGTCACCGTGCGTTCGCGTTCGATGTGGCGGATCTGGGTCGGCCCGGCGGTGACGACCACGTCGGCAAGCGAACTGGCCGGCAGGATCTTATCTGAGCGCGTCACCACCGGCAGCGAATTGATGCCTTGTGTCTCACGGATATCGTCCAACGGGCCCATCAGCATCATGTCTATGCGTGACGACCCGACGGTGATTTCGGCGACGCGCAGCCCGTCGTTGAAGGCGTCCAAGGTGTCACCCAACTTGCGCGCGGTGACGCCGTTGTCGGCCAGTTTGACGCGGTTAGGAAAGACGCGCACCTCGGGCGCACCCAACTCCAGGCCCGGTTGCGGACGGATTTGCGTACCTTCCGATTTCGGCAAGACTTTGTTGATCAGGCCCACGGATTTCAGTGCGACGCCAAGGATGTTCTCAAGATCGGGCCCAGAGACATTGAGGTCGATGGCCCGCTGGCCGCCGATGCCACGTCCGAAAAGTGAACGCTGACTGACCAATCCGAAGGTCCCCGGCTCCTTAAATGCGGCGTCGCGCAAGATCGGGATCAATTCACCAACCCGATCCGGTTCGACGGCGGCGGCACCAAGGAAGGTGCGTCCCCGCGAGGCAACGAAGAAAAAGCGTTTGATCTTCGGCGGCCCGCCCGGCTCGGATTGCTCGCCCGTTTCCTCGGCGAAGTAGGGCCGTATGGCGGCCTCGAACTCGCCGGCAATATCGCCGGTCGTTTCCAGGTTGTAGCCGGGCGGTGGTACCATGACCCCGAAGATGAGATTCTGGTTGCCGTCCGGCAGGTAGTCGAGTTTCGGCAACAGGGCCCAGGTTACAAAGGCGCCGGCGCTGCAGATGGTCGCAACGACGGTGCCGGCCAGGGCACGGTTCTGCGTCACCATTCGCGTGAAGCCGATGATGGCACGCACGAAACCGCGGGCGAAGGTATCGATGATTGGCAAGCGAATGTGGGACTCGGTATCCGAATAGTTTTCCTTGAGCAGCCGGTTGGACAAGGCCGGGATGACGGTGATGGCGACGAGCAGCGACAACAACACCGAAACGGAAAGAGCCACGGCAATGTCGCGGAACAACTGCCCGACTTCGAGTTCCATGACCAGGATCGGGATGAACACCACCACCGTCGTCAGGGCCGAGACCAGGATCGCCGACCATACCTGGGCGGCGCCGCGATAGGCCGCTTCCTTGCGCGACATGCCCTGCTCGCGGAAACGGTAGATGTTCTCCAAGACAACGATCGCCGCGTCGACGACCATGCCCACCGCGAAAGCGATGCCGGCCAACGACACCACATTAAGCGAACGGCCAAGAGCGGCCATGGCGACGAAGGCCCCGATGACGGAAACCGGGATGGCCAGCGACACGACCAGTGTCGCCCGCCCGGACCGCAGGAAGATCAGCAACATCATGGCCGCGAGCGCGCCACCGACGAAGATGTTCTGCTGCACAAGATCGATCGAAGAGTTGATATAGACGGTTTCGTCGTAAACTTGACGGAGCCGCAATCCCGCGTCGGGCAATGGACCGTCGTTCAGTTCCTTGATCGCCCCGCGGATGCCTTCCATCACCTCGATGACGTTGGCGCCGTTCTCGCGCACCGCATTGATGGCCATGGCCGGCTGACCGTTGAAGCGGATGCGCGACACCGGTTCCTTCACGTTGAATTGCACCGTGGCGATATCGTCGACGGTGACCCGACCGATGCGTCCGCTGGCGTCGTCCGTGCTGGAACGCAGCAATACGGCGCGAACGTCTTCCAGCTTCGAAAACTCGCCCTCGGTCCGGACGACGTAACGGCGTTTGCCTTCATCGACATCGCCGGCCGAAATGGAGGCATTGGCGGCCCTCAGGGTATTGACCACTTCCGTCACCGTCAGGCCGTAGCGAGCCATTCGCTCCGGATGAACGATGACTTCCATTTGCCGCTTCGAGCCGCCGTAGACATTGACTCGCGAGACTCCATTAACCCTTTCGATGCTGTCCTGGATGACGTCTTCGGCGAAGTCGCCATAGGTATGAATGTCCCGCGTGTTGCCGTCGGTTCTGAGGAGCACGATCCAGGTGATCGGGTTGTCGTCGGAACTTGACGTGCGAATGGTCGGCTGCTTGACCTCGTCCGGGTACCCGTCGACCCGGTCGAGGCGGTTGGCGACGAGCAGCAGCGCCTTATCCATGTTGGTGCCGATTTGGAATTCCAGCGTAATCCGGGCGCGCCCGTCCTGGGTTTCGCTGATGATGTCCTCGAGGCCCTTCAGGACCTCTTCCTGGCGGTTGACGATCTCGCGTTCGATCTCGGCCGGTGCTGCGCCGGACCAGATGGTCTGCAGATCGATAACCGGTTTCCTGACGTCCGGGGTCAGCTGGATGGGGATGGCATCGAGCGCCACCAACCCGAACATCACGATCATCATCACCGCCGCCATCACGGCGGTGGGCCGTTCGATCGCAGTGCGGATCGGGTTCATCCGCCGGCTTCCTTCGGTTGTTCAACCGCCTTTTCGGGCGGGCCGCCGTTGAATCGGATCGCCTGATTGGGCCTGAGGCGCTCGTTGCCGCGAACCACGACCAGGTCACCTTCCTTCAAGCCCTCGACCACGACGAAGCGGCTGCCGATGGCCTCGCCCAGTTGCACCGGGCGAAAGTTCGCTTTGCCGTCGGCGGCGACGACGACCAGGCGCTTGCCGCGGCGGTTGAGAACGGCGTCCTTGTGCACCGACAATACGTCTCGAACGGCGCCAGCCGGTAGGTAAAGGACGACGGACTGATTGGCCGCCGGCCGGGACGACCCCTCCGGCAATACCGGCGTGAAACGCACGGCGCGGGTCCGGGTTTGTGGGTTCTCTTCGGGGATTACCGCCCGTACGATGGCCGGATAGCGCGATTTCGTCACCGTCTCGACGTCGACCGGCGTGCCGGTTTCGATACCGTCGACCCGTTCGGACGGCACGTCGGCCTCGATTTCCAGTGAATCATCGTCGATCAAGGTGACAACCGGGTCGCCGATGTCGACATAGGAGCCGACGGCGGCATGTTTCTTCGAGACAACGCCGCTGTAGGGTGCGCGAATCTCGGCGTCGCGGAGATCGATTTCGGTCAGCTTCAAATTAGCCCGGGCCTTGCGCAGTTGCGCCTCGGCTTCCGTGACCTCGCTTGAGGCAACGATGATTTCCTGGCGTTTGTCGTCAAGGCGCGCCTGCGAGAAGGCAGGCGATTTCTTCAGCGATTCAAGGCGTTTCAGTTCCTGTTGCAGGAGACCAATGCGTTCCTGCTGGGTCTTGACCTGGGCCGAGTAGTTGGCGACCTCGGCGCGTTGCAGGTTGCGCTCCCACTCGAGGCGGTCGCGGACCAGGACGGCAAGGACATCACCCGTACCAACCCGGTCTCCGACGTCGACGGCAATGGTCCCGACAGCACCCCGGACGCGCGTTGCCACGACGCCGGTCTGGCGGACGACAAATCGCCCGATCACCGGGACCGTCTGCTTGAAGGGTTCGAATTTGACAGCGTCGACCTTGACGGCGGTCGCCTGTTCGCCGCCTTGCGACTGAGCGACGGCCGGAAACGCTAGGACGCCGGCTAAGGCTCCCGCGACGAGTGCCATGCAGATGTGTTTCGGACCACGCGGTTCGAAAGATCTTGCTGTGTTTCGTTCGGGGGTCTCCCCGGGTGTTCCCTTGTGGGTCATGTCGTTTCCGTTTTGCGAGTGCCGGCAGTTGGTGGACAGTTGCACGATTATACACTCCTGCGAAAGCCGGAAGTCTTCTGCCCTGAACCACGGGCTGTAATTTAGTGCCGCCGCCGTTCCGCTTCAACTAACGACTGTGTGACAGGTGACAGCACGATCAAAATCCTTACAAACGAATTTACGATGGGTAGCGGATTATGGATCGCCGGGGTTTCGACTTTCCCCTCGAACCGTTAAAAAGGATGCATGACCACACTCTTTTATACGCACCCCGTTTGCATCGAACACGACCCGGGCAGCTATCATCCGGAATGCCCGGACCGGCTGCGCGCCATACTCGATGGGCTCGAGGACGAGGAGTTCCAATTCCTGCATCGCCACGAGGCGCCCGAGATCGATATGGAACGGGTCGAATTGGTCCACAAGCCGGACTATGTCGAGCTGATCATGGACAATGTCCCGAAATCGGGCCATGTCTCGTTGGATCCGGACACCGCCATGTCGCCGGCCTCGGGCGAGGCGGCGAGGCGTGCCTCCGGTGCCGCCGTCACCGCCGTCGACGAGGTCATCAACGGGGATGCCCGCAACGCCTTTTGCGCCGTCAGGCCACCCGGCCACCACGCCGAGGCGTCACGGGCCATGGGGTTTTGCCTGTTTAACAGCGCCGCCATCGCCGCCTATTATGCGCGCGCCGCCCACGGCATGGAGCGGGTTGCCGTCGTCGACTTCGACGTTCATCACGGCAACGGCACCCAGCACAGTTTCGAGAACGACCCGGGCATGTTCTACGCCTCCAGCCACCAGTGGCCCTGTTACCCGGGAACCGGATCGACGAGCGAGACCGGGGTCGCCGGCAACATCGTCAATGCGCCGCTGGCGCCCGGTTCCGGTTCGAATAAGTTCCGCGCTGCCTATACGGAGACCATCCTGCCGGCTCTCAGGGATTTCGATCCGGAACTGCTGGTCATCTCCGCCGGTTTCGACGCCCATCGCCGCGACCCGCTGGCGCAATTGAGCCTGGAGACGGAGGACTACGCCTGGGTCACCCGCGAACTCCTCGAAGTCGCCGCCGATCACTGCGACAACCGAGTGATCTCGCTCCTCGAGGGCGGTTACGACCTCACCGCGCTGCGCGAAAGCACCCAGGCCCATATCAAGGCACTAATGGAGGCATAGGGGCGGCTATCCTTCGCCCGCCCCCAAATCCTTGCTCTTGCCGAGACCCGCCATTAGACTCCCGCGCCCATTGAGAGGGGTGGTCATGGCCGACGACAAAATCCCCGCCGACATCAAGAAAATGAGCTTCGAGGATGCCCTCGAGGAGCTCGAAGATATCGTGCGCGAGCTCGAGTCGGGACGCGGCGCCTTGGAAGATGCCATCAACGCCTATGCGCGCGGCGCGGCGCTCAAGAAACACTGCGAGAACAAGTTGAACGATGCCCAGGCGCGTATCGACAAGATCGTCGTCGATGCGACCGGCAAGGTCTCGGCCGAACCGGCGGGCCTGGATGGTTGATCACGGGCGAACGAAGCCGAGACGGCAAAGGTAAGCCAAATAAGAAAAAAGGGGATTCGATTGTCAGAATTCGAACAACGACTGAGCGACAACGCGGCTGCCGTCAACGACGTGCTCGATGATCTGCTGGGCATCGCCGAGGGGCCGGAGAAGGTCCTGGGCGAGGCCATGCGCTATTCCAGCCTGGGCGGCGGTAAGCGGGTCAGGCCATTCCTGGTGACCGCCAGTTCGGCACTGTTCAACGTCGCTGAGCGCGCCGCACTTCGGGTCGCCGCGGCGGTCGAGATGGTGCACTGCTACTCCCTGATCCACGACGACCTGCCGGCTATGGACGACGACGACCTCCGGCGCGGCCGCCCGACCTGCCATGTCGAATACGACGAGGCCACGGCCATCCTCGCCGGCGACGCGCTGCTCACCAAGGCCTTCGAGGTTCTCGCTGAGGACGACACCCACCAGGATGCCAAGGTCAGGGCCGAGCTCTGTCTGGCGCTGGCCAAGGCGGCCGGCGACCACGGCATGGTCGGCGGCCAGATGCTCGATCTGGTGGCTGAGGAGCACGAGCTCGGTGTCGCCGAGATCACGCGCCTGCAACGCATGAAAACGGGCGAGTTGATCGCCGTATCCTGCGAGGCCGGCGGTATCCTCGGCAAGGCCTCGGAGCATGCCCGTAGTACGCTGCATGCCTATGCCCATGATATCGGGCTCGCCTTCCAGATCGCCGACGATCTTCTCGATGTCGAGGGCGATGCAGATGAGGTCGGCAAGAAGACCGGCAAGGACGCCGAGTCCGGCAAGGCCACCTTCGTATCGTTGTTGGGCGTGGAGAGAGCCCGCGAGCAGGCCAAGATGCTGAGCGAGCAGGCGGCCTCGCATTTGGAAATCTTCGGCGACGATGCCGAGCCGCTGCGCCAGATGGCGCATTTTATTGTTCACAGAAGTTCTTGAGCCGCATATTCAGAACTCTTAAACTGTTCGGGTAAGTCCGAGAACGCGTGTCCTTGAGAATCCAAGGGTTTAAGCCCTTGGAAGAAGAGGGGCGGGAATTTGACAATTGCTCACGAGACGCCACTGCTGGACTCGGTAAACGATCCGGCGGACATCCGGGGTTTTGCGCCCGATCAACTGAAACAACTGGCTGACGAGGTGCGAAGCGACACGGTGCGATCGGTGTCGATCACCGGCGGGCACCTGGGCGCCAGCCTCGGCGTCGTCGAACTGACGGTGGCCATCCACCACGTGTTCGATACGCCGAAGGACCGCTTGATTTGGGACGTCGGACACCAGTGCTACCCGCATAAAATCCTGACCGGGCGGCGCGAGCGTATGCATACACTGCGTCAAGGCGGCGGTATTTCCGGTTTCACCAAACGGAGCGAAAGCGAGTACGACCCCTTCGGGGCCGCCCACTCGTCCACATCCATCTCGGCCGGCCTCGGTATGGCTGTCGCCTCCGATCTGATGGAGACGCCGCGCAACGTCATCTCGGTCATCGGCGACGGATCGATGACCGCCGGCATGGCTTACGAAGCCATGAACAACGCCGGCTCGATGGATACGCGACTGATCGTCGTCCTCAACGACAACGACATGTCGATCGCGCCGCCGGTGGGCGCCTTGAGTGCCTACTTGTCGCGCTTGATCTCGTCGAAATCGTTCCGCTCCATGCGCCACTTCGCCAAGGACGTCGCCAAAAAGTTCCCGCGCCCCATCGAGGAGGCGGCGACAAAACTCGACGAGTACGCCCGCGGCATGGTGACCGGCGGTACGCTGTTCGAGGAGCTCGGTTTCTATTACGTCGGTCCCGTCGACGGCCATAATCTCGACCACCTGCTGCCGATCCTCAAGAACTTGCGCGACGACAAGGAGCCGGTGCCGGTGCTGCTGCACGTGGTCACCGAAAAGGGGCACGGGTACGGACCGGCCGAGCAGTCGGCCGACAAGTACCACGGCGTCTCCAAGTTCGACGTGGTCACCGGCAAGCAGCACAAACCGAAGGCCAACGCGCCCTCCTATACCGGCGTTTTCGCCGATGCGCTCATCCGCGAGGCTGAAGATGACGACCGCATCTGCGCCATCACCGCAGCCATGCCCGGCGGTACCGGCATCGACAAGTTCTCGGAACGGTTCCCGGAACGCAGTTTCGACGTCGGCATCGCCGAACAGCACGGGGTGACCTTCGCCGGCGGTTTGGCCTCGGAGGGCATGAAACCCTTTGCCGCCATCTATTCGACGTTCCTGCAGCGCGCTTACGACCAGGTCGTCCACGACGTTGCCATCCAGAAGCTGCCGGTCCGTTTCGCCATGGACCGGGCCGGATACGTTGGCGCCGACGGCTCAACCCACTGTGGCGCCTTCGACCTCGCCTATCTATGTACGCTGCCCGACATCGTTGTCATGGCGCCCAGCGACGAGGCGGAACTCCACCACGTCACGGCAACGGCAGCTCAAATCGACGACTGCCCGTCCGCCTTCCGTTACCCGAGGGGCGAGGGCGTCGGGATCGAACTGCCGGCCCGCGGCGAGGTTCTCGAGATCGGTAAGGGCCGTATTGTCCGCGAAGGCAGTACGGTTGCGATCCTCAACCTCGGCACACGGTTGACTGCCTCTTTGCAGGCTGCCGAGGAACTGGCCGCAATGGGATTGTCGGCAACCGTCGCCGATGCCCGCTTCGCCAAGCCCCTGGATGTGGATCTGATCGCCAGGCTCGCCCGCGAGCACGAAGTTCTGGTGACCATTGAGGAAGGGTCGGCCGGCGGTTTCGGCGCCCATGTGGCACAGTACATGGCCAATAACGGCCTCCTCGACAACGGTCTCAAATTCCGCATCATGACCATGCCGGACCGCTTCCTGGAGCAGGACAGCCCGGCCAAGCAGGTTCAGCAGGCCGGTCTCGACACGGCGCACATCGGCGCCAACGTGTTGACCGCACTCGGTCGCTTCGACGAAGCCGAGGAACTGGTTCGGGCCGAACCGGCCTGACCCTCGGTAACGCGCACAGCGTTGTTTCCGCCCATCAAGGCGGCGGTAGGGTTTCCTGTTCTGACCCCGAGTGACGATGCCTAGACCGGACCGCCGACGCCTCGACCAGCTTCTCGTCGACAGAGGCTTGGCGCCGTCGCGGACCCGGGCGCAAGCCCTGATCATGGCCGGCGTCGTCTATTCCGCCGACGAGCGTCTCGACAAGCCGGGCCGAGCCGTTCCCAGTGACATGGAAATCGAGGTGCGCGGCAAGGATCATCCCTGGGTATCGCGGGGCGGGGTAAAACTGGCTCGTGCGCTCGATCATTTCGGCCTTTCGCCGGAAGGGCGGGTCTGTATCGACGTCGGCGCCTCAACGGGCGGATTTACGGACGTCCTGCTGAACCACGGTGCCGAGCGCGTCTATGCCGTCGACGTCGGGCGCGGGCAACTGGATTGGAAGCTGCGCAATGACGAGCGCGTCGTCGTTCTCGAGAAGACCAACGCCCGCGACCTCACCGACGAGATCATTCCCGAACCGGCCGGCTTCATTGGTTGTGACGCCAGTTTCATCGGTTTGCGCACGGTGCTGCCGGCCGCCCTCGCCCTGGCGGCACCGGACGCTGTCCTTGTGGCGCTGATCAAGCCGCAGTTCGAAGTCGGAAAGGAACAGGTCGGCAAGAAGGGCGTCGTCCGCGATCCGGCCCTGCACGCCGAGGTTTGCGCCTTGATAGAGACGTGGCTCGGCGGGCTTCCCGGCTGGCAGGTCATCGGCCTTACCGAAAGTCCCATCCAAGGGCCGGAGGGGAACAAGGAGTTTCTCATCGCCGCCCGATTTAAGGGAGACTTTTAGAGACCGAAATGGCCGGCTCGATTTCCACAGGGCCAGCCTCCCTGCGACTCTCTTGCCTTGCGAATCAGTGTTAAGGTTTTCGCCTGACCGTTGATGGGAGACTCCATGATTCGCACTGTCCCTATCGCGATTGTCTTCCTGCTGGCGCTCCTGGTCGACGCCGAGGCCGAGGAGAAGGACATCCTGCGTCGCATGATGGCGGAACCCGTGACCCTGTTCGACTGGGGTATGGCGCAACTGGACCGCGATATCGCACGGGCGGCCCAGCGCACCTTGCCGGTGCGGATCGGTGCGTCGGCGAGACCGGTCACGGGAGCGATCTATGATTGGCATACCAACATGGTCACACTTTACGTTTCCGCCGCCTTGCCGCCGGCCCGGCGGACGGCGGAGTTCTGCACGGCGACCTTCAAGGACATCGTTACAGAGTTGACGGCTTTGGCGCCACAGGGTCCCAATGCGGCCGGTTGGTATCTGACGAACGCCTTCAAGCCGAAGGGCCATTCCTGGAGTGACCGGTTCGAGGATGTCAGGACCAAGCTCCTTGAGACGGTGCGACTGGAAGTCTCGTTTATCCCGGCCACCTACGAGGCCTTGCGTGGCGACGACAAACGGGTCCGTTGCGTCGGCCGCCTCGACGCCGAGCCCAACGAACTGACTTTCGAATCGACTTCGTGAGTATCTTGGATCGCCGCGTCTAATCGTCGCGGCTTTAGGAGGGCCAATCGTCCCGGCTTCAGGCGCGCTTTATCATCGTCCCGGCGCCGCCGGCCGTGAACAGTTCGACGAGGATGGCGTGCGGCACCCGTCCATCGCTTATGACCGCCGCCTCGACGCCGTTCTTGACCGCATCCAGGCAGGTCTCCACCTTGGGGATCATACCGCCGGATATGACGCCGCTGTCGATGCCGGCCATGGCCTCCTCGGTGGTCATGTCGGAGATCAGATCACCGTCCGGGTCGAGGACGCCGCTGACGTCGGTGAGCATCATCAGGCGTTTGGCGCCCAAGGCCGCGGCCAGCGCGCCGGCCACCGTATCGGCGTTGATGTTGAGGGTCTCGCCGTCGGGCCCGACACCAATCGGTGCGATCACCGGCGTGATGTCGGAATGTTCGAAGCTCTCCAGGATATGCGGGTCGATGTGACTGGGTTCGCCGACGAGGCCGAGGTCGAGGACCCGCTCAATGTTCGATTCCGGGTCACGGGTCGTCCGTTTCAGGCGTTCGGCCCGGATCAGGCGGCCGTCCTTGCCGCACAGCCCGGCGGCGCGGCCGCCGGCTTCGTTGATGTTGTTGACGATTTCCTTGTTGATGGATCCGGCAAGGACCATTTCGACGACAGCCACCGATTCTGCCGTCGTCACCCTGAGCCCGTCGACGAATTCGCTTTCAACCCCGAGACGTTCCAGCATGGAGCCGATCTGCGGGCCGCCGCCGTGAACGACGATTGGATTGAGTCCGACCTGGCGCAGCAGCACGATGTCGCGTGCGAAAAAACGCGCCAGATCGTCGTCGATCATGGCGTTGCCGCCGTATTTGATGACCACGGTTTCGTCCGAATAGCGTCGCATGTAAGGCAACGCTTCCGACAACACCTTGGCCTGGCTGAGCCAGCGATCCTCGTAGTTTCCGAATGCCGTATCCATAGTGGGGAAATTACTCCACTTCGCCGGAGGCCGCCAGTACCGGATAGCGGGTTGGTTAGGTCTTCGCCAATGCCGCCAAGGAAGCCCGGAGTTCGGGAACTCCGGTGCCTTTCCGCGAACTGGTTACCGCGATCTCCAGGTGGGCGGCCGGATGTTTGGCGAGTTCGTTTCCTATGCGTTCGACGAGCCCGGAAAGCGGTCCGGCTTTGACCTTGTCGGCCTTGGTCAATACCACCTGATAGGGCTGAGCGGCCTTGTCGAGCATGGTCATCACCGCCCGGTCCGAGTCCTTCAGGCCGTGCCGCGCATCGACCAACAGGCAGGTCCGCCTGAGTTCCGCGCGCCCCCGCAGATACGCCTCGACCAGGCCTGTCCATTGTTTGATCGCGCTTTTCGGCGCCTTGGCGTACCCGTATCCAGGCAGGTCGGCCAGCATCAGTCTGCCGCCTAGGTCGAACAAATTGATCTCGCGCGTTCGCCCGGGCGTGTTCGAAGTCCGGGCCAGGGCCTTGCGCCCGGTAAGCGCGTTCAATAGGCTCGACTTGCCGACATTGGAACGTCCGGCGAAGGCGACCTCGGCAACGTCGATCGGCGGCACCTGGTCGAGGCGCGCACAGCCAATGACGAAATCACACGGGCCGGCGAACAGAAGGCGGCCCTGTTCCAGGAAAGCCTCGATTTCGATATCGGTTCCGGGTTCCATTTTCGGGGTCCCGATGGGTAGGGGTGTTACTTAAGGGCGTCCTTGGCGGTGATGCCCATGCGCTTCATGATCACCCATTGTTGGGCGATGGACAGTAGGTTGTTCCATGCCCAGTAGACCACCAAACCGGCCGGGAACTGGGCCAGCAGGAAGGTGAACATCAACGGCAGGAACAGGAAGATCTTGGCCTGTATCGGGTCTGTCGGCTGCGGGTTGAGCTTCTGCTGCAGGTACATGGTGATGCCCATGATCAGCGGCCACACGCCGATCATTAGGAAATCGGGCGGCGTCCATGGGATCAGTCCGAACAGGTTGAAGATCGTCGTCGGGTCGGGCGCCGACAGGTCCTTGATCCAGCCGAAGAAGGGTGCGTGGCGCATTTCGATGGTGACGAACAGCACCTTGTAAAGCGCGAAGAAGACCGGGATCTGTACCAGGATCGGCAGGCAGCCGGACGCCGGATTGACCTTTTCCTTCTTGTAGAGCGCCATCATCTCCTGATTGAGCTTGACCTTGTCGTCGCCGTAACGCTCGCGCAACTGCAGCATTTTCGGTTGCAGCTTCTTCATCTTGCTCATCGATACGTAGGATTTGTTGGCGAGCGGGAAAAAGGCGATCTTGATGATAACGGTAAGGATCAAGATGGCGACGCCCAGGTTGAGCACGTGGCCGTTGAGCCACAGCAACCCGTAGAAGATGGGTTTGGTCAGGAAATAGAACCAACCAAAATCGATGGCCAGATCGAAGCGGTCGACGCCGAATTCCTCGGAATAACCGTCAAGCAGCAGCACTTCCTTGGCGCCGGCGAAGAAACGATGGGTGCTTTCGACGGATCCTTTCGGTGCCAAGTCCTGGCGCGGGCCCAGATAATCGACCTGGTACTTGTCGACGCCACCGTCGTTCCGATACTTGTAGCGCGTCGTCAGCGTTGCGTTCTGGTCGGGCACCAGGGCGGCCAGCCAATACTTGTCGGTAATGCCGATCCAGCCGCCGGTCGCTGTCTGCTTGATTTCCTTGGTTTCCTGGATGTCGTCGTAGTCGATTTCCGAGAGCGTACCGTCGGTCACGCCGAGGAGGCCCTCATGCAGGATGTAGAAACCTGTCGTCTCCGGCGTGCCGCGCCGCGAGACCAGGCCGTAGTCGTAGAGTTGGGCGATTTTGTCGCCGCTGTTCTCGACCCTTTGCGTGACCGTGAACATGTAGTTCTCGTCGACCGCGAAAGTCCGCTTGAAAACAACCCCTTCACCATTGTTCCAGCTCAAAGTTACCGGCGTTTCCGGCGTTAGGGTCGAGCCGTTGGCGGTCCAGATGGTCTCCTGATCGGGTGTCGTGACACCGCTGGCGACCCAACCGAACTGCGCGAAATAGGCGCCCTCGACACCGCGCGGCGACAACAGGATGATCTCGGGGCTGTCCTCCTGGAGTGTCTCGCGATAGTCGGCCAGGGTCAGGTCATCGATACGTCCGCCGCGGAGCGCGATCGAGCCGTGCAGGCGCGGCGTGTCGATACGGATGCGGTCGTTGCGCGCCAGGATCGCGGCGCGGTTCAATCCCGGCGCCGGTGCGGCACTTCCCGGCGGAACGGGCACACCCTCTTCCAACGTCGCCGGCAGGGAAGGCGCTCCGTCAGCGCTCTCAGTCGGTTGCGGTACCCCGCCCGGCGCGGCCTGTTGTTCCGTGGTTTCCTGAACGGGCGGGGGCGGACGCGTCGCGTCGAAATACATCTGAAAGCCCATCAGGATGGCAATCGAGAGGACGATCGCCAGGATCATGTTGCGGTTGTCGATCATTTGGCGGCCAGCACTTTCTTATCTTTCCCATGGACCGCGCATGGGCCCTGTTCAATCCGTCCCGGTACCGGGTCGTAGCCGAAACCGCCCCAGGGATTGCAGCGCGCGATCCTTTTCAGAGCCAACCAGCTGCCGACCAACGGCCCGTGTGTCTCAAGGGCTTCAAGAGCGAAGGCCGAGCAGGAGGGATGGTAGCGGCATGATCCTGGTAGAATGGGGGAAACGAATAACTGGTACCCGCGAACGGTCCATCGCAACGGCAAGCTCACCAGTACGGCTAACCTGTTCATCGACTCTACCTACCGTTCCCGTTCCTGTGCCCCGGCACCGGGCCGGCTGGCATCGAGTTTCCGCAGCGCCTGGCGCAGATCGGCAATAAGCCCATCAATTGGCCTCGCCAAGGTTGCGGCGCGGCCGATGACCACCAAATCCTGCCCCCCCAGGCATTCGCCCGGGAGAACAGCACCTGCCGCCGCCTTCAGCCGCCTGCGCACCCGATTTCGCGTAACCGCTTTACCGACTTTCTTGGTGACGGTAAAGCCGACGCGGACCGTGTCGTCGTCGACCGCCGGCGATACGTCACCGGATCGACGCCATGCCTGCAAGACCAGCCCCCGGGCCGCCCATTTCTTACCCCGTTTCGCCACCCGAAGAAACTCCCGGCGTTTCTTGAGCCGTTCGATAGCCCCGGCCGGGCTGTCCTCGGGAGGTTTTGGAAAGGTCAATGGGCAGCGGCAGCCGCCGTCAGGTGGAGAGGCGCTTGCGCCCCTTGGCACGCCGGGCGGCAAGGACCCGACGACCGGCAACCGTGGCCATGCGGTTACGAAATCCGTGGCGACGCTTGCGGACAAGCTTGCTAGGTTGATACGTTCGTTTCATGGGACTCTTCCACCTGAATTTGCCCGCTGTATAAGGTCTCGATTGGGTGAAGTCAACGCCGCCGGTTGCCTTTGCTGAGTTAATTTTTGGGGCTGTCCTAGCTAAGCGAGATGCTTGGGCTAGGATTGCAGGATGTATGCGAGAAGAAGCCGGCTCAGTGGTTGGAAGCGTGATCGTTTGATGGAGCACTTTGTGGCGGCGAC
>Ga0056114_1000123_pt1 | contig 20612 bp, 12 predicted proteins | sample WorMetHERISLAND1_FD_77005 | JGI IMG/M metagenome (GOLD analysis project Ga0056114, IMG submission 77005) | Marine gutless worms symbiont microbial communities from Max Planck institute for Marine Microbiology, Germany - Olavius loisae HERON... ...
GTCGTCGCCGCCACAAAGTGCTCCATCAAACGATCACGCTTCCAACCACTGAGCCGGCTTCTTCTCGCATACATCCTGCAATCCTAGCCCAAGCATCTCGCTTAGCTAGGACAGCCCCTTCTGGAATTCGACGGCGGGCGCGTTTCGCTGTTGTTGCTTTTCGGTCCCATTGAAGAAGTCCTCGGTGATCTTTCCGCCTGCGCCGATGCCTGGTTCCTGGACGGCTTCGCGCCGAAGAAGAACCCGGACATGTGGACCGAGGACGTTTTCCGGCTTCTGGCCGAGCGATCGGCGGCGGCGGCCCGGATCGCCACGTTCACCGCCGCCGGTTCGGTCCGCCGGGGGCTCGAGGCGGCCGGTTTCGCCATGGAAAAGCGGCCCGGGTACGGAGCCAAGCGCGAATGCCTGGCCGGGCGTTTCACTGGTGTGCCGACGGATACGGATGATCCACCCTGGTTCCGCGCCCCGGACCCGGTCGGCGCCGGAGGGCGTATCGCCGTGATCGGTGCCGGTATCGCCGGTGCCGCGGCGGCAAGGGCTTTGAGCCATGCAGGGTGCAGCGTCCGGGTGTTCGACCGGGGCGGCGAACCGGGTTCGGCTGCATCCGGCAATCCCGTCGGCTTGGTACAACCGCGGGCCAGCAGTCTCGAAAACCCCTATGGCCGTTTCCAGACCGGCGCTTTCCTTCATGCGCTCAAGACCTATGAGCAGCTTGCGGACCGGGATGTTTGGCAGGGCGGGCGCGGCCTGCTCTCGGTCGGGCGCGATGAGGACGATCTGGCCCGCCAGATCGAATGGTCGGGTAAAGGCGGCCTTCCGACCGGCGATTCGCATCCCGTTGCAGCGGCGGAAGCGTCCGAACTGGCGGGCGTGCCCTTGCGGCAGGCCGCCATCCATTATCCGCGCGCCGGAACGATCCGTCCGCAAGCCGTCTGCCGGGCCCTTTTGGACGGCATTAAGTGCACTTGGTCCGTTCGCGTCGGCGGCTTGGAGCGCGACGGTGACGGGTGGCGCCTGCGGTCGGGCGACGGCGGTGTCCTTTGGGTCGGTGATGCGGTCGTTCTCGCCAATGGGACCGACGTGACCGATCTCTGTTCCGATCTGGCAGGAGCGATCCACGGCAACCGAGGTCAGATCTCATACGTCGCGGCCGGGGGGCAATCGCCCAACATTCGGTTGCCGATCGCGTTCGGTGGCTATGTCACACCGGTTTGCGACGACGGGGATGTTGCGTACCACGTGCTCGGTGCAACCTACAGCCGCCTTGGCGAAACCGATCACCAGACTGGTTCGTTGAGCCCAGAGGACGATCGGACGAATCGGGACCGCCTGGCCGAACGCCTGCCGGGTCTGGCTGCGATTCTGAATGGAGACATTGTCGGAGGGCGTGTCGGTATAAGGGCCACGACCTCGGACCATTTGCCCGTCGTCGGCCCGGTTCCGGCCAGTGCGGCGTTCCTGGAGACCTATGGCGACCTGAAACACGGCGGCGCCCGCCATTTCGATCCGGCACCCTATCGGCCGGGCCTTTTCATACTTTCGGGCTTGGGGTCGCGCGGGTTCTCGACGGCGCCGCTGGCCGCCCAGGTCCTGCGCACCCAAATGCTGGGCGAGCCGCTGCCGGTGCCGCGCGCCGTTCATTACACCCTGCACCCGGCACGGTTCCTGGTTCGCGACCTGAAACGCCGGTAAGCTGCCGCCCCGGTGGTTCTGAGAACGGAGGAAACAGTCGCATGCGCCTGCATTTGTATACCTGGCAAGAGGTCGAGGCCTATCTCGCCGAACAGACCGGCATCATCATTCCCATTGGGTCGACGGAACAGCATGGACCGAACGGCATGATCGGAACCGACGCCCTCTGCGCGGAAGCGGTCGCCTTGAAGGTGGGCGAAAAGACGGATGCGTTGGTCGGCCCGACCTTGTCCATCGGCATGGCGCAACATCATTTGGGCTTCGCCGGGTCAGTGACGCTCCGCCCGACAACCTTGATCGCGGTCATATGCGATGTCGTCAACTCCCTGGTCCGCCATGGCTTCGAGCGGTTTTTTTTCATTAACGGCCACGGCGGCAATGTCGCCACGGCGAGCGCAGCGTTCTCCGAGATCTACGCGCAAGCCAGCCTCGACGACGGGCGGTCCGGACTCCGTTGTCACATGGAGAACTGGTGGCAGAACGAGGCGGTGATGAAGATCTCAAGAAACCTGTTTGCGGAATCGGAAGGCAGCCATGCCACACCGTCGGAAGTGTCGCTCACCTACCACCTGTTTCCAGAAGACGCGTCGCGGATTTCAGGGGCCGCTTTGTCCCCGAAGATTGCGCCCAAGGGTCCCATCTACGATGCGGCGGATAACCGCCGGCGTTTCGCGGACGGGCGCATCGGTTCGAATCCCGGTCTGGCGACGGCCGACGCCGGCGCGCAACTTCTCGCCGCCGCCGCCGAGAGTATCTCGGCCCGATATCTCGAATTCCTCGCCGCGGAGTAGGGTCTAGCCACCCTGCATCGGCGGAAAGATGGCGACCTCGTCACCGTCGGCCAGGCGGGCGAGTTCGCGTTCGGAAGGCGCAACCGTATCGCCGTTGACCAGAACCAGGTAAGTCTCGTTCGTGTTCAGAGGCAAACTGTCGATTAAGTTTGTTACCGTCGCCCCGTCATCGAGCTTGATCTCGGCCTTTCCGTAGGCGTCGAACCCCTCGGGCGGTGCCGCCGCCATCGAGATCAGCTTAACGCTCACCCTCATGCCAGGCCGATGCGTTCCAAGGTCTCTGGCGTCGGCACGCCGTCTTCCGACCAGCCGCGCAGGTCGTAATATTCGGGCAGCATTTTGTCGAGTTCGGTGACGCGGCCCTTGCCGGCGCCGGACTTCGCGCCATCCTTCAACATGCGCTCGGGCAGGGTGTCGTCGGCCTTGGTGAAACCGGCGGCCAGGTTGAACTGGCGTTCCAGGTTGTAGATCCGTTCGCCGACCTCGATCATCCGGGCCTCGTCCCAATCGCCGGCGCAGGCACCGTGGATCATACTGGCGTAATCGGCCATGTCCCAGGCGTTGAAGGCGAACATGCAACATCCCGTCGAGTCGACGGCAGCCGCCGAATCCTGCGTGGCCTTGACGATTTGTGCCTTGCCGTCCGGGCGCACATGGGAAAAGTCGTCCGTGAATGGAGAGGCCCGCATGTGACAGGCGCCGCGGCTCGAGGTCGCATAGGCCAAGCCCATACCCTGCATGGCGCGGGTGTCGTACCCGGGGAATTCCTGGCCCTTGACGACCATGGCGAACTCCGGGCGGCCGTATTTTTCGCAGAGCCTTTTGGCGCCGAGGCCGATGTCCTTGCCGAACCCTTCGCCGATTCCGGTCAACTCGGCCAACGTGCAGAGTGCTTCCGCGTTGCCGAAATTAAGCCGGATACCGCCCGTTTCCTTGGTCGTAATGACCTTTTCCTCGAACAGTTCCATAGCCGCTGACACGGAACCACCGAAGGAGATCGGGTCCATACCGTGTTCGTTGCACAGCATGTTGGCGTAGGTCGCGGCCTCGATATCGTCGACGCCGACCATTGGCGCCAGAGCAAAACCGGACTCGTACTCGAGACCGCCGATGGCGCCGCTGTATTTCCTTTTGTGTTCCGGATCCTTCATGGTGAAGTGTTCCGGGTCCAGTTTCGATACCCGCCCGCAGCCGATGGTGCAGGCAAAACAGGCCTTGTTGCCGATCAGGTTGGCATTGCCGTCGGAGCGCCTCGGCGTCTGCATGGCGCGTACGTTGACCTTTTCGATGTCGTCGAACTGAACGTCGCGGCAGTTACGCGTCGGCAGCGAACCGTAGGCATGGGTGGTATCCATCATCGGCATGGTGCCGCTGGCCGCCAGCCGTCCACGGGACGGATGCGGGCCGAGCTTGCCCTGCGCCGCCTTGACGGCCTCGAGGAAGGCCTCCGGTTTATCGACGGGAACGCCCAGAGTCCCGCGCACGGCAATGGCCTTGAGAAGCTTCGAGCCCATGACGGTACCGACGCCTGAGCGGCCGGCGGCCCGGTCGCGGTCGTTGGTGACGCAGGCGTAGCGGACCAGTTCCTCGCCAGCCTTGCCGATCGACGCGATCTTGAGGTCCGGATCCTGGTGACGCTCGCGGATGCGGTCCTCCGTTTCCCAGACCGTCTTTCCCCAGATGAAGTCGCGGGCATCGAGCAGTTGCGCATCGTCGTCGCGGACCAGGAGGTAAACGGGGTGCGCGGACTTGCCGTGGACCACGATCATGTCGAAGCCGGCAAACTTGATCTCCGCGCCGAAGTAACCACCGGAGTTCGACGCCGCGATGGCGTTGGTGAGCGCCCCCTTGGTGACGACGGAATACCGTCCGCCGGTCGGTGCCAGGGTCGCCGTCAGCGGGCCGGTGGCGAAGATGAGGCGGTTTTCCGGATCCAGGGCATCGGCCTTTGGGTCCATCTCCTCGTAAAGGTATTTCGACGCCAGGCCGCGCTGGCCCAAGTAATCGGCGGCCCATTCCATGTTCAATGGTTCGCTTTCCGCCGTACCGGCGGTCAAATCGACGCGCAGAACTTTCCCTTGCCAGCCCATGGTTCGCCTTCTCTCAAAGATTGTTGATGACCCGATCGGCCTATCGGCCGAGGGCTTCAGAGTTACAGGAATTGAGCTCCGGGTCCAGCCCGAAACCGTCACGGATCTTTTTCTGGCGGCTTGTCTTCATCGAAAGGCCATAACGACAGGTGGCGCTTTCTGAGCACCATCAAGTCGACAACCGAAAGGTGGCGGAAGACGGGATCGGCGCCCACGTGGTGGAGCCAAATAAACCCGTGTTTTTCATCGGGGAACGGATGGCGGACGTCGTCGTTGGCGCGCACCTCCAAGACCAGGGTCCGGCTCTCATCCGGCATTCGGCTCAACCACTTGACCACCGTATTGGTGACCGGTTCGTCTCCCGGAACCGGCGTTTTGATCAAGTTCTGCTCGGTCGGTGGGCCGAAGCGGTCCGTCAAGTGCTCCACGACGTCGATGAAGTTGGCGCTGGGGAACAGGACATGGGCCTGGCTCGAGCGGTCGTCGTCATAGCGGATGATGGCGCTGTGGCCGCCGTAGATCGCCGGGGTCGAGACCAGGGCTTCGCGAAGGACGTCGGGCCAGGTGACGGCGTCGACGCAAAAACGGGCCGCCGGAACGGTCTTTTCGATACAGCCTTCCGGCGCTTGCTCCGCGGCCCGGTAGGGTCTGCCCAAGTGAATGTTCGGGCCGAGATCAAGCGCCTCGCCTTCGAGCGGCGGGTTGCTGCGGCCGGGAATGACCTCGGGCGCCGGAATGGTGATCCGCAAGGGGGCGGTTGCGGGCGAGACTGGCTCGGCGTCGTCGCCGGTCTTCGGTTCCTCCTGCGCGATTTCCCCCGGCACCGATGAAGGCGGTGCAGCCTCGGTTGAGGCGACCCAGACCAGGGATAAGACCGCTAGGAACGACAGAAGGGAACGAAGGCCGGCCATCGGTTTTTCAGCGCTCCCGCATGGCCGTCCGCGCCGAACGCAGGAACGGATCGGCCAGGTAGGCGAGGACCGAGCGCTGCCCGGTGCGGATCGAGGTCATCACCTGCACGCCGGGGACCAGTTGGTAGCGCATTTCGTTCTGCTCGAAGAAATCCCGCTCGGTGGCGATGCGGACCTTGTAGAATGCCTGACCGTCCGCCGTCTCGATGGTATCGGGACTGACGTTGACCACCTCGCCGTCCAGGTTGCCGAAGCGGATGGCGTCGGCGCTGGCCAGCGTCACCAGCGCCTTCTGGCCTGAATGCACGTAACCGATATCCTGAGGCGGCAGCTTGGCCTCGATGATCATGCGGTCGCCCTTCGGCATCACGTCGACGACCGTGCCGCCGGGTGTAACCACGCCGCCGACCGTGAAGACGTGGATCGACTTGATGACCCCGTCGACGGGCGAACGCAGCACCGTGCGGCGAAGCGAGTCCTCGAACTTCCTAAGCCGGCTCGAGTACTCATCCAGCGAGCGGCGTTTCTTCTCCAGTTCCTCGCGGACTTTTTCGTGGAAGGAGGTCTGGATGGCCTCCAGCTTGTTCTCCGTGCCTTTCTGTTCCGAACGGGCCCGGCGCAGCGTCGCGGAGTCCTCGCCGATCTTGCCTTTCAGTGCCGCCGCCTCCTTGAGCAGGTTGAGGTGCTGCATACGGTTGGTCAGCTGGTCCTTCATCAATTCCTCGGAGATGTGGATCTGCTCTTCGAGGAGTTTCAGCTTCTCCCGGTTGTTGGCGATCCTAAGCGTGATCTCCCGGATCTGTTCCTTCGACTGGTTGATCTTCTCTTTCTGGCCGGCGAGCTGGCTCTGGATGCGGTTGCGGCGCGTCTTGAACATGGCCATGGTCTCGGCGACCAGGGTCGGATGGTTTTCGACCAAGTCCTTCGAGAAGACGGGCGTATTGGCATCGGTCGCCTCGGCTTCCAGGCGGGCCACGTCGGCGGACAACGACGTGATCCGGACCCCCAGTTCGTCCACGTCGGCACCGCTTTGTGTCGGCTCCAAACTGACCAGGGGCTGTCCCTTCGACACTTCGTCGCCTTCCTTGACCATGATCTCGCGGACGATCCCGCCCTCGAGATGCTGCACGCTCTTCACCTGGGTCGACGGGATGACCTCGCCGACGGCGGTGCTGACGACATCGAGGCGCCCGTAGTAGGACCAGGCACCGAAGGCGACGACGACGAGCATGCAGAGGAACAGAAAGACATGCGTCAGGTGGTCGCTTTCCTTCTGTTCGTTTTCGGTCATGGCGGCGAATTCGTTCATGACGACACCGTACGTTGGCTTTCATTGCCGCTCGGATTGGCGACGACGCTCTCTTCGGTGATATCGGCCGGGCGGCGGATCAGGTTGGGCACCGGCTTGGCGTTGAGGTCCACGTAATGGGGGGCGGCACGAAGGATCTGCGGGTCGTGCGAGAACGCCAGCACCGTACGGCCGCGTCCGGCCAGGTGGTTCATGGCGTCGAACACGGACTGGCTGCCTTCGTTGTCCAACCCTTCCGTCGGCTCGTCGACGATCACCAGCATGCCGTCGGTGGCCATGGCCCGGGCCAGGCGGCGCCGGATTCCCAGAGACTGGTTGGCGCCGCCGCCGGTGATCATCATCTCCGGTCCATCGGCGCTCTGGTCGACGAAGGTGCGGATTCCGGCCCGGTCGATCAGCGCGTTGAGTTCGCTTTCCTCCAGGTCGGGGTTGGCGACGCGGATGTTCTCGGCCAGGGTCGCGTTGAGAAATTTCGGCTCCTGCGGCAAATAGACGATCTGCTTGCGCCACCATTCGGGGGCGATCTGCTGCAGGTCGACACCGTCGGCCAGGATCTTGCCGCGGGTCGGCTCGAGCAGGCCAATGAGTAGCCGTGCCATGGTCGTCTTGCCGGCGCCGTTGGAACCCGAGAAGACGAGCACGCTGCCAGGCTCGAGACGCAGGTTGACCGATTCGAACAACGGCGTTTTCGATCCCGGGTGGACGAAAGCGACATCTTGGAAGTCGATCGAACCCTTGTATTCGCGGAGCGCCGTTCCTTCCGACTTTTCGCGCGGCAGCTTGGCGAACTCCTGGAATAGGTTGAGGGCCTGGCGCGCCCGGGCCAACGGTTCGCTCAGCATGGCGAACTTGATGATCGGGCCGAGCGCCCGGGCGCCGAGGATGTTGGCACCGATTATGGCACCGACGTCCATGGTGCCGGCTACCACCTGAAGCGCGCCGACGACGATGACGGCGACGCTCATCAGGGCCTGCGCGGTCATGCCGAAACTTTGCAGGAAACCCTGGCGGCCGGTGATCGTGCGGTAGAGCTTGTGAAATACGCCGGTCTCGTCCTTCCACTGGTCGCGCAGGAAGGCGCCGCCGTTGAAGGCGCGCACGGTGTTGCCGGACTGGATGGCGGTACCGACGATACCGCCCCTTTTGCCGCCGGTCATTTGCATCTCGCGGGACGGTTTGCGCAGCGTCGCCAGCGTAATCACGGAAACCAGGAACCCGAAGGCGACGAAACACGACACGACGATGGCGATGGATGGGTTGAGCAGGTACAGAACCCCGATGAACAGGAGCGCGAAGGGCACGTCGAGCACCGTGCAGATGTTGGTGGCGTTGTAGGCGACCTGCAGTTTCTCGGCGCCGGCGACCATCTCCTGGCGGATTCCCGGCGGCAGCTGTTCGATGGCCGCCGACTTGGCGGTGATTAGCGTCCCGAAGGCACCCTGCGCGACGGCCCGGTCATAAGAGGCGTTGACGCTGGCGGCGATGCGCATGCGCAGGTGGCGGAAGGCCAGTTCGAGGGCGATGGCAATGGCGACGCCGGCGGTCAGCGTCGCCAGCGTCGCATCGACGCCATGCGCCACGTAACGGTTCAGCACCTGGATGACGAAGATCGGCGAGGCCAACGCCAGCACGTTGGCGAACAGCGAGGCGGCGATCATTTCAGCCGACAGGGCCGGACGGGAAAACAGGCGGGCCAGGAGCTCTTTCATGGAATGCGGGCGCTTTCGCGGATGCCGAATCTGCCTATGGATTCAATCGGATGCACCTTAGCACAGGGGACCGGCGGCGCCTATGGCCAAGCATCTCACGCCGAGTCCAAAGCGGCTTCCAGGGGATCCAGGAAGGGTGCGTAGTCATCGGCCTTGAACGAGATCGGCAACGCGGTTTGCAAGTCGTCTGATGGACCAGGAACCGGGTCCAAGTCCAGGAAATCCGTGAGCTTTTCCATCGTCGCGTCGGGTGCCCCCAGTACGTCTTCGAATTGGATTTCGATCATCGGATTGGACAGGACGGTCTTCCAGTGATCCAAAGCCCGGGCGGTGAGTCTGAGGAAGCGGCCGATATCGCCGAGGTCGGTGGCGTAATACTGGGTCATGAAACGGGTCATGAAACGGGTCGTGAAACACTCGAGACCCGAATCGCGGGAGGCGCGACGGCAAATGATCACCTTGGCCTTCGGGAACAACAGGCCGCCGAAACCGAGGAGCAGGCTGTTCATGGCGTTGGTGTCGCCGACGTAGCGGGCCGCCGCCGGCGCGAGCCTGCCAAGGGCGCCCAGATGAGCGGCGGCCAGGCGGTCGACAAGGCCGCGTTGCAACTGCGAGCCAGTACCCGACAGAGCGATTTCGACGGCCTTCATGGCCTCTTCGAGGGTTTTCAGTTCACCCGCTGGAGCAACGTCGGGGTGACAGGCCAGCAGGCGTTCGATAAGCGTCTTGCCACTGCGCGGGGCGCCGACGATGAATAGCGGCCGATCGCTGTCGCTGCCCCAACCCGCGGTCTCGGCGAAGAGACCGGCGGAAAGCTGCTCCGTGGTTTGCCGCATGGCGTCGATGAGGTGATCGAAGTCGTAGGCCGGGCGCGAGGCGCGTATCGCCGTGTTGGCCCGTTGGTAAAGGCCGAAGGCATCGGCAAATCGCCGGCGCCAATGAAACCGGTTGGCCCGTGCGAAGAGCAGGGAAATTTCGTCAATGGACCCGGGTTCGGCGGCCGCCAGCCGGTCATCGAGGAGGGAGTCCGGCGCATCGGTCTCAATGGGAACCGCCGAGACGCTGAGGCCGTAAAGGGCCTCGGCGTGATCCGGGTCGGCGGCGAGCACGCGTCTGTAAATGCCGGCTGCGGCCCCATGGTTGCCCATGTGGCGGTGAAGGGCGGCGAGATTACAGCCGGCCGGGGCATGGCCAGGCTCGACGGCAAGCGCCGCACGATAGGTGTCCATAGCCTCACGGCGCCGCGACTGAAGGTCCAGCGCCGTGCCCAGGAGATGGAGCGCACGGGCATCTTCCGGGTCGATGGCGAGGCAAGCCCTCAACGGAACCTCGGCGGCGGCCGGGTCGCCGTTCGTCAAGAGGTCTTCGGCTTGTTGGCGAAAGGCCGCCTGGGCGTCGCTCACTTCTCGCCCCACAGCCTCAATAGCTTGTCCCTAGTCCGTGTGGCAACGGGACCGCCGTTAGCCAGGATCGCACCGGCGACAACCAAAGCCTTACTGTCTCGCGGATGGGGAGAATCAGGAATATCGGCACCTTCGCGGCCGGAACTACATCACGCGATGAACTCTAGAGAGCTTCGTGACCGTTTGGCAAACGGCATCTGGATGGGCGTCCCGCCAGGGTCAGAAGGTCGTGAAATCGCCGTCGTCGAAAGAAGCGGCATCCGATACGCCAGATACAGTCGCAATCAGTGTCATATCGTCGGCCTCGGCGCCGGCATTGCCGTCTTCAGTGAACAGCCACACATAGGAATTGGTGTTGTTATCCATGACAACGATGATCCGCTCGCCCGATGCGATGTTCGTCTCCGTATCCAGTGTATCGACCACCGTCGCCGCGCCGGCGGCCGTGTCCGTATTGGTCGCGGTGAAACTGCCGCCGCCCAGGATAACGAATGCCGTCCCGTTCTCCGGCTGATCCGTTGTCGAGGTGAATTCCTGCGTGGCGGTCCCGCCATTCGACAACAATGCCGCGGCGAAGGAAATGATGTCCGATGATCCAGATCCGGCGGCGAAGCTCGCAATCGTGTCCCCGGCTTCGCTGGTTGCCGTATAACGAACGATCTGCGTGCCCGATCCATTGAGAGTGACCGAGTCCTGCCCGCCACCCGGGGTAATCGTCGTCGCTTGACTGCCGGAGCTAGTAATCCCGTCGGCACCACTTCCGCCGGTGATGACCTCGACGCCGGTAAATGAAAGGTTCGTTACGCCGCCGGCGGCGAGGGTGACGCTGTCGTTACTGCTGGCCGTGGCGTTGATCGTCGCGCCGTCACCGGAATAGCTGGCGATCGAGTTGCTCGACGTGTTGGTCAGGCTAAACGTGTCACCGGTATTGCCGCTGCCAGTCACCGTCTCGAAGGCGCCGCTCAGGTTGATACTGGCAGACGTGCCGCTCTTTAGGGCGACGGTGTCGGTGGCGCCACTGTCGACGAAGGTTAGGGTGCCGCTGGCGTTCGTCACGTTGCTGAAGGAGTTGGTGCCGGACGAGTCAAGATTGACGGTGTCCGAGCCGCTGCCGCTGCCGAATGTGGTGAAGGTGCCGCCGGCCAGGGTTACGCTGGTCGTGCCGGCACCGGAGCCGGTCAAACTCTCGACATTGGACAGGCTACTGATGGTCGTCGTGTCGCCGCTGGTGGCGTTGACCGTCACCGAATCCGTTCCGCTTCCGCCGGTGAGGGCGCTCCACGAAACGTTACCGGTATGCCCGCCGCCTTGGCCGATGGTCACCGTATTGCCGCCATCGCCGAGTTGCAGGGTTCCGCCTGAACTGGCGGCAAACGTGACCCCCGACTGGTTGGTCTGCATGGTCAGGTTGGTTCCGCTGTGGCGCACATATTCGACGCCGGTCATGCCGGCAATGGTGTGGTTGCCGGAATTTGCGAACCAGACAGTATCGTTGCCCGTCGATCCGGTCATCTCCAGGCTACCGGTCGACGAACCGATGCTGGTGTCGTTGAACACCCAGAACTGATCGAGGTCTGCCGACGAGCCGCTTTCCGGCGTGCCGGCGATGGAGTTGGTGCCGTTGTCGCTAAGCGTGATCGTCGTCGTGCCGGCCGACTGGATGTTGAGGGCGAACTGGTTGCCGGACCCGACGTCGGGAAGATCGATGCTCTCCACGTCCTTCATGGCGAAGACATGGCTCAAATTGTCAGACGACGAGGCGAAGGTGACGAAATCGTTGGCGTCGCCGCCCTCCAGGAAATCGCTGGTTTCCGCCTGGTTGCCGACCGTCAGGGAGAAACTGTCGTCGTTGTCGGTCGAGATCAGGATGTCATTCTGATTGTTGACGAAATCATAGGAATCCGACCCAGTGTTCAAGGTGATGGTCACCGATACCGCGGCCGTCGACTCAAAGTCCTGGATGATGTCGTCAAGGTTCTCCTCAAACGTCTCAGTGAATTCCTCCAAGCCTTCCTGGAAGCCTTCGATGAACTGTTGTTCGAAGAGTGCTTGCTGGAGTTCCGCATCGGCCGAGCCGAATCCACCCAAAGGATCGAAGCCGGCGTCGAAACCACCGCTGAATTCCCCGACAAAACCCTGGCTGTTGAGCGAATCGAACGCCGAGGCCAGGCCCTCGGCGACGAGCGGCGACAGCAGGTCGTCGTCGACCAAGGCGAAGACGTTGTCCTGGGCCGCTTGCTGAGAGGCATCGAACGACGCGCCAACGATGGTGTCGAAGATCTCGTTGACGGCTTGCCCCAACTCCTGGCGGTCCTCCGCAAGCTGGGTGCCGTCGCCGATACCCGAGTCCATCGGGTCGCCGGCCTCGAAGCCAAGAGCGCCCAAGGCATTGTCGACGATGCCACCCATGGCTGACGAGATCGCCGTCGGTGTGCCGAAAACATTGGGATCGACGGCCAGTGCGTTTTGGATCTCCGTCTGGGTTGCAGCGCCTGCCGCCGCGACCATGGCGTCTTCCAGCGTGCCCCCGCCGGCGAGCACCTCTTCGAAGGCACCGGCCGCGGCTAGTTCCGCATCGCCGGCCGGTCCAACCGGTCCACCTTCGACCGGTCCGCCTTCCGGTGTCGCACCGCCCTCTACGCCGCCTTCCACCGGACCTCCTTCAGGCTGACCCGGTCCGCCGACCTGGTCACCGGTTGGCGTGTCACCGCCTGCGGCGTCATCGCCTCCCGGTGCACCCCCGGGATCCGCCAGCACCGGCGGCGGCGGCAAAACGGCCCGTGCACTGGCGTAGGCCTGCTGGACGGCAAAGTCGGGAAGCACGATCGGTATGGTCGGCGGTGAGAAGGGGCTTGTGATCTGTGTCGTTTCGTTGACCTGGGTCAGCGTTTGCGAACCGACATTATTTGAGATGGTCATGCCGCCGACCGGGCCAAAGCCAGAGACCTGGGCCAGCAAAACGTCGTCCGCCGCCTGACCCTTCACACCGGCCTCGGCCCGCGCCTCGGCGTCAGCCAGCAGCGTATAGGTATCGGGGCCGTCCTTGCCGATGCGCACGGCGCCTGACGTGCCGCGGATGCCGATCGTCGCCGTCGGCGTCGCGATCTGCATAGCGTCGACGCCGGTCTTGGCGATCTGGCCGGAGGCGAAGGTGAAGACGCCTGACGCCACCTGGAACAGCGCGTTGCCTTCTTGGGTGCCGGGATCGTAGATCATCTCGTCGATGACCATCTCGCCGCCCTCGGCCAGCGAGAAGGTAGAATTGTCGGCGAAGACGAGGCCGATCGAACCCTCGGCATCGGTGGCGACCGTGTCGCCTTGGAAGATCTCGGTGCCGGACTGGGCGTCGACGGTGGTGCCGTCGGTCCGCGTGATCGTGACGTTGCCCTGGACGGCTTCGACGCGGCCGATCGACTCACCGGCCGCCTGCGCCAACTGTGGAGCAGCGGAAGACTCGTCCCCCGTTGCCATAACCCCTTCGGTGGTCGTCTGCATGGTTCCGTGCCTTATCGTCCGAATCGGCCCATTTTAACAAAGGTGCCGGGAAGTACACATACTTTGTGGGCCACCTTTAGACGGAAAATATGATTAACCAAACCGCCAAATCGGTTCAGTCCAAGCCGCCAGTCTTGGTGAAGTCACCGTCATCGAAAGAGGCGGCGTCGGCGATACCGGAAAAGGTGGCGATCAATTGCAGGTCGTTGGTCTCGGCGCCGGCGCTGCCATCCTCGGTGAAATACCAGAGATAGGAGTTGGTGCCGTTATCCATGGCGATCATCACGGAGTCGCCGCTAACGATGTTGCTGGTATCGAGCCCGTTGATAACGCTGGCAGCACCTGCCGCCGTATCCGTGTCGGTCGCTGTGAAAGAGGCGCCGCCGAGGGCGAAAAACACGGAATTGGCGTCAAGTTGCGCCGACGTTGAGGTGATCTCGACAAGCGCTGCCTGGTCGGTGCCATTATTCAAGCTGACGCCGATGCTGAAGTGGACGACGTCTGATCCGGTGCCGGCGGCGAAGCCGGTGTATGTGTCGTCGCCGTGCGAGGCGCTCGCATAAATCAACGTATGGGCGCCGGTGCTGTCCAGGTTGAACGTGTCCTTACCGGCACCACCCGTTATATCCGCCGAACTGGTACCGTTAATGGTGACCGTATCGTCGCTCGACCCGCCGGTAATGATCTCGGCGTTGGAGATAGTGACGCCTGTGTTGACACCGCTGGCCAGGGTGACCTCGTCGCCGGTGCCGCCGCCGAGGTCGGCGGTGAAATCGCTCGTCGCCGAGCTTAGGGTCAGGACCTCGTTGGCTGATCCGCCGGTGACGTTTTCGATACCGTCGAGGCTGGTGGTGCTGGCCGAGGATCCGAATGTCACGGTGTCGTTGGTGCTGACCGTGCCGGTAATGGTCTCGACCACCGAGACGTTGCCGATGGAGTTGCTGGTCGATCCGGTCAGGTTGATGGTGTCGTCGGTGCCGCTGCCGACGACCGTTTCGATAGCACCCTGCAGCGAGAAGGTGCCGCCCGACGAGCCGATGGTGACGCTGTCATTGGTGGCGCCGCCATCGACGAAGGTCAGCGTGCTGCCGCCGTTGGAGACGTTGTCGAAGGTGTTGGTGCCGCTCGCGGCCAGGGTCACCTGGTCGGCGCCGCTACCGCCGGCAAAGGAGTCGAAGGTACCCCCTGCCGTCAGGGTTTGGCCGCCGGCGGCCAGACTGACCCGAGTGGTGCCGGACCCCGATGTGGTCCCGGTAAGCGTTTCGAAATTGGACACATTGAACGCAGTGGCCTGCGCATTGACCCCGGAAACTGTCAGGGAGTCGTTGGTGCCGTCGCCGCCGTTGGTGTTCGACACCGACGTCGGCTGACCGCTCGCCTGGATCGTCACCGTGTCGTCGCCGGTGCCGCCGACCAGCGACGTCCAGGCGACGGAGCCGGTGTGGCCGCCGCCCTGGCCGAGGGTCACCGAATTGCCGGAGAGAGCGCTGTCGCTGGCCGCGGCACTGCCGAGGTTGAGCGTGCCGCCGGCGGTGACCGAGAAGGTCACGCCGTCGACGAAAGTATCCAGGATCACGTTGCCGGTGTTGATACTGAAATACTCGATTTCCGTCATGGCAGCGATGGAGTCGGTGCCGGTGGTGTTGAAGGTCACCGAGTCGTTGCCGGCGCCGCCGATCAGGCTGAGGAAATTGCTGTCACTGTCGGCGGCCCGGGTGAACAGCCAGTTCTGGTCGAGGCTGGTGATGCCGTCCTCGGCGGTGCCGTCGATGATGTTGGTCCCCGAGGTGCTGATGGCGATGGTCGTGAACCCGCTCGAACGGATATTGAGGTTGAAGGTTCTCGGCGTGCCGCCATCGAACCCGATGCTCGGCAGGGTGATCTGTTCCACGTCCTCGATGGCGAAGGTATGGTTCAGGTTCTCAGACGACGAGGCGAAGTTGACGATGTCGTTGGCCGCGGCGCCTCGCAGGATGTCGCCGTCCTCGGCTTGGTCGCCGACGGTCAAGTTGAAATCGCTGCTGTTCTGGGTCGAGATCAGGAAATCGTTCTGCTCGTTGACGAAGTCGTAGCTGTCGGACCCGGTGCCCAGGAACGTCGTCACCGACGTCGTTCCCGTCGGCGTTTCGTCGACCGGTGGCGGCGGAAGATCTTCGTCCTCGTCTGGCGGCCCGGTGTCAAAGAAGTCGTCTGGGAGCTCAATGATGTTGTCGCCAAAGAACTCGTTGGGGTCGCCCGGCAAGGCTCCGCCGAACTCGCCCAGCTGCGCCTGGTCCTCGAAGATATTCGCCGCTTCCGTCACGGATCCGCCGCCCAATGCGTCTTCGATGGATCCCAACTGGTCGCTGACCGCATCCAAGGTGCCGGCGAGGGGATCGGCGAGGTCGTTCTCCAGATCGGCGGCAAAATTGGTTTGTCCCAGGTTGTCGGCGGCGGCCAGGAAGGCGCCGAGGATGTCCGGCGAACCCGAGCCGTCCGAGACGAGATCGGCGATGATACCGGTAATCGCCTGCTTTCCTTTATCCACTGAGTCCTTGATCACGTCCTCGCTGATTTCCGCCACCACGTCGGCGAAATCATCGCGGGAGTCCTGGACAGCACCGCCATCGCCGGTGCCCGGGTCGAGCGGATCACCGGCGTCAAACCCGACGTCGCCGAGGGCATCGCCGATAATGCCGCCCATGGACGAATCGATCGATCCAGCCGTGCCGAAAACATTGGGATCGACGGAGAGCGCATTCTGGATGGTTGTTTGTGCTGCGGCGTCTGCGGCCGCCACCATGGCGTCCTCCAGTGTGCCGCCACCGGCCAGCACGGCCTCGAAGGCGTCGCCGGCCGCTGCCACCGAGTCAGCCGCGCCGACCAATTCCGCACCTGGATCAGTGGCGCCCGGTTGGGCCGTCGCGCCGGTTTCCGTCTGTTGTTCGGCCTGGCCCGGCGCCGGTCCGCCACCGGGCGCACCGCCGGTTGGCGATGGTGCCAAGAACACTGGCGGCGGTAGGATGGCCTGGGCGCTGCCGAAGGTCTGGCTGACCGCGAAATCCGGCAGAATGATCGGTAGGGTCGGCGACGAGAATGGCGTCGCCACCTGGGTCGTCTGGTTGATCTGGTTGAGGATCTGGACGCCGACGTTATTGGCGACGGTCATGCCGCCGAACGGTGGGGCACCAGGGACCTGGGCGAGCAGCACGTCGTCCGCCGCCTGGCCCTGGATGCCGGCCTCGGAACGGGCCTGGGCATCGGACAGCAGCGTGTAGGTGTCGGGTCCGTCCGTGCCGATGCGCACGGCCCCCGACGTGCCGCGGATGCCGATCGTCGCCGTCGGCGTCGTGATCTGCATGTTGTCGACGCCGGTCTTGGCGATCTGGCCGGAGGCGAAGGTGAAGACCCCGGAGGCCACCTGGAAGAGCGCGGTGCTTTCCTGGCTGCCGGGGTCGTAGACCATCTCGTCGATGACCATCTCGCCGTCTTCGTCCAGCGAAAAGGTGGTGTTGTCGGCGAATACGATGCCGATCGAGCCGTCGGCGTCAGTCTCGACCGTATCTCCCTGGAAAATCTCGACGCCGGTAGCGGCCTTGATCTTGGTGCCGTCGGTGCGCGTGATGAAGGTGTTGCCCTTCGTCGCCTCGACGCGGCCGATCGATTCACCGGCGCCCGGCGCCTGCGCTATTTCGATGACTGGGTCCTCGGCGCTCCCGCCCTGTTGTCGCACCACGCCGCCGTCCATGTGCCGTTCCTGTAGCCGGTTTTATGGTTAAGCGTTAGGGCGGCGATCATAGCACGTTCGGTCAGGGCAACACCAAAGATTGCGTGGAAAATCAGTACCCTTACCAGATGTAGGGTGAACGGATGGCGATCAAATGCGGACCGGCGGCCGGGTCAGGTGATGACGGAGAAATCCGCCCCGTCGAGATTGGCGCCCACGTCCGAGGTCTGACCATCGAATGCGGCGATCTTGTTTTCGGTGCCGTTGTTGTTGAGGTCCGTGGTATGGAACATGGTCAGTTCGTTGGTCTCGGTGGCGTCGCTGTCACGGAAGATGACTACGGCGCTCGACGTCGTGCTATTGCTGGCCGCGAGCGCTGTTGCTGCATTTGCCATGGTGCCGGCACTGCCGGTCAACACGATGACGTTGGCCCCGGTATTGGAGAAGGTCAGGGTATCCCCGCTGATGCCGTCCCAGGCGATCTCTTCGTAGGAGACGGACCCGCCGTCGATCAGGGCCGAGAGCAGCACGATCGTGTCGCCCTCGCCGGTGCCGCCGCCGAAGGCTGTGACGCCGGAGAAGTCCTGGATCGTCTCGAAGCCGTGGGCCGACCCGGCGATGCCGAATTTGTCCGCCCCGGTGCCGCCGTTGAGGATGTCGTCGCCGGCGCCGCCGATGAGGGAATCGTCGCCGGCTTGACCGTTCAGGGTATCGTTGCCGCCAACGCCCTTCAGGGTATCGTTACCGCCGGAGCCGGTCAGGGTGCGCCCGGTGCTGTCGTTGGCATCGGTGAGGGTTACGCCGGAGGTGCCGCCGCCGGCCTGGATGGTCGTCACCGTGCCGCTGATCGACACCGAAGTCAGGTCGATGTCGCCGTTGCGGGTCTCGAGGACCGTGCCGGTGGCCGCCGTGATCGTGGACAGGGAACTGAAGAAATTACCGCCCGCGGAGATCGTCGTATTGGCAACCGTGGTCTCCAGGACTTCGATACCGACGATATCGTTCGACGAAGAAGAAAAACTGAAGGTCGGGCTCGACGACCCGGTCGTGCGGATGGTGTCGGTGCCGGTATCGGTGCCGTCGACCTTGCCGCCCTTAAAGGTGGAGCGGTGATCGCCGTCCGAATCGGTGATCAAAATCTCGCCGGGGTCGGTGACGATGAAGGTATCGTTGCCGTCGCCGCCGACGAAGTTGTCGGAATTGGTCGGTGACGTCGCCGTCGTGTAGAAGGTGTCGTTGCCGGCGCCACCCAGCATCTCGTCGCTGCCCGACGAGCCTGTAATCGTGTCGTCGCCGGCGTTGCCGAAGATGATGGCGCCTAGGATCGTGGAACTGCCGACCGAGTGCGTGTCGCCGGTGCCGGAGACGAGGTTGGTGCCGTTAGCCAGGGTCAGGGTGTCGCCACTGTCCGTACCGGCAAGCACAAGGCCAACGCCGGTCTCGCCGCTGTCCGGATTGACCCGGAAGCGGTCCTCGACGCCGTTGTCCATGTATACCTGTTCTACGGAGTTCAGTGTCACCAAGCCCGTGTAAGCCCCGTCGTAGCGGACGCTCTGGCCGCTCGCAGTCGCTTCGTAGACGGCCTGGATATCGTTGAGGCTCTTGAAGGCGATCTCGTCGGTGCCGCCGCCGCCAAACAGGACATCGTTGCCGCCGCCCTGCGTCAGCTCCATCTCGAAACGCGTATTGCCCGGACCGCCGGACAGGACATCGTCGCCGCCCGTGAATCCGGTGATGACTTCGTCGAACGTGTTGATGATCGGCTGGTCGTCTTCGTCGTCCTCGCCGCCGGCCGTGATGACGCCGTCGATGACGAGCGGCGCGAACTGCGAGAAGTCGTTGAACAATCCCAGAGGATCGTAGATCTGATGATGGTCAATAGGGCCGCCGTAATGATCGTCTTGCCCACGGTCACTGCCACCGGGCCCGGAATCCGTTCCCGGTTGGTGCACGGCGAAATAATCGTGGCCGCCGTGGCCGCCCGATGGCGGACCGAGATCAGGGCCCTCCGGTTGAAATTGTTGGTCGAACTGGAGCCGCGCCTCGTAGGAGGCCGTTTCGCCTGCGGCGCCGGCGGCGGCAAATGCGTCGTCCAGGGACATACCATTGGCGATTGCGTCGTTGAAGGCCACCGAAGCGGCCTCGATCTGCTTCCAGGATGCCCTGGTCACGCGCTTGCTGCTGGGCCGCAGACAACGCCGCCTGCTGGGCGATGCGTTGCGCTTCGTCCTGGGAGGCGCCGGCGGCGATGGCTTCCCGTGCCGCCAACTCGGCAGCCTGCCGGCCCGCCTCTTCGACGCCGTCGTCGCCGGGCCCGCCTTGGCCCGGTCCGGGTTCGAAGGAGCCGCCGTCAACGCGTTCGCCGTCGACCAGTTCACCGTCGCCAGGTCCCTCGCCGTCGGCAATTGGTTGTCCGTCACCTTCGAGTTCACCGTCGATGGGACCATCGACCGGAACATCGCCGTCGACGGGCAGGGCGCCCTCTTCGGCCAGGGCCTCTTCTTCGGCCAGGGCTTCGGCTTCCGGATCACCTTCGGCATCGCCGTCGGCGGCCGCTTCGCCCTCTGTCCCCGGGGCCTCGCCGTCAGGGCCGGCTTCGCCTTCTTCGGGGGCCGGCCCGACGGGTGAGGGCGGTAAAGAGTCCGCGGCGCTGGCGTAGAACTGGCGGACCGCGGAGGCCGGCATGACAACCGGTTTGGAGGGCAAGGTGAAGGCGCTGCGGATCTGGGTCGTCTGATTGACAGTGTTCAGGGTCTGGCTGCCGACCTGGGTCGATATGGTCATCTCGCCCACGGTGCCATCGGGGTCGGCGAACAGCGTGAACGTACTCGGTGCGCCATCGCCGGAGGCCTTGCCGCCGCCCGACGTGCCGCGGATTCCGATCGTTGCCGTGGGGGTCACCACCTGCATGGCGTCGACGCCCGTCTTGGCGATCTGGCCGGAGACGAAGGTGAACATGCCCTGAGTCACCTCGAACACCGAATTGCCCTCCTGGCTGCCAGGGTCGTAGATCATTTCGTCGATGACCATTTGCCCGTTTTCGGCGATCGAAAAGGTCGAATCATCGGCGAACACGATGCCGACGCTGCCGGCTTCGGAGGTTTCGACGACATCGCCCGGAAAGACCGGTGCGCCGGTCTCCGCGAGCACCTTGGTGCCATCCGTATGGGTGATGAACGATTGGCCCTTGGCGATCTCGACCCGGCCGACGGGCTCACCGGACGGGGCGGGCGCTTGTGCACTCTCGGACGACGAAAGGGGATCGAGGGGTGAGTCGGGTCCGTTCGGCTCGGCCATGGGGGGGCGCCTTTCTGCCGTTGACATAATCCCGGGTTTCTCTCCCGGCCATCGGATCTCGTCTCACGACCCGGTGTAAAAGGATTAGGGGCTGTCCTAGCTAAGCGAGATGCTTGGGCTAGGATTGCAGGATGTATGCGAGAAGAAGCCGGCTCAGTGGTTGGAAGCGTGATCGTTTGATGGAGCACTTTGTGGTGGCGACGACGGCA
>Ga0056114_1000124_pt1 | contig 20593 bp, 18 predicted proteins | sample WorMetHERISLAND1_FD_77005 | JGI IMG/M metagenome (GOLD analysis project Ga0056114, IMG submission 77005) | Marine gutless worms symbiont microbial communities from Max Planck institute for Marine Microbiology, Germany - Olavius loisae HERON... ...
CTTGTAGACACATTCACAGATATCTTGTGGTCTGTGCTTGTCTTTGGGATGCACAAGCAGACTACGTATTGACTGGAATGGTCTCATGGCTGTAGGAATGCCGTGGCGTTTGTAGACTCGGCTTACAGATTCTGATAATCTAAAAAGGTTGTTTTTTGATTGAATTTCATTATCTAATGAGTTTATCGTCCAACCTATGAGTATATTCAAAGACATAACTCCATGATGTTGTGTATTCAGCAGGAGCTACTGCAAACAACCCGAGTAGATTAGTGACTGATGAGATGGGTCATGTACGCAGCTAGAAGCACAGCGTGTTGAGCCGAGTAGACTGCACATGTACACTGTGTCTCAAAAAAATGCACCAACTTTGAAACGGTACAGCTCAGAATTATAGAGATCGATTTTGACGATATTTGGCAGAAATATTCAAAAGTCTCTATAATATAGAGTTTGCATGTTTCAGTTTTCATGTAGGTTTGCTTTGTTATCAACTTTTCGTCTTTCAAACCAGACACCGAAAATAATGCAAATTTTGATGCTATAAACATGCGCCAACATTTACGAGGTGAAATTTTTTAAAACATGCACATAAGCTCATAATATTTGGCACACATAATCTTCAGACATTTAAGCATAATACACTAATCAATAAATTACTTCTAGTGCAGTTTTACTTAATTAATATTCATCCTAAATAATCTGCATCACCAAAATTGACGAAAATTACGCGTCATTCTGCCTTGTTAACATATCGAATGTTCCAAACTGTCTTGACTTCATCATTAATGCTGTTCTTCATCCAACCTTTATCCAGAAACTCTGTTATAAACTGTCGAGCATTGTAACCTTTACATTCGTACAGACTTTTATCAAAATTGTGCCTTCTTTGTCGAATAGCATCAGAGTTGCCGCGTATGCTTGATACAGCGTCAAAACTCGCGTTATTTTCGGTGTCCGGTCTGAAAGTCGAAAAGTTGATAAAAAAAGCAAACCTACATAAAAATTAAAACATGCAAACTCTATTCTAGAGTCTTTTGAATATTTCTGCCAAATTTCATCAAAATTGATCCTTACAATTTTGAGCTATACCGTTTCAAAGTTGGTGCATTTTTTGAAACACAGTGTACGTAATAGAACACTGTATGGATGAAGACAGACGTTACTGTTATCGTTCTAGAGAGGTTAAGTACGTGATATATGCAGTACACTTGTATTTGTAGACTTTGGCCACAACACATGATAGATGCCTGGAATCAACTGCCGGTGCAGTTGCCACGGGAGACAGTTAGATCGTTCAAGATGACACAAAGGACATATGTGACGGTCCACATCGAAACCAGTCTAAAGTCGGAAACTACGAAACGGAGTAATGAGCTGATAAACACGATTATCCTCAAATCCATCATTTTTCACTTTAACGCATTTTTGCCTTTAACAATCATTTTTCTTCCAGAAAAACATAATTTTTTTGCGGTATTTAATATTTTTATTATGTAAAATTGGTTTTATACGCAATGAGTCGAGCGCCATTCGTGAAAATTTCACCAAAATCGCCTGAATTGTTTGATCTGGCATAATGTTTGCCAAATGCCTTCAGCCGGTGTTTATGCATATTCATGAAGTATAATGTGTCTATTTTTAGCACATCGCTTCATTGTAGACCAATGACGGTGATTTCCCACTCTAAAACGGGACTTTAGAACAGGCCTGTGAAGTAAACAAATGCAAATTTCCTTAGTAGCGAACGGTCACGTGACCAACGGTGAACGACGTCATTGGATGATCGTAGGCTGAGCATGCGCGTACCGTCGTTTAAATGGCCGCAGCAACAACAACAAACGATTGCTTGATTTCAGTCGTAGTTTCACTCAACAAGATGGAGGAGACGATTGCTCGTTTACTGAATGTTTCGACGGCAGCCGACAAAACTAAGCTAAACGCGCTCATTATCGAATATTTGGACAATGCGGAAGACAGTGATGCGGAATGTGACAACGGCGATGGCGAGGAAGCACTCGATGATGATGACGCTGCTGAGTATGACATGGCCGCCACGGACAGCGAGATAGTTTTGGAAAGAGCAGCTTCGATGGACGATGCTTTGTCGGCATCCGAGGATGACGAGCTGAAAAAAGCAACGGATTTTCGGTAAAGTATCATCTTCTCTTTTTGCCACACTGTCATTTGGCCATAAAATTGGTGCCTTGAATGAATAAATCTGCGCAGACTCATAAATTGGCTTGTCTTTCAAGTGTACAAGGCCAGATTTCAGACTAAGGTTTTTATGGGTAAAAAGCGTAACGACGTATGCACGACGGCTAAACGACCCTGCATAACCGGTTTAGATGCAAAATAAAGAGAACTAAGAATCCAGACGGTCACTAAACTATAGTATTGCTCTGAAAAGGACTATTTTCCACAAATGGCATATGTATGATTACTTCACACCAGTTACATTTGGCCAGTAACTACCCGTGCTAGTATGACTCGCTAGTCGTTACAATAGCTGTGCACTGCACCGGCCGCACCATCCGCACCGGTTCCAAATACAGCAATATCTTACACCGAATAAGCAGCAAAAGTAACAAAATGCAAGTCAGAAATGCATGAAAAACGTAACCTGTTTTTATGTTAATCGAAATCAATAATATGCACCGCACCAGACACATTTTACCAATACCCAGGACGAACTGCATTTGGCACCGGTGCGGAAGGTGCGGTGTTTCGTGACATCGCTGTGCATTTCTTGTCTGGTTGGGCCAAATCCTCCCAGTTGGCCTAATAAAGTCAGTGCCTGACGCCTGTCTGTATGTCCATCCGTCCAACCACAAAATGTTTTTCTATTAGACCAGAAATTTGGTATATAGGTACGGGACGATGAGTGCTACATTATACTGTAGTCTTTATTTTAGGTTAATTAGATTATTTTAAATAATTTTTTTAGAATTATTTTGGCTTAGATTATCTTGTGAAGCGCTCCCGTCCATTATTGTAAGGGCGCTATACAGATTTCTCAGATTTGATTTGATGGCATAGAAGATGGTATGCCGTATGACCCGATCCAAAGTCAAAGTTATGGAGGTCCAAAAGTTGTGAAAACGACTTGGTCTATCTCGCCTGCCAGTATGTGTAATCAAAAGACTAATGGTGAATATCTAAATTTTGTCCGGACAGATTTTTTGATATCCATCCTCATTTGGCGTCACGTGACCTTGCAAATTAAGCTGTTATGACTAAGTTATGAGGAGTCGACCGGCGCTCCTGCTGATTTTTAAATTAACAGATTCAAAGTTCAGTTTTCTGTATTCAAGCAGCAGTGACAGTAATTATGCGGATGGTATCTAATGTGAAGTCGGATATTTATTGTAGTGCTTTGCGTTCATTAGCAATAGGAATCACTGGCATTATTATCAATTTGCAAAAAGGCATAAAATCCTGATCATTGTTGCATATCATTGCTGCCAGACTGCCAATGGTGATAATAGATAGACACTTTATTAACATTAACTTTTAGCCGTATGATAATTTCCAATCCGATTTCATTATTCTGTTAACAGGTGTTCTTGTTCATTCAATGATGGAAACCCATGTTCGACAGCATTCACTCCACAAGATATGGCCAAGAGAAGACTAGACATGGCTTCACTGGAACCAAGTGAGTACGCCTACTTTAACAGTTTCGAGTTGGATTTATTTCGTACCGTTAAATATGCATTCCTGTCATTATGTATGTAAGACTGAGTACTTGATATCTTTATTGGGTGATAATAATAACCCCAATAGTCACAGGACTCCCTATAGATAACATAGGTGATATAGCTCGTTTCACCTCTTTCAAGTTATACCAAAGACTTAAGGCCAGAAACACAAAAGGTATGTAGAGAACAGCATGTGCAACTTAAAATACGAATCCAGACATTGACGCAGCATTGAAAAATAATCATCACATTGATTCATGTTAAGTAAACTCTACTTTCTGCGATTATTGCTGATTGTGTCATTTTATGGTTGGTGTAAAATGCAGGGCAGGACTGTGGGATTGGCTTACTTTCTCTGATCCGGCATTGTGTACATGCAAGACGGAAGTTTTCTAGTGCGGGACTGGTTAAAAATAAATACTACAAAGTGTCACATTTTTTAATCAAAAACACTGGGGAACTGCGGTTCTTGCAGTTTATCGCGCTGGACTACTGTTATCACATGTGGGTGTGGATAGAAATTATCACTAGAAAGTGTGAGACTACTTTTAATCATTGCAGGACTAGATAATCCTTAGTTTTACGGACATTTTTGTGATGAAAAAAGCTTCGAAACTGTGGGGCTTGTGATTTTGACTGCAGTATTTAGTCCCTGGTCACGCCCTACATTTTTCTGCCAGCCGATTTTTTAGTTGTGTACCAAACCATAGGTGACGGCACTCTGTCAATATTGTACCGTGTGTAATTCAGAAAGAATGACTAATACATTTTCAGTTGTGTTAAAACACATTTTGAAGTTTGTTTTACAAAGCTGCTTAAGATGTGAATTTTATGTATAGGAGATCAAATGCTGGTGCTGCTGGGAAAGATATCCTGCTGTATCAATCTGTCGGACATGACGTGCTGTTCCCATCGGGCGGAGCAGAAGTCGCGTGAGCGCCCTCGTGCCACCTATTATCCGGATGGTCAACAAATATGCCGAGATACATTCAAATTTCTACATGGGTAAGTTTTAACGTATTATCCAATGATTAACATTTTTGCACAAGTTATTGTCAAAGAGTTCAGTGTATTGAATAATCATCTACACCATGCCTGGAAAAAAAAGTCACCCCTAGCATTTTGGGAATAATTTTGACAAGTGCAAGCTGACTTTTACTGCACTATGCATAGCATCTCGTGGTATTCATATGGTATGTCGTCTGTCTGTCTGTCTGTGACGTTCGTAAATTGCGATCACACACATTGAGATAGTTTGAAAGTGATTTCATGAACTAACTTACTTGGAGATCATAACATAGTCTCTTTGTAAACTTTGTGGTGAACTAGGGTTGGGTAGGAAAAAAACATGTCTTTCTGCTTACTTACTTATTGTGTCTGTCGTAGATAGAAATCTGGATGGGTAACAAAAATTGAGAATGTAAAATAAAATTGTTATGAATTCAAAAATACTTTATGATTATTTAATCAGAATTTTGAGTTAACGAAATAAACAATTAAGTTACTAACAATAAAAAAGTATTACCTGACAAAAGGTGAAACAATGTACGTCGTGGTTGTACTAATTACCACATGGGACACAATATCGATTGTAATTGTGTGCAGTAAGTAAGTATGTACTGTATGTATGTAAGTAACGTAACATAACCCATGTATGCAGTAAGTAAGTAAGTAAGATTTATAGAGCATATTGTCACTGGATGCACCGGTATACTTCAACTTGTACCAGCTTACTAGCACTTTAGCACGCAAGTGTGGCCACGTCAGCTGCTTCTAAAAGTGTCAAAGAAAAACAACTGCCTGCACACTCCGTATCGACAAAAATCTATATTGCATCATGTATTAACCTGCAGCAGCATGGTTCTTGTTAAATTTGTCATGTTTACTGAGTAGAAATTTTGGAATAAAGAATCTTGCATGTCTCATAACCATTACATAGTAAACTGGTTTGTGAAATAATGAGATAAAATATTAGTCCAAATCTGAGTAAGACAGTGTATAAAAGCAATTCAGTAGTACAGCTGATGAAGGCCAGCTGATGAAGGCCACATTGTTTTGGATGGAGAAATTCAACATGTGGATTGTCTGTATAGAATCACATTATCATACAGATCCTGTCAGTGCAGTTGATGGTTGTACTACTGTGTCCGCAGGATAAGCCAAGATCGCCTGACAAGCCTGATCAAGTGGTACAAGGCAGAGGGGCTTGTACCAAAGGAGAAGAAATCAGGTGGACGGGCGAACATCAAACATGGACTGGACTTCACAGACATCAGAGCAGTCATCCAGTTCATCACCAACTATGCTTCAACTCATGCCCTAGTCCTCCCCGGCCGAATCCCAGGATTTTCCCGCAGTGACATAAAGCTGCTACCATCATCTCACACAAAGAAAGTGGTGTACATACAGTACAAGCAGTCACTGGATGGCACGGACAGCAGGGTCGTCGGCGAGAGCTCATTTTACAGCCTGTGGAGGCAGCTAATGCCGTTCATCATCTCAGCCAGAAAAACAACACTCTCATTTACAGGTTTATAGTGCTTTGTTTAAACACGGCCTAAACAAGTGTGTTTTGGAACATTAGTGAAATTTAGGGAAGGGAGAAGTGGAAAGGAGGGGCAGAAGAGGAGATGAGAGACGAAAAGAGGGGACAGATGAGGGGAAGGGAGGAGTGAATGGACTGTGTAGTAGGAATTTTGAGGTATTTTAGGCACTGTGTTTAAATAAAGGAAGGTTTTTTGTTAGTTTGTTGTCCATGTGGACTGCATAAAGAGCCCGTGCCTAAGCCTGTCAGTTACTGCTGAAGACAAACTTTCCAGACTATGTGATGTAGGTTTAATTTCTATCAATACATGATTGAGCGGGCGAAATGAACTGGTGTGATAATATTCGAGAATATGTTACATCTCTTGTGTTCTGCAATATGATGTGAGTATTGTCGCCTAAACTATGGGTTTTAAACATGTTTTAGAGGCACTAACATTCCTGAAGGGGAGAAGTTGAAACGACTGAAGGCGCAGGAAGACCATCTGGAGACTGTGCAGACTGAGCGTTCAGTATACAACGCAATGGTGGAGGAGGCGAGGAAGGTGTGCCGGGACAATGGGCTGACCGAGCTGAAGCCCAGCACTGCTGTGAGCCACTCAATGTCCATGCACTACAGTTTCGACTACGCGCAGCAAGTTCACCTGCCTAGTAATCCTCAGCAGCCTGGACCGATTTATTTCTTGGTGCCACGTAAGTGTGGCTTGTTTGGTGTGTGCTGCGAGGGGATTCCTAAGCAGGTGAACTTTCTGATTGACGAGGCTCATCTCATCAGTAAGGGAGCTAATGCAGTGGTTTCACACTTGCATTATTTCTTTCAGAATTTCGGCTTGGGGGAAACCGATGTCCACCTCCATTGCGACAACTGCTCAGGGCAGAACAAGAACAGGATTGTACTGTGGTATTGTGCATGGAGAGTGGCCATCGGTTTGCACAATTCAATAACTCTAAATTTTCTAATTTCTGGGCACACCAAATTCGCTCCCGACTGGTGTTTTGGTCTCGTCAAGCAGGCATTCAGACGCCACGCGGTGTCGTCTCTGGAGGAATTGGCATCGGTGGTGAACAGTAGTGCTGAGTGCAACACGGCTCAGCTCGTTGGAGAGAGCGATGGGAGAACGATCGTCCCAGTCGGTGATTGGCAGGCACATCTCAGCAAGTGCTTCAAGCCACTGCCTGGCATCAAGAAATATCACCATTTCCGGTATATTACAGTATCATTAATATAAAATTATGCACATTTTGAGCTGTAATTTTAAGCATTGTCTTTTGAGCTTTGACAGTAGTGGATTTGTTCTTAACATAATTAATGTAAGCTAAAGGTTCACTAAACATGCAAAATATCAAAATAAGAATTAATTTTCCAGTCTTAAAGGCTACTGTTACTTTTATGCCATTATTCATGCATCTGAGTGTGCTCACACATTGATTAACTAATCAATGTGTGAGCGAGCACATTGCTTGAATGGAATCAATATTTCCAATTTGCCAGTCCAGACGGTAGGTTATGGTTGTTTGTTTAGATTTGACGCTCAGTTTCCGGGGACTGTATTCGTCCGTGAGACGGCAGCTGCAGCTGAGACACCACACCAGCTGTTCAAGGGATCGGCCGATGCAAGCTTATCGCGCCAGCAGCCAGCAGCACTGAAACCGCCAGGACTGGACGCAGCACGACAGACGTATCTCTACCGCCACATTCAAGAGTTTGTCAGCGACGAGTGGAAGGACACAGTGTGCCCTGTCCCCGGCTCAGTCTTCCCACTCACAGTCACTGTCAACCCATCCAGTCCCCAGCAGCCTTGTCAAGATGAGGAAGAGCGAGGGTCATCAGACACTGAACCGGCGAGCCCTGTAAAGGGAGGGCGTGGTCGAGGCCGTGGACGAGGGCGAGGCAGTCGAAGCAAGCCACCAGCGGCTAGCTGCAGTCGTACTACAGACGAAGTAGCTGTGAATGTAGGTCGGGGTGGGCTGTGAATGTAGGTCGGGGTGGGCGGAAAGGACGGGGCAAAACAGTGCACTGTATAGCACATTAACACTGCTCCGTGTTGGACATTATAACTAAAGAGTTGACTGTCAAGTTACAGGTGCTTTTTATTTTATTATTATTTTTATTATCTATCTATTTGTATATCTATTATTTTTATTTTACCACAAGCAACTACATCAGCTAGTCATTCGGGTTTTCATTTCTTAGAATTGCAGCTTTCTCGGTATCTTCTTAATGTGTAACATTTCACTTTCATGTATGTTATATTCATGTCATAGTTTCAACGGACGTGGTGCTGACTAGGTGCTATTTTTAGTTGTGTAAATGATTGAGCATTTATTCGGTGTTATGTTTTTAAGCATTGTAAAATCTTTGAATGTTTTTTTCTGCTAAAGTAATGCATTATTTGTGTGATAGTATTACTGCATAAGATTCTAGAATCATGCATTCACATAAAGCAGTTCACAGAGCTATAGAGGCCTACATAATGTGTACTTTGAGCCTATTTATATTAAAATAATTATTTTTTGATAAGAAAACAGTAATATTAAATAAAATTGTGTTTTATATGACATTTAGTCATATGTGTAGAGTTATTAGTCAATTATATTGTTTGTTGATCGACTTCAGAACATTGGCCGGACACTTTTGCATGTATTATTATGATATAAATAACTAATTTTTGTACAGTGATTGCCATCAGTTCTTCCTGTGTTCATATTTACAGTGATTTTGCGCTTAATAACATGATATTATAGTTACTTTGCTTAATTTGTCATAATTGTGTCGTGTGTTAATTCTTAGTCAATTATGTTGTTTATCGATCACCTTCAGAAAATTGGTCGGACATTTACCATCTATAATTATCATGTAAATAATTTATTTTTGTACAGAGATTGCCACCAGTTCTTTCTTTGTTCATATTTACAGTGCCTTTATATCTAGTAACATGATATTACAGTCAGTTTGCTCAATTTGTCATAATAAAATGTTGTTTGTTAAATTTGTCAATTTTTCGCTATTTGCAATTTTCATTTAATTTTTAAAAGCTTGTAAATTAAAAATTATGCTAGATCTGGCAGTGATTTTTGGTGTAGTCTTTGGACTTAATGTGTAGTTACTCTGTGCCAAATATGAATGGTATAGCTTACTTAGAAAGGGCCGTTGCTAAGGACTTAATATTGTAAACTTTAAGCTTGTTTTTCCAGTTTTCGATATTACAGACTCTCCATAGTTTAAATTGTCATAACTTTGGTTCTACTTAAGATATCTCAAATTTTTTTTCACCATTTTGAAGGGAATTTTATCCTCTACAAGACAAACAAATTTTCTCAAAATGTCAAAAAATCTACTTAAGACTGGTTTTGATGTGGACCATCACATATTTCCACTCCGCTGACTAAGTCCAAACTGTGCAGGCATGCCTCGCCCTTGTAATGACTGCATCATGTTATGGAGCGTTAGAAATTGTCGGCGTTGTTATTTTTTGCACCTGTCAGCACAAAGCCTGAAGGCTAAAATATTAAGTTACAGCTAATATGGTCGGAATGGCTTCTACTCATTGTTGAAAGTGCTCATGAAGGGGACCACCTTACCCTGTTATTATTGTTATTATTATTAGATGGTAGACAAGTAGCCAGGTGCCATACTGTGGCTTGCTGTATGGATGCAGGCTCTCAATGTCAACGTGACCTATAACATTAAACCCTAATCACTCAACTTAACCCTTATGCCACAATTCTTTTCATGGTGGCCATCAGTTTTGGCATACTGGGTCATCATGGCAAAACTTTACCAAATCAGTTAAAGTGTTACAGGTGGTCACTGACTTGCCAGTGTGTCATAACAGAGCGTAGAGGGTCAATGCGTACACATCTGGCGTGGAGCTTGTCTTGGTTGAGCTGCTGCTGCTCGTCAGCTGTCAAAGCTCGTTCAACTCTCAAGTGTTTCTTTCTCTCGTCATTCATCACCGACGTCACATGCAGTTTGCCAGCAAACCTCAAAGCACAATTCACCGCCACACTCATGTCGGTCGGCCGGTTGGTCGGCTGGTTAAATAAAGTTGAACGTCCCACTCAACAAATTACAGGTCATTTTGCAGACAATATTTTTACAGCACTGAAGAGCCAACCAACAGTATCAAAGCACTGAGGAGGGTGGCTAGTGATCCAGATTGGATTGGATTGAGCATGGTATAACGTTCCTGCCAACACAGTATAGGTTATATGGGAGACGGTTTTTACAGGTCTGATGACCCAACCAACAGTGTCAAAGCACCGAATGATGGTGGTTAGTCATCCATATAGCTCTCAATCTCACCAGGCTCACCTCACCATGTTACAATAAAACAACATGCATGCATATATAATACAAGACAGTGGAAACATAAGCAAATAAATCTAACACACACACAAAGAAATCTAAGCACAGTGAGTGAACCCAGTGACATGAAGCAAAATAGAGTAGAGTAAACCTGTGAGCTGCTCAAATGATTGTGCAACTATAGAAAGCTACACAATACTACTACTAGAGAACAGTTCTGACAATATTCCCTCTTGCTCCTGACCAAATCATAGCTCAGATGTGGCCAAAACTGTACTGAGCCCTTTTATTCTAAGCTTCTGGTGATGCCCATACTGCTCCGCTCGAGGTCAGTGATTCATTCGTCAAGTCTCCTCTGACACAGCATTCAGTCGAGCGTCCACATTCTGGTCTGGCTGATGTTGCTGTTCGTCACTCCTGAGTCTCAAAAATCACGATCCTCTCTAGTCTCTTCTAATGATTGAAGTCTTTCAAACTCTCCTTTAACAACCTGAATAGCTGCCTGTACTGCTTTGATGACAATATTTGCACCTCCGCCACCCCCACTTTTGTCTGACTGCGAATCTGTCGTTTTCTTAGAGGTTGACTGAACAATATATACATAGTGTAAGCACAGAGCGACGGTTAGCTCCCTAACTAGTATGTAAAGGTACTCAGAGCAAATTTACGCTTTTCATGGTTTAGTTTTAAGATAGTTAATATGTGATAAAAAGATAGCATGAACTACTATTCACAATGCAAAATGATGTTATGTGATAGTTCCAAGTCGATGCTAGCAAGTAATATAACATACATGTCTTCGAATATTTCATAGACAAGTTTTCGCAGGTAACTGTTGCACGGCTTTACATCAAAGTATCGGTCTGTATGTGAGCAATGCAGAAGTTCTTCTGCTTGTTTCCTGTACAACATCGACATATTGAAATACTTATGTATGTGTGTATGGTCTACACTCACACACAGTTACATGGTTTGACAAACCACAATTGCCAATATTTCAAATAATGTTATCAATATTTAAAAATAAGTTCAATAAAGAACTAAAACTGTTATATTATCCCCCAAAAATAACGAGCTCTCATTGGCTCAAAGTGGGTCATGTGACAACAAACACAAACTCTACGGTCAATACTCGTCAACCAATGAGAAATCAGTGTCATTATTATTGTCAATCAACGATAATGACACTGATTTCTCATTGGCTGATGCCCATAGTTCACATCTGCTGCGAAATTGTAGCCTGAAAAGCAGAGTAAATAAAATACCGAACTAGTTAAATATTCTGTAACCAAGTCACATTTCATTTCAATAAGAAGATGTGTTTAGTGGTATGTGCTGAAATGGTCCGTAGCTTATCGTAAGACAAGAAGCTCAATGTGGGACTAGATAGCTGATCACAGACGCTGGCACTGGCTGACAGCTGTGAACAATCAAGCAGTTTGACAGCTGCCATAGAGAAGCCAGTGCAGCATGTCAGGCAAGGACGAGAAATGTGACTAAACTTTGATACATTCAAAATAAGTCCAGTCATTGTGGTGACAGTAATTTGCAAATGACAAAATTGCCTTTGAAAAATTCAGTTTGAGACTAAAAAACCTGCAATATCTACAATAACTCACACACAGAATCACTAGCAAGATGCACGTTTGTTTCTCAGGTGACATGAGATGGTCAGAGTTTCATGGGCATAAACCGTGTTATTTTAAATTTATTTTTGTAATTTTATACCAGGAGAGACACATAGACTTTGCCCCTTTCTGGACCCCAGACCAGTGGAAAACTACAAACTAAACTAATAAAAAAAGCAAGTCCAGCTATCAGCGACAACGCACACAACACTTGTACAAGTGTCCGACAGTTTCTGTATGAACAGTGCAGTTTAACAGGTGATAGATGTGGTGATAATTGTAATATTGCCAAGCTTACATAGCTCATCAAAATGACTTTTATAGTTCATTCAAGGTCATTGGTAATGGCACTAACAGATAGTCTAGATATGATTTAATAGTCATCCATGATAACCATGTATATATCTCGTACCACTTTCGAGGTACTAGAACTTTTATAGCACAAGTGAACACCTGAGACTTTCAATAGCTTCCTCTTCATTACAGTGATCTCATATTCACACAAATAATCATTTCATGGTGAACAGATGCCACAAATTCCAAGGTATTTGACAGAAAAGATGTTTCTAACACACTGTGCTCCTAGCTGCGTACAGTAAGTCGTTGATGAACTGCTGGTGTTTGGCGTCCAAGACTCGACTACACTGGCCACGCCTCCTGGCTGCTGGTGCCTCTTGGCTCTCCTGTGCAGCCTGTAGCAGCCTGTCAGCCTCGGCTGGCTGTAGATAAGACACGCCTACAGCACACCAGTCAGCAGCACTCATACTCACCAGCTAGTAGCACCGCTAATGCATATGCATATATAAAAATTACTCAAAGATCTCAGACTGCATAGCTGTAAGTACAGCATGCTAGAACCAGCCACAGCATCATCCGTGTCACTGACACTGACGCTAACATGTGACATCAGTGAAAGTAATTCCTAATGAAGCAAATGACAAATATGTCCAGTTGTACAGTTAGACTGACCATCACGGAACACTTTGTTGAAGTCGAGTGACTGACATGACAGAAACTCCAAACTACCACTCTGTACAGTAACAAACAACACACTCATCGCACATACTCTGACACGTCAACTAGCAAATGTACACTCTTCACATATTAATGATGTCATGTTACTCTAATACTTTTCAATATGACAGCCATTGTCATGTGATCAAGAGTTAAACATTAATCAAGGGAAATTTCTAGTCTAAATCCGACATCAAAAGGACTGCCCCAAATTCACACAAGTGACAGCAGGCTGCACCTGTTATAGAACAAGAGTATAAATCTATTCTAAAGAATCAACAGAATAAACTCATTTTTAGCACACGACAGCATTTAGCATACATGCTTAGCACACTATATGCTATTGCCCGTCCGTCCGTCCGTCCGTCTGTCACACGGGTGGATCATACAAAAACAGTTGAAGTTATGATTATAAAATTTTCACCATACTGTAGCCCCATCCCTCTAGTTATTGTGTCGTAAATTTCATTCAGAATTTATAACGGGTTCCCCGAACGGGGGCGTCGAACAAGGGAGGGGTGGGGAAACAAGCCATTTTCTAGCTTTGAGCGTAAATATCTCGAAAACGGCAGGAGATACGACCAAAGTTACTATTAATGACTAATAAGAAGTCGTGTACATACTTGCGATTGACACCAAGATCGATGATCTTGGATGACCCCGAACTGCTACAAAGTCATATTCTCTCAAAATTTCGCCGCATTTCGCAGGTTTGGGGACCAATAACGGCTAAACAAATGAAGATCGACCGGTACTGTCAGCAATGGAATTGTAGCCCTTTAAATGTACTTTCTAGTGGTATACAGATTACGTTGATATCACAGGGGCTCCTCTGACAGGGGGCGTCAAACAAGGGTGGGGTGGTGAAAACGAGATATATTCGAGCTAAATGCATCAATATCTCAAAAAGGATAGGAGATACATCCAAACTTATTATTAACGATTAATAGGAAGTTGCGTCTTCGCTTTCGATTGGCATCAAGATCGATGACCTCAGATGACCTTGAACTGCTATAAGTTTGAATTTTCAGAGAATTTCGCGGGATTTCGCAGATTTGGCGGGCAACAACTGCTAAACGAATCAGTGTAAATCCATATTGTCAGGACAGCATTGTAACCTACTGAATCTACTTTTCAAGATTACGTTCCTTGCGTTGATTTGCCACAGAATTCTAGCGGGCTTAATGAATGCACTGCTGTCGTGTGCTTACCTTAGCATCAGCTAAGCTTTCTTGCACAAATTAACCCAAGGGTCACTCTACTGTTAAATTCGTTTTCTAGTTCAAAAACTATAGTTCAAACTTTGATATAAGTGAAAACAAAGGTCGACACAGACAAGCACAGAGTGCAATGGTCTACAACCTGACACAGGAAGTGTCTATCACCAGTGGACTGGCGGCCAAATGGTCGTGGACAAATGTAGAAGTTGAAAGATTTCACTTCATACCTTCATACAGCATCAGACAGCACTAAGCAACCTTACACCAAACAAGTGCAACATGAAGTAAACAATATACAACATCACTGTGAAGTGCAGTGCACGTCATCTGATTGATGGACTGTAACACAGACATAAACGTTCAAATCATTCATCTAATGTAGGAGACGCCTCAATGTTCAGTCACACTAGTCATCAACTCAAGTCAGTGGCAATGACAGTATTACTGTGTCTATAAGTCTATGGTCAGCAGTGACAACAGTGACAGCAAGCTGTGTATGCGTTACAGAACAACAGTATAAATCTATTCTAAAGAATTAACTCATTTTGAAAAATTAAACCCAAGGGTCACACTACTGTTTAATTCATTTTCTGGTTCAAAACTATAGTTCTGAAACTATCTCGTGTGAGATAGGCCTATTTTGTCGTTAATCGGTGATATGTCAACGTTGTCATTCTGACTCGATGTCGTCAACATTACCATACTGTAACAGTGCTCATTTTGTTCCTTTCACCTCGCATGACAACTTGGAGTGTTTATTATCACACTCTGCGTCGCATCGTGCGGTACTGCCACAGCAAGTCATCTGTCTGCCTGTTTGTCCGTCTGACTGTAACGTTGAGGCATCGTGATCACATAGGTTGGAATTCTTCGAAAATAATTTGACCGTTAGTTAGCCTGGAGAACACAAACTGTTCCTCTGAAGTAAACTGTTACAGAAATTAATCAATCTGCAATGACATCACTGTAGATCATATCAGAGGTTGACTGTAGTACTTACACATCAGCAGCGGTGATATAACGAAATGCACTCAGACCAAACTGTATAATGATGTATGATTTGGCAGCCTACACAGTACACATGCACGTAACTAGACTAGCAATGTAACCCATCGGTACTGGCTGTGAACACAGACCACCACTGACTAGTCACACTACACTAGTCACAAGTAGAGGTATTACACGGGACATTACCGTGCAGGTACAGTGAACATCTGCAGTCCACATGTGGGAAATGCTACCGCAAGCTAAATCCAGTTGGAAATGTCAAAGGCTGATGTGGACGGTGCAGGTGCTGCTATAAAATATTAGGATTTTAAAATATTTTACCACTGTGATATCATACAGGTGAAATGTGGAAGTGCAAGAATTGAGCTATTGTGTATGTGAAGGCGAAGCATCACCATTACACAGACTACTGTAGATCTCTGCAGTAATGACTGAAATACTGTCCACTGTCAGGCAACAATAAATGACATTTATATTTATGTCCTTCGACATCACTGGTAATGGTGCCACTGGATACATTTCATATTAGTGGTCAGTAGTAAAGTTTATGCCCGTAGTCTGTATCATTTCTGAGACCGCAGCAATTCATGAATTCAGATCTATATGACGTTAGATGACCCAGAACAATCTTTTGATAGTAATATATGTGAGTTCCTATAACTTTTAGTAGTAACTGTGGCTCTGTCATGCACCATTTCATTTACTGGTCAAAAATCACAATTTTTTACATACCACCATAACTCCCCATTTAAGCATAATAATCAGCTTGGTTAGATTGAGGCCTGTCTGGATGACTAACCAGCCTCCTTCAGTGCTTTGACACTGTTGGTTGGGTCATCATACCTGCAAAAATAATGATCCGAAATGTTACCCAAATCTGTTTGCGGTCAACGGAATTATTGCTACTGTGAAAATGTTTACGTTTTTTGAGACACAGTGTACAACGTGACAAGACATCATACCAATTACTGCACCGAGCAGAGCAGAGTGACGTGCAGCAGCCCTGACATATCACTGCCTTACAAAACCTTCAATTTGTCGCCGTTTTTTACATGCAATCATCTGATACACGACTATCAGTAGCACTGGCTTCAAATTTTCAGTCACTAAGCGTGGATGTAATCTATCATGAGTTTTGTCTTCTCGCGATTGCAGTTTCTGCTGTACTATTTTTTATCTCATTCTCAAGCTTATATTACACGTTACACGTCAAGTTATGCACAGTTTGTTTAACACTACTTTGAGCTATGACTGAACAACTGCACCATGGAAATACAAATGTAACATCAAACAGCAAATACAAACTTCGACAAGCTTCAAGTATCGTTCCTCCAGTGTATCAAATATGTGAATACTTGGTCCAATCTCCAACCCTATCAACAAACAGCTTAACTCTTAACTACAGTAACAGTATTACAGAAACATCAGTCAGTCAGTCAGTCAGTCAATCAATCAATCAACTGCTGGTTTGATAAAAACTAAACAATGCCCATCAAGCAACACACAAAACAACTGTTAGCACAGGAACTGTCGTTGTGCAATTAAAATGTTGCAGTCACAAAACAATGCAATGTAACAATGTAAACAATGTGACAATATGCCTTTTGACTTGAGTAGGGCTGACATGATGCAAGTAGCAGAAATAATGTTCATTCAAATACTGCAGAGCTACTGTACACTGTACATCAATGATGTAAATATGAATAATGCAAACAGACCTGAGAATTCAGCATCAATGGCCAAAAACTCAGCTTCTTCCACAGCTTCAGACACAAGTGATAAACTATCAGAGAAGTCTACAACAGCAGCAGACAGCTTTATCAGCTTAGTTCACAGTCAGCTCTTAAACAGTTCTCACAGCACGCTTCATCGGCGTGTTTACAGTCCACCACAAAAATGTCTACAACTGAAAGGCGAATTCTAGAAGTCAGAAACAGAAAATGATAAACTTCTGCGACCGATACTGGTGGTTCTTGTATCATTCCACCTCGGTGGAGAATGGCAGAGAGTGGAATGCAGATGTTGTTAAAGTACGAACGTCCAGTGTCACAAGTTAACATGGATGTCTTGCATTTGATCCATTGCATCACCGGTATCCAGTGCAAGACAACACAGATTACTGCTGTAATGTGCTGGAACTTGCCACTGCCGATGACCAGGCAAGCAGCAGCATTCATAACCATCTGAAACCGTTGTAACACGTGTGCAGGGTCTCCATGCAACAGAGCAGTGCAGTGGTCGACCCGACTGACAATAAGTGCAGCGGCAAATGTGCGTCTGGTGTCAAAAGCCAGTGATTGGCATACAGTACGTAACTGTTGTAGCTGGCAGGAGCTGCACATGACATTTGCGTCATGGTCATGTAATGTCTGCCCGCTGTCGCGAATAACTCCAAGATCTCAAACTTTGTCCAGCAGCATAATGACCTGTCCTTTCATCTGTAACGCTTGCCTAGCTGCTGGCATGTGCCAAGCCAGATGAATTCTGTCTTATCGGTATCTAGTTTCAGCCGATCCAAGCAGAGTGACCTTCTGACAGTCTGCAGCAACCATGATGTCTGACAGGATCTTCAGTAGGGCTGTCTTTGTCAAATGACCCTGACGATATGCAGATTGAACAGCAGGCATCAAACCAACTGTGTAATGTGGTCTCGCCTTGATGCGTTCGTGACCAGTCGTACGGCGGTATTGAGGACTGCAGGCGCTGGAGGTTGCCGGCAGGGGATCCTGTGAACACGACATTGCAATACTTCTAACGACTGTGTACAAGGCTTGTGACGAGGGTGTTGAGAGCGTGCATTGGCATAGATCGCTTGATGGTTCGTATCTACATGCGTGATCCATAGCACGACGACAAGACGTTGTTGATGTGAGTTCTCATCGTCATGAACATGCCGAGGTCTCTCGTTGACTGTACCAGGCCAGGACCGAGTTGAACACCTCCACTCGGAACATGATGGCGATGATGTGGAGGAGCACACCAGATGAACTCTGTCTTAGTGCCATTCAATTGCAGCCTGTTACTGCGTATCCATCGTCACACATAGTTGACACAATTCGACATTCTAGCTCGGAGTGAGCAGGCATCGTGTGGCTGACGACAACCGTACAGTTACATATCTTCAGCACAACAGACAGCAAACGAGTCACGGAGACGACGCAGTACGATGCAGCAGTCGACCGTGTCACAACAGATGCCAAACGAGTCACGGAGATGACGTAGTACGATGCAGTTGTGACACGGTCGACTGCCATGTCCCGCTTATAATGTTGCCTGTCATCTTTGCATGCATGGTTTTGTTGTAACGGCATGTGTCGGTCGCATAGCGGTCGACCCCATGAAGTCAGCTTCATTAAGTTATCACAAAACGAACAAGGGCGCATTTTTTTGCCTCACACTGTATATGTATGTACATATGTATGTATATAGACACTGTGTCTCAAAAAAATACACCAACTTTGTAACGGTATAGCTCAAAATTATAAAGATCGATTTTGATGATATTTCGCAAAAATACTGAAAAGGCTCCAGAATAGAGTTTGCATGTTTCAGTTTTCATGTAGGTTTGCTTTTATATCAACTTTTCGTCTGTCGAACCGGACACCGAAAATAACGCTAATTTTGATGCTCATGCAAACACGCCAACATAAACAAGGTGAAATTTTTTAAACATTCACCTAAGCTCATAATATTTGGCACACATAATCTGCAGACATTTAAAAATAATACACTCATCAATAAATTACTGCTAATGCAGTTTCACTTAATCAATATTCGTCCTAAATTGCATCACCAAAACTGACGAAAATTACGCGTCACACTGCTTGTTAACATGTTGACTGTTCCAAACTTTCTCAACTTCGACATAAATAAATGCTGTTCTTCGTCCAACTTTCATCTGGAAACTCTATTATTAACTGTCGTTTGTGGTAACCTTTACATTCATACAGATTTTTGATCAAAATTTTGTCTTCTTTACTGAACGGCGTCAAAGTTGCCACGTTTACTTGATACAGTGTCAAAATTGGCATTATTTTCGATGCCTGGTTTAAAAGAGGAAAAATTGACAAAAAATGCAAACCTACATGAAAACTGAAACATACAAATTCTATTTCTGCCAAATTTTATCAAAATTGATCGTTATAATTTTGAGCTATACCGTTTCAAAGTTGGTGCATTTTTTGACATGTAATTTCATACTTACTGTGCTTAGTAATTTCCATTTCTGTTTTTATAATATGGCAATGACAAAGATTATTGGGTGCCATTTAAATACAGTGCACCTGAATGCACCTTACGTTTGATTCAATTGCTTAACAAGAAGCCAAGCTGTCGCTAGGATAGCTGACCGTACTGCCCCACAGTAGACCATAGTGTGCCGAACCCGGCAGTCAAAGCCACTTACCAAATTTGAAGTCACTAGCTCAAATAGTTTTGAAAATATGTTCAATCGTATGCCAATAATTGTAGAATCACGTGACATAGGCCACGCCCACTTTTAGGGAAAATTATTTGCGCACCTGCTTGACATTACCCATACAAAGTTGTGTACTAAATTTGGAGTCTCTAGCTCAAGTAGTTTTGGAGATATGTTCCATCGTATGCCAAAAATTATAGACATCACGTTACCTAGGCCACGCCCACTTTCATGGAAAATTATTTGTGCGCCTGCTCGGCATTCCCCATACAAAGCTGCATACCAAACTTGAAGTCTCTAGCTGAAGTAGTTTTCGAGATATTGCGCTCTAAGTGTATTGGGGTCACGAGTTTGACCTTTCAAGGTCACGTGACGTCATCGGTCACGTGACCATTTAATAGCCCATATGCCATTTCCTATTGGTGGTCCTTTGAAACCATGCCTCTATCTCTAACGGTTTCCGAGATATTCAACGTGAAATGTAACGCAATGGTTGATGTGACCTTGATACGACCTCTAAACAAAGGTCAAGGTAATTCGTAATGGTACCAATCAATTTCTCATATATGACTTCCTATAGGCTCTCAATAGTAACTTTTGCTCTAGGACGCACCATTTAGCCACAATACATAATGTCACAGACATACATACATACATACATATATGAAATTTATAACGCGCTGCATAGTCGAGGATGGCTCGAATCAGAGGTGCGGGCTGTTGCTAGGTGGCGGGGTTTAGGAAGAAATGGA
>Ga0056114_1000126_pt1 | contig 20488 bp, 7 predicted proteins | sample WorMetHERISLAND1_FD_77005 | JGI IMG/M metagenome (GOLD analysis project Ga0056114, IMG submission 77005) | Marine gutless worms symbiont microbial communities from Max Planck institute for Marine Microbiology, Germany - Olavius loisae HERON... ...
AGCACTCCACACAGTGTGTGGAGTGTCTATAGAGTGTCTAGAGTGGATCGTGTTATAAGTACCGTTTATCCACTCTAGACACAATACAAAAGATAGGAGTCTGGGAGTGGGTCGTGATATAAGTAAAAACATAACCGAAGGCGCAGTGACATAAAACACATACAAAGAAAAGTAAAAACTGCAAATTAAAAACAAATACACCAATAATTCGAATTTTCACTAAATCATTCACAGAACATTAACAGATTCTCGGGAGTACCAATAACTCCCAACGCTACACGCCAACCCCAGTACCATTAATGATTTGTACATTTGAGGAATTCTGTGAAATCAATATCAGAAATACTGCGATAGAAACCGGTCAGGGTATTAAAGCTAACATCCGAAGGTAGAGTTCCAGACACTGACAACCCTCTCGCCTTGATCACAGTAGAATCTGCATCATTGTTTTTGTATGCGTGACCTGTGGTCTTGTAACCTCGACCTAATTCAAAGACGTTCGAGAAATTTACAGCAACCGCACCCAGGAGGAGAATGCAGCGCCCGCAACTGCGAAGATCAGAGCTTAAAGGGGATGGCGAAGGACCTCAAACGAGTTTATAACAGTGAAAAGAAGCGACCTGTAAGGCTGTAATAGGCTGAAACAAGACAAGAATTGCAAGAGATGGCAGGAGCAAAAGAAATGAAACGGAAGAGAAATGGATAACAGCGAATAGGGTGTGGAGAGGGCAAACTACAGAATTACAGAGAAATGTATTACGTACCGGTATATAAATGTTTATTAGAACCAGCAAAACTTAAATGATACCTATTTTAAATATGTATGAAGATCACATTTCCGAACAGAATTCGAACATAACCATATGTCACGTGCAGCGGTTCGGGTCCATTTCGCCGAATTCAGGCGGAAGGAAAGACGACGACGATAGTCGTCGCTACATATACACCCACACTTTTTACGGCGCATATGCGTTGCGGCGTGAGCGTTAAAATTTGCGGAAATCTCGTGATCTTCAGCTGTACCTTTATCATTGTTTTAGTTAATCAGTATGAATAAAGTGGCTGTGGGTGAACACGTTCTGTAGCATCTGGACTTCAGAAAGGTAGCAAGAACAAAGATCGCGAGAGCTGGAAGCGATGTGCGTGGCTGGCGATTGCTTGGAACAACATAGAGTTCGCTCGTGACAACATATTCAACACTGAAAATCGCTTCCATTATCAGGTCAGTGATGTCAAAACTGATGAACTTGTTTTGTGAGCGTCTTCCTGACGGTGCCCGGAATAAACTCAACTGTTCTTCTGCGAAACTCTTACAGAACAATACAGACTCTTCCTCTCTTAATTTGACGCAGTTGCTGTGCTGAATTTGGTGACTTATTCAAACGATAGAGACGCATGCTGTAAACGTACACAGAAATAAACTTATACGCACACTGGCACACAATTTCAAAAATCAACAGACATGGTGTAAATACAGTTTTCATTTACTGAATTACATCACATGTGTACGATCATCTCGTCAAGAATGGTGCTGTGGCAGCCACTGCTCATGACATAAGTTAATGCTGCGCATTGTCGTGTTTCGTTTTGTGAAACAGAACTTCGTGAATTCTAGCGTCGACTATTATGCAGCTCGAGCGCTTGTTGACTGCAGGTTACAAACCCCGAAGAAGCAATAAATGATCCAGATAAATTTAAGCTGGACGACGCTCTGATGGATGTGCTGGTTCATAGCAAGGACGAGTTCGTTCGTCTGTTCCTGGAGTGCGGCGTCAATCTCAAACAGTTCGTCAGAAATCGTCTTTACGACCTATACGACAAGGTTTGCATCACAAAACAATAATACAACACTCTGCTACTCTGTACACTGTCACTATTTCTGTACAGTTTCTGTTTAATTCCTGTGTGTTTTTAATTCATTTATTTTATTGCTTTCTCACCTGATATCAAGTTTCATTGTTTATTGTAGACTTTGCAGAACACATCGAAAAGTATTCGCTTGCTGATAAAAAACCTGCGAGACAACAGCCAGGTGATAAACTTTGTCATTTCTGAGCTTAGTGCAAGGCAGTTGCATTGTCCATTTATGGTTTATACGACAAGAAAGCCCATCGGCATTTTAAGATCCAACTCTTTGAAATACTACTGTTTTGTTCAGTAAACACTGGTTGTTTTGTTGAGTACAATGCGTGTTATGTGCTACATTTTGTAACTGCGATTATATTACGCCATACAAAGAACATTTATGAAATATGCAATTGCAAACCACATCGCCTGAAAGCAAATTTCCTATCGAATACAGTGATGTAATTTTTATTCAAATCGATCAACATTTGAAAAAGTTATTGCAAAAATACAAAGGGGTCCCGATTTTATGAATCACGGTGTAGTACGAGTATGCAGAACTCGACAGTCAAATAGCAATGGTAAGATAGGGACATGTTGATGTGACTTTGGACCATGTAAGAATAATGTGTCGAAATCTTTAATTGTGCTGAAATTGGAATCACACCTTTAGTTATCACGCAAAATATTGCGCCCGCTAACCTTCACTCGTCCCCTAAAGTCATCTGGTCCGTCTGCACCTGTGCACCCAACAAAAACAACGTTTGCCAACGTTTGTCACGTTTCCCATTGAACTGAAGGTGACGCTGGGCCACGCCCACTTTTAGGGAAAAATTATTTGTGCGCCTACTCGGCAGCCCCATACAAAGCCGCATACCAAAATAATTTGAAGTTGCTAGCTCAAGTATAGTTTTGAAGATATTGACGCCGCAATGTTGGTATGACTTTGAACGACCTGTAAACAAAGGTCAAGAATTTTGGTACCAGTCGATTTCTCACGTACGACTTCATGTAGGCTGTCAATAGTAACTTTTGTTCTAGGACGCACCGTTTAGCCACAATACATTCCGTACAGACAGACAGACAGACGACAGGCGACAGACGCAAGTCTGTCGCTATAGGTCGCATAAGTGCGACCGTACTAAGTACGGTCGGCTAAAAACTATTCATCTCTCAAGGTCTACATGATCGCTTAAGGCCGCAACCCACACAAGCGAACTAGTTGGAAACTAGTTGGAAACTAGTTCGCAACTAGTTCGCAACCCGCGTTTCCAACTAGTTCGCTTGTGTGGGTTGCTTTCTTTAGCGTTCACTGCGTGCAAACACAGTGATATTCACAACTCTGTAGCATTAGCGTAACTGATACTGGTTCACCACTATAACATGAAGCCAAGCTGTCGCTAGGATAGCCGACCATACTTCCTCACAGCACCTTCTGGGTCACGCGACGACATCGGTCACGTGACCATTTTGATACCCCATATGTCATTTCCTACTGGCAGTCCTTTGAAACGGAGTCTCTATCTCGAGCCGTTTTCGAGATATTGCGCTCTAAGCGTATTGGAGTCACCAGTTTGACCTTTCAAGGTCACGTGACGTCATCGGTCACGTGACCATTTGATAGCCCATATGCCTATGCATATGCCATTTCCTATTGGTTGTCCTTTGGAACCAAGCCTCTATCTCTAAAGGTTTCCGAGATATTCAACGTCAAATGTAACGCAATGGCAGACGTGACATTGATACGACCTCTAAACAAAGGTCAAGGTCATTCATTTTGATACCAATTGATTTCTCATGTACGACTTCCTATAGGCTGTCAATAGTAACTTTTGCTCTAGGACGCACCGTTTAACCACAATACATAACGTCACAGACAGACAGACGACAGACGACAGACGACGTGTCTGTGTAAATCACTGGGCCTATAGTGGTACCGATTTTATGGGAGAATAGGCGTACTGATTCAATACAGTGTCTATCTGTGGTGCAAAGTACAGTCACATAAAAGAGATGGCCAGTTATCAGCTGGAGTTTGCTACAGGTGTCCAACTAGTAGTTTGGAAAACAATGCAAAGCTGTTGCAGTTATTAGAGTTGACAAATGAAATAAGCAAAGCCACAGCTCACACATCTTAGTGATGGGTGACTTTAATTTTCCAGAAATAAATTATAAGGACAACTCAGTACACGCTAATATAGACCCTGAAGCTGGTAAGTTCTTTAAAAACATGGAAGATCTCTTTTGGATTCAGTATGTAACTGAACCGACACGAGCTCGGGGAACAGACAAGCCATCAGTCTTGGACTACGTCTTTACTGATGAAGAGAACCTTATAGATTCTATCAACTATAATCCACCAATCGGTAAAAATGATCACATTTGTCTGACGTGGAATACGACTGTGGCAGTCGAGAAATCTGACGTCATTCAAGAGACTAAACTGAATTACTGGAGAGGCAACTATGATGATATATCGGACAGAGAAAATATGACTGGGCTTCGGAATTCAAGGATAAACCATTAGAGGAGAACTGGAAATTTCTCCGGGATAAAGTCACTTAACTGGTTCAGCGGCATGTTCCATTAAAGAAACCCTACAGGGGCAGAAAAATTGCAGACTGGATGACCAAAGGAACAAAAAGATTAATCAAAGACAGAAACCAGGCATGGACTATATATAGGCAATACAGCAGTCACAGAAACTGTCTGTATTACAAAAAGTTACGGAATGTGAGTGACTGTCCATTCTGTTCGGAAGGATCATGATAACCACAGGAAAAATGTGATAAGATCGTTTAAAGGCAATCCGAAGAAATTTTTGGGTACATGAGAAACCTGCAAGCAGTCAAGCCAAAGGTCTTTCACCTGGTCAACAAGAATGGAGATATGACAACAACGGATGAAGAGGCTGCAGAGGTGTTGTGTGAGTCTTTTAAGGAAGTGTTTTGTGATAGATAATGAGGAGGATGTAGATGCAGGGATGACAGAAGCTGATACGAAAAAGATTCCAATACACTTTGAGAGGGACAAGGTAAAAGACCCACTGCTCAGCCTGAGAACTGATAAGCCAACTGGACCTGATGGTCCACATCCGATTGTCCTTCAGATATGTGCCGAAGAAATTTCTTTACCGATGTCTCTTATATTCCAGAAATCCTTTGACACAGGTCAGTTACCAACAGACTGGAAGTTGGCAGTCGTTAGTCCAATTTTCAAGAAAGGGAAGAAATGTGATGCAGGCAACTATCGTCCAGTGTCTTTGACATCAGTTCCCTGCAAGATAATGGAGCCAGCCAATGATAAAACTGAATTAGTCAAATATATGGACAACAGTGGAGTCATGAACAGCAGTCAGCATGGATTCACCAAAGGGAGATCGTGTCTTGAACCTTTTATCGAGACTTTTGAGGCGTGGACAAGAATTCTAGAAGAAGGATATGGAGTAGATGTCGTTTTCCTTGATTTTAGGAAGGCTTTTGACTCTGTGTCACACGTGAAACTACTTCAGAAGCTAAGATCTTATAGAATAGAGGAAAAGATGGTTAACTAGATACAAGACTAGCTGACAAGTATCGAGTTGGGCAGCAGTGTTAAGCGATGTTCCTCAGGGATCGGTCTTGGGACTCCTTCTGTTTTTGCTGTTTTTGCTGTTTGTGAATGAACAACTTGGATCATTAACAGCATAGCATCAAAATGTTTGCCGATGATACAAAGATCTGGTGTCGGATCAGTAGGCTACCAGAGATGACTCCTTGGGCCTACAGGAAGTATTTAGGAAGAGAATACAACCAGCATCTTGTCAAACAGTGTTCCAGAGCTACAAACTGGATAATTCTCCTAGACGCTATTTAATATCGCAAATAAATCTCAGACATATATTACCACTATAGTTACTTGTTGTTGAACTTACAGAAGAGCTACATAGGCCGTGGTTGCTGCTGGTCGGAGCGCGCTGACGTGGGTCGATCGTTCGTCCCGTACCGTCGTCTGCTGAACAATCTCACCGAAAACCTCTACGTGAAAGGTATCCAGTCAAAACTCACTTGTCACCGTGTACGGCACTTTACGTTACGATAAACAAAGTAACAATACGACTCTCTGGTGCTTACGCTGATGTCACTGACAGGCATTGATAGTCAGGCCCGCCATCACGCGTGTTTACGTTCTATATCGTCCGTCATCTCAAGTCACACGTCTCGAAGACTGTTTCGAACTTTCGACGCACTGTAGATCAGATCAGAAGCATTCAACGCTTTGTGATCAGACCAGTACAGTGCTGTCACTAGTCACGTCGCTGATCCTGTCAAGGCTGGACTACGGCAGTGCTGGCTTGTACTGCAAACTGTCACGTTTTTATGGTACATTTTATGGTCGGTCGAATTTAACATGGTTATTTATTATTAGTAAGCTACAAATCTGGCACTGTGACTTCTGTAAGCTCACATTAAGCCGAACTGTTTCACGTGCTCTGTGCACTGGAGCGCTGCGCTGTCTTGACCCAAAACAAAACTCATCTACACACTTCACGGATGACTAACAAGTCTATATGGTAGTTATCAGCACTTTACTTTTTTTGGAAACGGCTACCTGTTTTACCTCTTTTTTGTTGTTAAAAATAACGCTGTTCAATACCGTTCAAATGTAAAGTGGTGTCACTTAATTTGGACCGCTCTAATCACGTGCTTGCGTGCGCGCGCAAAAAACCCATGTTTGTTAAAGTCATTTTAATTTAAAAATTTTAAAGGTACAAGGATGACTGTCGTACTGAAGTATTCAAGTATACTGTAACCAAATCAGAGTGAAATACTGTTTGCCAATGGTAGAGAAAATGGACCAGCCCGGTCGGGAGCTGTTCGTCTGGGCAGTGTTGTTCAGCCGCATGCGTATCGCCATGATCTTCTGGAAGACTTGCCCCGATCAGATCGGCGCCGCACTCGTCGCTAACTTGATGTTCAAGTCCATGGCACACAAAGCCGAATTGTCTGAGGAGTTGCAGATGGCCGAATCACTGCTAGAAAATGCCGGGTTTGATGTTATCAATTGTTTATCCTTTACGTTATTATAAAGATGATTATGTTTTCGATTTGTTTGTCACTTCATTGACGGGAGATCGCAAATAGCTGCTGGTATATGATTAACCTCTCATCCAGTGATTAAGGTAAAAAGAGGCCAAAACCTCGAGGCCGAGGCCGAGGCCAGGACTATGAGGTCGAGGCCGAGGCCGAGGCCAAAAGTAATTATGAAAAAATACCAATAATGATTAACAATATATGATTTAAGATTATTGCCGGGAAAATTAACAAAAGTCCAGAATTTTACACGATTTTTGCACGAAAAATGCCCGATTACGTAATAAGACAACGAGATCGAGGCCAGGCCGAGGACAAAACCTCGAGGCCGAGGCCAAAACCTCGAGGCCGAGGCCGAGGCCGAGGCCGAGTCCAAAGCTTCGAGGCCGAGGCCGAGGCCAGAATTTTGGCCTCGAGGACTTAACATCACTGCTCTCATCACAATTCAACGCCGCGGTGATCGCGTTCCCAAAAGTAAAATTTTCGATAGAGAAATCGAGCCGGACTGAAGCTGAGGCAGAGCTACAAAAATATTAAATATAGCTAACATCTTCACTGCAAAATAATGTTAGAATTTTGGTGCAAGAAACTGTGATGCGGATCTGCTTGGTGTTACGTAAAAATTTGATGATAATTATGTTCATCCTATCCATGTGGATAAACTGTACAGTTGCGCTGACACGTGTAATTGACAGATAAGCAGACAGGCGAATAGATGGACAGAATTACGATCGCATAATTGCTTTACAGCGTTATGTCCCGGTCACACAGGGTGGACACATGCAGGACGCGTGAGATGCACAATATATTAGTCATGCGTCGTTGTGCGCCTAGCTTTTGTCAATATTTTTGGAGAAGTTAGCGCTATGTGTGCGCTGCGTGTTCGCTACATCTCAGCCGACGAACATTGTGCTCCTCGTGTATCCGGCGTTGATCCATCGCTCCCCGTGCATCCTTTTCGCGTGTACATTCATGTTATGATGTTTTGAGCTCCGCGCACAATTTTGTGCATGCACAAAAATCCCGACGCACCAAGCGAATGGCCACGAATGAAAATCGTTGGTCCAGCACGCTCGACGAACGAGTAACGAATGACGACGAACAACGGTGTAGGCCTACAACACAGCTACAGTGGGCTCTTATTTTTCTGATTTTGTCAAACTAATCATTCGTGCATTCTTCGTGCGTCCACCCGGCGTGACCGGTTTGTAAAAATTCTAATGGCGCTGAGTTTATCATCGGCGTAGATCCATGGGTGGACAGGGGACTACTTTTTGAATTGGAGGGGACGCCTTGTGTTTTGCCCCCCCCCCCTGCTTTTTGGGATGGACATTTTAATACACTGATTAGGCTACGTTATTGCTTAGAAAAATGTCGGTATGATTAGTGTTTGTCTGATGCCGCATTTTCTTTGGCAGAAGAACTCCTTATTTATTAGTAACAGGATTTAGCGAGTTGCACTGTGCATTGAGACAATCAACGCATGCAATAATTAGAGTTACCTCCTAGCTGAATAAGAGGGACTTGCTGCTCCCTCCCCAAGAACCCCACCCACGCCCCTGTCGGCCCCTCGGGCCTTGATCCGGTTCCTCCTACTTTTTATGCGGATCTACGCCCATGTTTGTCATCGACACTCTGTGGTGCTGATGATAGAGTGTTCGAGGCAAACGCATCGGGAGTACTTGAGGAACTGTACGAGAGTGATCAAGCAATGTCGCACGAGCTGTTGCTGAGGAAACTCAAGTTGTGGGGTCATCAGACGCTGTTTGCAGTTGCTGATACTGGTGAACAGATGGACTTCATGGAGCAAGACTGTTGCCAGACCAAACTGAACAAAATTTGGTTTGGAAGAATTACAAGATACACTAAAATGTGGCAGGTAGGAGTGTTCCTTTTCAGTGTAACAAAATAATAGTAATTAACGTTATTTATGTGAAGCATTTTATTGTACTTTATGGCTAATATATTCAAGACACTGCGTATCAATTTCTATCAAAATTGGTCAAATATTGTAGTATCATAAAAAAATTTTGGTGTGTTTTTATGACTCACAGTGTACTGTAAATGATATTTAATGTGAATTCACCTATTCCAGACGTTTCCAAATATGAATACGACTGCATGACTACAAATACACGATCTCCCTATAAATTTTAACCGCTGTGTATTTGTAAAGATATAATGATGCAGTTGAAATATGATACGCTGCTTAAATCTGTTGTGTTTTTTACCTACAAACAAAAACCTACGCGGCAGGGGCGTTTCTAGCTAGAGCAGTTTGGGTGGCCAGCGGGGTGGCCACATCTGTATTTGGGAGGGGGCAAGAATTCCGGAAGTCCTAATGCATGATTGAGTGAGTGGTGTAATTTGACACCAGCTATGCAATGCCACGCTGTGCATACAGCTGTTATGCAACCTTGCTACCTTGCAACCAGTTTCATTAGGGGGCGGCACACCAGACCACCCTGGAGAACCGCCACTGCTACTCGGAACGCACGATCCGTTTGCGATACCTGGCGTTCTTGTAATTCAGTGGCATATTCAATATTATTATTGTAAAGCTATTGTATTAACGCTAATGTATGATCGAGTGCATGCTATATTAAGCGAAAATTAGCCGGTATACTGTGGAAATGACGCAAGTGTTGAGAATAATACTAATGCTGATGATAATGAAATGCTGCAGATACTGTTGGGCCTGCTGTGTCCGCCGCTGATCCCGCTCATGATCACATTCGACCGCAGTACCGGCATGCCGATGTTCCACAACCGCATAGCTCCGATGAGCAAGAAAGAGTCAATCCAGGAGGAGCGACTCATCACGCGCGCGAAGCGACAGCTGTGTAGGACGTGTAGCTGGTTCGTCTGTTTCAGAGTATTCGTTCTACTCGCGTATACGGGTCGACTGTTCTACAAGGCACCCGTCGTCAAGTTCTGCTGCCACTCGGTATAACACTGCAAATCGCCAGTCACTCATAATGTCAGACTTGTTACTTTCTGTCATAAAATACGACTATAAAGCCGGCGACACACATCACAGAAACTGGTACCAGTTATCTGGTACCAGAAACTGTTACCAGAAACTTTGCACGAAAAATTTTGACGCAAGTTCATCACAGTTTCTGGCATCAGAGTTATGGTGGATAAACACATATAAATGATCTTTTCTCAATGAAGTCTATCACTTTACTAATTTCATTATTGTTCCACTCCGTCATAAGATCACTAAACACATAAATCACAAAATTTTATGAAAAAAACCGATAACTAATGACAAAAAAAACAATAACAACGGCCAATCACGTTGCACAGTTTATGTCACGTGTCCGACAGTTTCTGTGATGGAATAGAGCTGTGTTCTATTCCGTACCAGAATCTGGTACCAGATTGACCGACACACGTGCAAGTTTCTGGTACCAGACGACTGGTACCAGTTTCTGGAAACAGTTTCTGTGACGTGTGTCGCCGGCTTAAAGCTCCGTTGTCGGCTGTCGCTGACAAACCACGCGGTACAGTGTAGCAGCAGACACAGCAGATGAGACGCTTCAGATCATTTCATTTGTTTAATGCGTAATGAATAGCAATGGACAGATTTTATCCATCGGTTGCATGACGTCCAATGATGTTGAGCTGTATAACGAGGCAGTAGACATGGATGGACAATTATAGTTTAACATCTGATCAATTCAATATAGTTCTGTAGGCGATATGCACATTATTTTTGAGATACTGGACATAAAGATGTTTGTATGTTGTATGAACCGACAATGACCTTTCAAGGTCACTCGTCGTTACTGGACCATGTGGTCTGATAGAGAACGTACGAGTTCCCATTAACGTCCAATAATACCCGTGGTCGTATCTTGCACCATTTCATTTGTTGGTTGAAAATCGCGAATTTTTATGCCCTGTTTGGGAATTGGGATATACCTTGTTGTGGATATGTCCCACGCCATTGATATTTCCGATTTCGGTTTAGTTCTGAGAAAAACAAGAACGATGAGCGGCTATTAGGCGATGATGGAATGTCGACTGATGTTTAACCGTATTGACACAATACCAGACTGTGAGGACGACGGACGGACGGACTAACAGACATATCGCACAGCATTATCCGCGCTATGCATAGCGTCGCTCGGTAAAAGCTGACTAGTTGTTGGGTGTTGACTGTAGATATCTTACCTGATCCTCCTGGCTCTGTACAGCTACTTCATGATGGTCGAACTGACACCACGTCATCCGACGCTGTGTGAGTACATTGTTTGGGGCTGGTCAGCAACGCTGTGGCTTGAGGAATTGCGTCAGGTACGCCTGCAGTTTTCACGCACACACGCACTTGCACATAGACGTGGAAACCATACATCGGTGTTACATGACTACGGTGTTACTCTGCGTGTGTAGTCTCGAACAACAAAACGGCCAGGTGGCCGCTGCGACATGCGGCCCTCCAGATATTACATATTATCACGAAAACGAATCATTTTCACTGGTGAAATGTATTCGATGATATGCGTAGAATGGGCCACTGATCATTTTTTGGTTTGACGTAAATCGATCCACTTTAACGAAGATATGCGCGAAAAACGATTTTTACATTTTCGTTACCAGTGACATTAACCTTTGACCTTTATACCTTAAATTTGCTCCTCTAGTCTTATCCAGCGTTATGTTTCCACTAAATTTGAAGTTTCTAAGGCTTTCTTATTTCGACAAAATCAGAGGCACGGGACGGGCGAACGGACGGACAGACAGACAGACAGACAGACGGACCCGACCCAACCCACCAACAACATAGAAAAGCTAGACACAACCCAGACCACGTGTGGAAGCTTACCGCCAAAGTCGTTTGCATCCGCGGACGCGAGATCCATTTGCAATAATATAATCCATGTTGAAACTATGTTGACTAGACTATGTTGCAATAATCCATTCTTAATAATAATGGCGTCGGCCTGTAAGTTGGTGTTGTTGTTGTTCAGTTGCTGACGGACGAAGCTATGACGTGGCGTCTGAAAATCAAGAACTACTTTAGTGACGCGTGGAATCGAATTGATCAAGTAATGTACGCCATGCTGTTACTGGCCATCATACTCCGCTACACTCTGACTGACGACCACAGCTTCGAGTGGGCACGAAACATTTACGCCGTCGACCTGGTCATGTTCTACCTGCGTATTCTACAGTTCTACTTCGTCGAAAAGAGACTCGGACCGAAAGTCATCATGATTCGTCGAATGGTAAGCCCTTCTCTCGGTGCATACGAATACCGGAATCACAGGATTTACAGGAATTACGTCGGAATATCGTTAAATACAGTCATTTTGCCGCCAAAATTTGAAATAGCGTGGTTAGGGTTAGGTTTAGGGTTTTAATTCGTTTTACATGTGATTCCTATATTTTTGCATTATTTCGGTATTTCGAATTCTGCGTCGTATCCAGTGGCGAACCTGAAATAGTATTGGAAAACGTGGTGTACGGTAGCATCATTATTACTTCACGGGGAGGAGACTCTTTGTTTATGCTGTAATCTGTATTTTTACGATATTCCAATGTAATTCCTGTAATTCCTGTAATTCCTGTAATTCCTGTGATTCCGGTAATCGTATGCACCCCCTTCTCTGTTGCAATTTACACGACGTGTAGGTCTATATTAAAACTGTGATCTGATAAGTACTTTTAATCTTTGAAAATCTGTCGTCTTTGTTGGCTGCGCCTCAGAGTCGACTGTAACAAGTCGTTCGCACGTGCGCGTTGTAAGTTTTATAGTTCTTTTGTATTGTATTGTATTGTAACTTCAGCAGTTTTACCGATGTAATCACATATATGACAGTAAAAGGTTGTTAATAGCAGTGGAACGATTCTAAAGACACTGCTTACTTTATCACGTTATATATTCACAATCCATAAGTTCTAGTTAACCTACGTTTTAACTGTACTTCTATAGTGTGAGTTAAACATTTATTTCCTGAGGTTTTCTGAATTTTTCTCAGCGGCTGAGTATTTTTCAGCAAAATATTACACACCAACTTGTATTATATGTTCATATCTACGCCATTTTTACAACATTTTAATTAATTATCTCGAAATTGGACAAAGTTATGCCAAATTATGTGCGACCACCCCGTGAATGTTTACATGTATCGCATAACTGTATCAATTTCGAAATAAACATTTTGCTTAAAAATCAAAACCGTTAGAAAAAAAATCAGACAAACCTCAGTGGATTAATTTCTAACTCACGCACGCACTGTCTAGTTTTGGTTCATGACGGAATCAGCTAATTGGCAACACATTTAGTCTGAAGTCTGCACTGGGATGTGTAGGTCGCAGATCTAATGTTCTTCATATTGCTCTGCGTCGTGTTTCTGCTGGCATACGGAGTGGCAGCGCAGTCGCTGCTGTATCCCAACGCCGAGCCATCGTTTGACATTCTCTACAATGTCGTCTACCACCCTTATTTCAGCATGTACCAGGAGTTTCCTCTCGATGAGTTGGAAGGTATTCGGCATTCCTAGTTTGCTTTCATATTACTATCACACAACAGCGCCCAGAAACCTCCCCCGCCAGTGTCTGAATGTCCACTCCTCTGCACTGTTGATCAGTCTACCTGTTATGATAGATTTAGAGAAGAAGAACGAACCGATGCAGGGCATGAACCTATATGAGACTTTGGGGACTCTGTCCACGGTAAGGTTTAGTGGTTTAGTAATAAATTCTGTTTGAAACGCGTATTATGTCAAAACAGCTAAACGTACCGTCATATTCATTCACCGCATGGTAGCCCCGTTATTCTATTTTTGCAGAACTGAACATCGATACGAAATTCCTATGGGTCACCAATAATGGGAGCCGTAAATGCTGGCGGGTATACTAATATGAAGTCCTCGGCGTCTCTCTGTTTTCGCCATGCATAACGCGAGACGGTTCTACTAAGTTTACAGCACAATTGGTGACGCGACCAAGGACAGTAGTCGCTTTGTTCCACAATAGTCACAACCACTTGTATTGTACACCGACGTTTACCGTCTCGTGACAGGTCAGAAACGCGCTTTAGACTTTCTTCATCTAGAAGACGATCGATTTACTTTGCAACGGAATAAGACAAACATTTCAATTTTTAACCGAAAACTTACCGCGAAATCGTGACATGCCGGCGTTGTTGTTGTGATTGATGCCTGTTGCTAGGCAACATTGACAGCTGCAGCAGCAACAGGTCCGTGTATCTGACTGACCCGAGTATCAAGCGCTGCTCGAGGAAGTCATGGCTGGTGATGACAATGTTCTCTATCTACATCCTCATCACATCCATCATGCTCATTAACCTTCTTATCGCCATATTCAGGTTCTACTTACTGCAAGTCGTTCTTCAGTTTCTTTTCACATCGTGCATTACTGCAAGGATTAAGGTTAGGGGTAGGGCTAGACTATTTTCCGGACTGCCTCCACGGATCTTGAACCTGTACTGAACTAAGTGAGCACTGGCGTTCGTTTGTCTTAGTTTCTTCTTTTTCGTATTTTTTTCTGGCTACGTGTGCTAGATTAAGCTGATCACAGATCACTCAGCTTTTGAGTCCACGTTAAACTCTTCTTTCGTATCGTGTCGTATTTCAGAGTTAACGTAATGAACTATTTCAACCATTAGAACATTTCTGCTCATACAGTACTTTCGTCTTCGCTTGCAAAGAGTGGTCGACTCTGATTTCGTTGAACAGCAGAAAAAATATGCTAATAAGTTCACAGTAGTTTTAGCTTTTTGTCTACTTTTTCCGTGTTACATCAAGCAACCATGGTTCTTGCTTGGTCGTCTAATGTCGGCAATTAACACGGCCGTCAGACTATGAGAAACTAACAAATATGAAAATAATAATCCTGTCAGTCGTGCGTTTTGCACGAGAGATAGACGTCTTGTCTATAGATCAGTAATGTTGATATCTAGCGTTCTCTCAGGCTGTTTTGTTATCACCAAGACAGCAAACTGCAAGCGTCAAAGAGTGTTTATCGAAGACTCGAAGTATCTGTTCTTCATACAAGAAGTTCTGCTGTTTTGTTGGGCTGGCAAGCTTGTAATTCGTTGACTTTCAGTGTAATACTGGTCTCGGTTGCGTTAGCACTACTGGTAGCGCGTCGGACTAACATTCGGAAGGTTGTGGGTTCGATTTCCGCTAACGCAGTGTGTTTCACGGTTGACAGGTAACCGCCTGGGGGTAAACTGCCTGCTGTGGCCGGCCACCACTCCTTCTTCCGAGCTGTAAGAAGTTGGAGTTTAAAACTGTCAGCGTTGATGGACTCGGATCTGGCATGGGTAAATGGTAAGAGCGGTAGATAAAGCTGATGCTATGCTGACGCTTTCAAGCGCTCTATAAAATCGGGAGCCATTTATTATTTATCATGCACCCAGGATAATCACAACGCATATAAGCTTTAGGTTACACAACGACGCTTGCTGTCTCTAAGATTCTAATGTCATGAAATGACATGATTGCAGTCTCTGCGTTGCAGCAACACGTTCCAGACAGTTCAAGATATCGGCTTGAAGACGTGGAGCTTCTATCGATACAGTCTGACCAAAGAGTACCACGACAAGCCGACGTTGGCGCCGCCACTCATCATTCTCAATCATCTCTGGCGCATCCTCGTCTACGTGTATAAAAGCTGTGGGAACAAGTTCGAAGCAGACGACGATTTCAGTCAGTTTTTACTCCGTGATTTCACTTTGCATACGCTAAGCTGTTTCATGCAGAAGACGCACCACATTTTGATACGTCATTATTACATAGTTACATAAATATACACGTTAGTAGAGTCATTTCTGGGGATTCCGTGACCATTTTTAGCCTACCTTCTTTCTCAATTAATTTGACATTGTGACTTGTCTAGAAGAAAATTTAGCTCCTATGTACCTCCCGAAAATGTCGGGAAACCTATTTTTAGCCAAAAATTCAAAATGGCCGCCGGTACTTATAACTTTGTAAGCAACGCATCAACTACAAACTGGCAGTTATTTATTTTTATTTATTAAAATTCATCAACCAGACAAAAACATACGCACAGTGAACGCAGTGAAACAGGCAGAAAATAGACTGGTTGAATGGCCAACACAGGGTTAAAATCCGCTTAATAAAAGATAAATATCGATAATAAAAACCATACCCATAGACCAAGTCCATACACAGTACAGTAAACAGTACACACATACACAAACCAAAAAGGAAAATAATAAAAACATAAGATCTACAGTTTACCGAGAAGTGCATACGTAAAGTCAATAGTTTTAAGCTGTGACTTAAATCTAGCTAAGCTATCAGCTGTTATCTACAAGACCAGAACAACCTCTACTTCAACCTACCTGTCTCATTTGATCCATGACTATAACACTGGACGGTGTCTGAGATCTGCTGCAGAACTGTTACTAACTGTACAGCGCACGTCGTTAGCATTGTAGACCAAAGCTTCTAGTGTTAACACCCCTGCTGTCTGGAAATCTCTCTCATTTAACTGTAAGTCCTGTAAACTCTTCAGTATTTACCCGTACGTTAAAGATGGAACTGTTTGACACTGCTTACAATGAACACTCGACCTTGTCCCTGCCATTGCAGGGACTAGGTCTCGCGCTTATGATTTGCTTGCGACACATGGCGCTATATAAGTGTTTTGATTGATTGATTGATTGATTGATTAGAATGATTATATATTTACATCTTGTCATTTTGCCCGCGCCAGTTTACGATAGATGTGTGTGTGTGTGTGTGTGTGTGTGTACAGAGCAAGTGATGAATCAGGAGTTTCAGAAGCGTTTGACGGCGTTCGAGCGAGCCGGCGTCGAGAACTATTTGCACTGGAAGCGTTGTCAGGAGGAGAATAAGATAGACAAGAAAGCCGACAACATGCTACAGAAGTAGGCGCTCAAAACTGAACACATACAAATGAAGTATTCTATGTGTCCCAACTGAAATTGCTCGTTTTCATCTGTTTGTAATCAGCCTATCACATCTCTTCTCTTTGAAAAGTATAGACAACTATGTCAATACACGTTGTCAATTTGTTAGAGCGAATTTGTGCTTTCCGGCCAATCATTTGGTTTATCAGCTCTCCAAAACCATATGAAGTACGACCTGAAACCATTCTTTATCGACATTTTGACCATGGTGCTTTTAGTAGGCCTATTTATAAAAAGGATTGCATCACAGTTTTTTAATAATATCAAATTGGCAAATTGGTTGATATGACTTACATAGTTTTTAAAATGTGTTTTGTAAATGTAGATTGGATCAGCTGACGGTAACAGTCGAGAATGTAAACAAACCTCCAGAAACGGATCCTCGCGAGTATGCCACGTTCATTTTCTTTAAATTTAATCTCTAACTTTCAACCTGCAATTTTTGATCGATGATATCGAATAACTGAACGTAATTTAATAAATTTAATTGAATTTAACTAGACTACCAAGTAATGCGCAATAGCTGCACAGATTGATGTGTCAAACGCTGGCGGTTTTCATCGGCTTCATTATAAACAAGAAGATGCGCGGCCTCGAGGCCGCCGAGACATGCGGTCGTCCCGAGTAATTGTAGGTTGTATACTGGCTTTTGACTGTGTAACGGTTTGCAAGCGACTTGTCAACAACTTGCTGCCAGACTACTTCAGCAGTTTTTTTGACAAAATTTTCGTCTCCGGTGACTTTGACCTTTTGACCCACACTTGAACAGGTCTATAGCTGTGACCCGGATGTGTGTGCGTTGTAGGCCGGACATGAACAACATGGATCAGTCGGTTCAACAAGCGCCAAGGTCGCGGTCGAGTGTGTCGACAGAGGTGAGTGCTTCACCGCCGGCGACGGCAGAGAGCGGCGTCGACGTGGAACATCAGGCCTCATCCAGGCAAGTTTAGTTGTCATGGAGACAGCCTCATCAGCTTTTGTACTTCGAGAAATACGAGATACGAGAAATATTAATACGAGCAAGATGATGTGATTGTTTGTGGGTGACGCAGCCACTGTTACTTGTCGGCTGCTATTTTCCATACGGAATAGTTAGCCTAACTGAACTGCATGCACTTTAGTTATCTATTACATACAGCGCATTCGCGCATTACAGGTACGCACTTTAATATGCGCTATATAAATTTACGACATACTTACGTTATCAGTTTGAGCCAATAGATCCACGTCGGCCATGTCCGGCCTGCAATGCACACTCATCCGTCTCAAACTAACATTAACAGAGCTTTTAATAATTCTATATCGTGAAAAGATCTATACACAAAGATGTTGTAAATATTATACTGTTTATAAAACTTCTTTGTCTACACTATATGAAAAGGTCTCTGTTATTGTGTCCGTCTGTAAACACACTATAGACCGCCATAACTACAGCTGTAATTGGCGAAGGCAGGGACATAATTAGACCGCGGCCATTCGACTGCATAAGTGTTTGTATGTGTGCATAAGTTAAATGACTGTTTTCTGTTTTCATTGCCTGTCTTATTAGTCTGTGTGGACGTGCATGCTGCAGTCACCACCACGAAGGTCGGACCAAGAAGCGGCTGTCAGAAATCAGAAAACGGCTTGAATCCCTGGAAACAGTCGTACAGCAACAGAACGAGAGCATACGACGTGTCTGCGAGTTGTTACAACAACAACAGCAACATCCGACTGATGTTGTTGACAGCGACAGACCTGCTCAGCGAAATGTTACATTTGACGCCGAAACGAGCGAATCACACGCCTAAGCACCTGCAGTTTCACGTCGTTAAATTATCATTTCAGTTTGTAATGTTGCATTTGCATGAAATGCATGATGAAGTCAGCGTGCTTATGTAAATAGTTTTATTGTTAGTTTTGGATAGGCTGCCATAAGTCCTCTACAAACCTGGCACGTCTTGCTCATGTAAACTTTTTTGCTGGTAACTTGTACTCGTTGATTTGTTTATGGACTGATTGATTGATTGATTATGCGTCCGCGGAGTTGTCAACTATTTTTATCAACTTTGCCAAAAACATTAGAGATTTTGCTGCCTTGTTGAATGAAAAACATGTCAATAAATCTGTGCAATCAATGAAGTTCAAAGCGAACTGAATACGGGCAATTACTTAATTCTACATGTCCTTCTGCACTGGCTGTTGTTATGCGGTGATTGTGGCCCATTTACCGAATAGTTTGCAATTGGCATTGCATTCTGGTAGGCCTACGTCAGTCCATTTGGCAGTTTGTACTTATTGTATATAATTCTTGTTATCACTGCGAGGTCAAGAGGTCAACGATCAAGCTCGCCACAACTCACGAACTTTACAGTACCTGGCGAACGATTCAGAGCCTCAGAGGTCTCTGAAACTTCTGGAATTGCTCTTTCCAAGAACTGTCATACGCTGAGAAAATGTTCAGTTGAAATCACTTGGCGGAAATATGCACTCTGAAGAGCGCTTTCTAGTTTACTATTTTGTTGCCATTTAAGTGTTGGATTCTCCGTGAACTGGCCTATAGTACGATTATTGTACCGGTGATGACTGAAATATGAATTATCGCGTAACTGGTAATTGTTATGATTGTTGAACCGACGTCGACTCCAGCAGTCTGGCTGACTTGTGATGTGCGTGATGGGCGTATCAATACTTTCTACTTTCTCGCATGTAAAAAATCAGTTATTGTAATCTTGTGTTTGTGATTATTTTATAGGCAATATGTATTATGAATATGATTGAAACGAAAAGTTGTTTATGGATTTCAATGATGCATTCTCGATGAGTGTATACACTTTGAGGACTGTGACTAGTCAATTAGACTTTGAGAAGTCACGCCCAAAGCGGAAAATGCCGCCAAAATCATCGTGATTATCTAGCAAGAGGGAGAATATTATACGGGGTCGAATCCACCCTCTTCAAGGGGTACGGGAAGTACAGGTGATGCCGTTGTATACCAGCCTGCGGTCTGTCAGGCGTTGAATAAAGAGGTTATTATTATTATTATTATTAGGAAGTCTATATAAGAAATCGATTGGTACCTAAATGAATGGCCTTGACCTTTGTTTAGAGGTTAAATAAGGTCATGTTATAGGCTTGCGCCCATAGCATCAGCTGTTTGTATCAAAATATTACTTGCGTTCGTGATCGTGTTTCATTTCAATAAGTAAACAAAACCGAAAAAAATCTTACAAATGTAAAAAAAACTAGTTTATGTTTATGATTATTGAATCACAACTTTTGAATTAGCGAAATAAATACTTAGAAGTGAAGTAAACAAGTAAATAAACAACGTATACCGGATGGCAATATTTATAAACAAACAACGGTTGGCTGGCGGGGATGATGATGATGGTGTGTGGGTGAGAGAATGTCGTGGTGGATGCGCTAAGAATCGTTGGACACAACGTCTCATTCATTCATTCATTCATATTCGTTTATTTCAGTTGTCAAAACGCAACCAAACATGAACTAGGCGATGCAATGACTCAACACTGTTCAATGAATCTACAATACTACGATAAAATGATATGATAAAAACCGCGTCGAGATAGTTAGGAGAACAGGGTTAGTACATGTTTTTATAAAGCATACGGATAATAAAATTACTGTCATC
>Ga0056114_1000127_pt1 | contig 20469 bp, 24 predicted proteins | sample WorMetHERISLAND1_FD_77005 | JGI IMG/M metagenome (GOLD analysis project Ga0056114, IMG submission 77005) | Marine gutless worms symbiont microbial communities from Max Planck institute for Marine Microbiology, Germany - Olavius loisae HERON... ...
TCCTGCTTTTGTCCCTGTTGCTGTTCCTGCTTTTGTCCCTGTTGCTGTTCCTGCTTTTGTCCCTGTTGCTGTTCCTGCTTTTGTCCCTGTTGCTGTTCCTGCTTTTGTCCCTGTTGCTGTTCCCGGCGCTTCTCTTCCGCTTGCTTCCGCTGCGTTTCCTTCTCCTTCTCGTATAGCTCCTGCTCAATACGCGCAAGCATAGCTCGGGCCAGGGCCAGGTTGTGGTGGGCATCCTCGTGGTTCGGATCGGTGCTCAACACCGTTTCGTAGGCCGTAGCGGCCCCCGCGAAGTCGCCGAGTTGGAAACGGGCATTGCCCAGGTTATAGCGGGCATCTTCCTGCACAGCCAGGCGCTGTACCTGGCTAAAGGCCGTAGCGGCCTCCTGATAGTGCCCGGATCGATAGAGGGCCACGCCACGCCGGTAATCGTCGCCGAAGTCTGCAGCGGCCTGTTCGTAACCGCCGGCTTGAAAGTGCGCGTAGGCCTCTTGCTCTTGGTTTAGGAACAGATCGGCCTGAGTGCCGGTAGCAAACACCAGGAATAGGGCAGCGACAGTGATTGGCGGAATTCTTGTCATATCTTGGATTCGGGTTAAATGCATCCGCGAAAACTCACATAGAACAGGTGAAGAGCGGTATAAACTGCATCTGCAGTCAATGCGGTTCGTTCTTTTACACATCTTACCGGCTTCCCTCCGAAAATTCGAGTCCGGCCATTTGATTTATAATAAACCAAGCTGTTCCCTGGCTTGCCGAACGGTAAGTATCCCCTTGTCCTTGACTTGCTAGTCCAGAAGATTCATTAGCTCTTGATTTTCCTAGTCAACTCTATCTCCCGATCCGAATCATCCATTTCTACTATAACAAACTCTCTTCCATCTATTACTTTTAATTATGATATTGTCAAAATTTTCAAGATTTAGTGCGTCCTCGAGGTTGAGCGAGCCATTATCTAGTCCCATCTTTTTCATATGCAGTACTCCTGGATCCGATATAAAGTTTGTTGTTCTCTTTCCAACCAACCGCATTCATTACAATAATGCGGCATTTCTGAACCAGCAATTCCCAGCCCTATAGCTTATGTAGTCGTAATCTCCCTTTTTGTTTCGCTCCTCGGAAGCACGCTCATTTCTCAGTTGTCCCTCTATCGAGTCTAAATAAGGGCCTGCTCGAATTTTATAAGAATTTGCGGATCCTCCAAAGCTTTTTTGGTTAATTCCAGTCCGAACATATCTTGACTCCTAATAAAGTATCCGTTCTTCCAGTACTCCTTTAGGCTGTTTATGACGTTCTTCCCTAAGGTAGGGAGTATTAGCACAGACTCCTTGAAGGTTAGGAATTCCTCCGTTGTCCGAGCCACCCCTGTACCGCCAAGTGGCGATCACTGACGACGCCGACCTCAAGCTCGGAAAGCCCTGCCTGCTTGAGCTGGGCGACCACTTCCTGGGGTTTGAAGGCGGCGAACAGGGAGTTGCGGAAGCTCTTGCGCAACACCTCCGGAGCATCCGCAGCGTAGGCGACAACTAGGGATTCGGCCCACATGCCGAGGGGGGACGCATCAGATCCATGACCAGCACGATGGCGCCTGGCTTAGCGGCGGTGCGGATACTTTGCCATAGGACCTGGGGATCGTGTAGGTGATGGAGCAGGCTGTTGGAGAGCACCAGATCATAGGCGGATCGCGGTATGCGCATGGAGGGTAGGACATCCTGGATCAGCCGACAGCGCCTGGCCAACCCCGGCAGCGCGGCCAGTGCCCGGCGGGCCCACTCCAACATGGAGGCCGAGCCGTCCAGCGCGTCGCATTCGGCTTGGGGGTAAGCCTTGAGGAAGCGCAGGCTGATGTCGGCCGGTCCGCAGCCCAGGTCCAGGGCGCGGGCCCCGGTGAGCTCGCCCGGTTCCAGGGCATTGAGCAACCGGATAAAGAGTGCATTGGGCTCGGAGAAATCGGCCTGGGCGTAGGCGCGGGCCTGCTCGGCCTCTGTCATCAATTCGGGTTCCGGTCGGCGTTGCATCGGATTATCTGGGCAAAACGAATTCGCCCCGGTAGAGGTCAGGGAGGGATTCGCGGCGCCTTACCAAGTGGGATTCGACACCATCTACCATGACCTCCGCGGCCCGCGGGCGGCTATTGTAATTGGAGCTCATGCTGAAGCCATAGGCACCGCTGGAACGCACCGCTAGCAGGTCTCCCGGCGTCAGGGTCAGGTCCTGTTCCTTGGCAAGAAAGTCCCCTGTTTCACAGACCGGACCTACCAAGTCGTAACAGGCATGGGTTCCGGTGTGGTTATGCCGCACTGGCACGACTTGTTGCCGGGTCTGGTAGAGGGCTGGGCGCAGCAGGTCGTTCATTCCCGCATCAACGACGGCAAAGTACCGATGCCCAGTGGCCTTGAGATATTCCACCCGGGTCAGCAAGATGCCCGCATTGCCGGCGACGGCCCGTCCCGGTTCCAGGACAAGCATGTAGCGACGTCCTCTGAGGAGCTGATCAAGGGCCCGGGCGTAGGCACCCGGTTCCGGCGGGTGCTCATCGGTGTAGCGGATGCCAAGCCCCCCGCCCAGATCCAGATGGGCAATGGGGATGCCGACTTGTTCCAGCCGGTCTGCCAACGCCAGGACCCGTTCCAGGGCGGTGACGAAGGGGGCAAGCTCTATCAGCTGGCAACCGATATGGCAGTCGATACCGGTCACCAGTAGGTTGGATAATGCCGCTGCCCGCTGGTAGACGGCCTCCGCTGCGTGGATATCGATACCGAACTTGTTCTCCTTGAGCCCTGTGGTGATGTAGGGATGGGTGCAGGCGTCCACGTCCGGGTTGACCCGCACGGCAACGGGGGCCTGGGTGCCCAGCTCCCCGGCGATGGCATCAATACGTTCCAGCTCCTGCTCCGACTCAATGTTGAAGCAGCGAATATTCAGCTCCAGGGCACGGCGGATCTCGTCACTACGCTTACCGACACCGGAGAAGATTACCTTTGAGACATCTCCGCCAGCGGTCAACACCCGGGTGAGCTCACCCATGGAGACGATGTCGAAACCCGAGCCCAAGCGTACCAGGATGTTCAATACCGCAAGGTTGGGGTTGGCCTTGACGGCGAAGCAGATTAAATGCGGCCGATCTCCGAATGCATCGTCGAAGGCACGCCAGTGACGCTCAAGGGCGGCGCGGGAATAGACATAGCAAGGAGTCCCGAAGTGCTCCGCGATGGTGGCGACAGGCAGATCTTCAGCGTATAACTCAGTACCTCGGTACTGAAAGTGGTCCATCGCTTTATTCCTGTCTCGGCGGTTCGACCCCGGAGGCCACCGCGGATTCTGCCTTCACCGCCGACTCGTCTTCGGTTGCAACTTGCTGCACCGCATCGACCTTGGCACTGGCCGTCGTCTGTCGCGTAGGCCCTGATCTAGACTGTCCGACCTTGGAAGTCGCCTCGGGTCTTGTTTTAGCCGTTGCCTTGGCATCGGTTTTGGCCTGCCGTACCGCCTTAGCCTTAGTGCCCGCCGCTGTCTTTTGCACGGGCTCCGGTTTTGGGAGGTAGAGATCCCCCTTCTGCCCGCAGGCGACGATCATATGTCCTATACCTAACATGGAGATGACCGTGACCAAGAGATAGTGTGCCCCACAACGCATGTTCGAACCTGCTAGAATTTTGGGTAGGGGTTAGGTCTTAAGTGGTGGAGCCTGCCATCCCTAACTGGGTCCTCCCGGCAGGGAGTTCCGGAATCCAAGTAGCATGGATTAGACGCCGTAGATGGCAGGAGCAGAGGGGGTTTGAATCATCACTTCAACGCCACACAACCATGCCACTTGGAATTAAATCACTACCGAATTTTGTACCAGACACTTACAACCAATCAAGCTCATGGAGAAGGTGATTTGGTCACCCGTATAGATGCAAGGGAAAGTGCTCCGTAATCAGGATCACCGGCTCGCCGTCGATGACGATGCGATAGGTACGGAAGACAAGATCTGAGTTCCCGGGGGCGCTTGGGTTGCCGCTCCCGCCCGCCGGCTCAATACCGATCTCCAGCACCTCGCGGTAGCTCTCGAGGCCGCTGTCGCGAATTAGCACGCCGATGCCGACCTGGCGGTCGATCAGCCGTTGCCGAAAGGCTCCCGGTATCAATTGGGTGCGTATGACCGAGAAGGCCGTAGCATAGGCACGTTTGCTTTCCATGCCACCAAGACACGCGCGGCGGATCAACACCCGATCGCCGGGGTCGACCCGTATCCAGGCGATGGGATACTCGGCGTGGACGAACTCCTGCTGTAGAGTCACGACCTCCACCGGTTCCCAGAAATAGGCCTCGAGGGTCTTCGTGACGGTGCCGTCCATGACTAGAAGGGTGCGCAGGAACGGTGGCAATTCGCGGATCGGCACGTCCGTTCCGCCAGCTCGCCGGATGCGGGCATCGCTTAGGAAGCCCTGGTGGCCTTGGAAGGGGTACCCGGCCTCGGCTGTCTTGTCGTAGTAGCGCCTCACTATCTCAGTGGATCTTGGTCATGTAAAGCAGCTAAAGCACACGCCAGCTCGGGGGTGAGCAAACCGGCCCGCCGGGGGTTGGACTTTGAAGTATCCCCACAAACCAGTCTCCCCAGCTCCCATGCTAGAGAGACTGTGAAAGTATTCATGAGCGAATCTGTGGGGTTTGCTCCTAGGCATCACGAAGCGCAGGAACCGGTGCCGATTTGTGTTCATTCGTGGTTCTGCAGCCTAAATAGAGGACAGGTCAGGTGACATTATCGTCCTGCCCCCTCCACCCTTCGCGAAGATTGCCAAGCAGCAATAGAACCACACCCAGGGTGATAGCACTGTCAGCCACATTGAACGCCGGCCAGTGCTGGTCGCCCATATAGAGGTCGATGAAATCCACCACGCGGCCCGTGAGCACGCGGTCAACCAAGTTTCCCATCGCCCCACCAACAACCAGAGAGAGGGCAGCGGCCATGAGGCATTCGCGCGTCCCGAGCCGTAGCAACCAGATGACCAGAACCACCGACATTACGATGGCAACACAGGCAAAGAACCAGCGTTGCCAACCTCCGGCGCCGGCCAGGAAGCTAAAGGCGGCCCCTTCATTATACATCAGGGTCAGGTTGAGCAGTGGCACCAGAGGCAGGGGGTGATAAGGATCGAGCATAGTCGCGGCCAGCCACTTGGTTGCTTGGTCGAGCACCACGACTAGCCTGGAAAGCCATAACCATCGGGCCATCGCCAGGTTTGTTATCAGCTTCACTAGGTTACCGATGCTCTTAGGACCTGTTGACATTTAGCCCGGCGGGCGGGCGTAGGCTACCGTAACCTTGAGCCCAGCCTGTCGGGCGCTTGCCCCATTCTGGGTACTGTACGCTACGATCCAACTCACGGCCTAACTGAAACCCAGCTCATCAAGAAACACAGCCTCAATAAACTCCAGGCCGTCTGTGCCGCCATGCGTAGGCTGCTGAACGCTATCCACGCCACGTTCAAGAACCGAATATCCTTCGACAGCCGTCGCTTCTACATACTGACCAAGGCCGCTGCCGATTAAGCCAATTTATGGATCACAGACAGCTTTCTGTTAATCGCCACCTAAATTTAGGCTTGTACGGGAACCAGAGTATCTACGTACAGGTCAACATAACTTAGCCACCAGCGACTGGTCACCGGTGCTCGATTTATACGCACTTGCTCTAAGGCAACCCTGCTCGGTGATAGCATCATGGATTCTGATGCCTTACACCGAGGTGTATCTATGTCCAATGTCCGTTCCTTTCAAGGAAAACATCCCCAAATCGCCGCTGACGCCTGGATCGATGCTTCGGCTATCGTCATCGGCAATACGAAGGTCGGTCCCCGCTCGTCGATTTGGCCCCTGTGCGTCATCCGCGGCGATGTCCATCACATCGAGATCGGAGCTTGTACCAATATTCAGGACGGCACTATCCTACATGTGTCTCATGATAGCCGCTTCCTGCCCAGGGGAGCACCCGTTATCATCCACGACCGGGCAACTGTGGGCCATCAGGCGGTACTACATGGCTGCGAGATAGGAGACCAGTGCCTGATCGGAATCGGCGCTCGGGTGCTGGACCGGGCAGTGCTCGAACCCCCTACCATGGTGGGTGCCGGCTCACTGGTGCCACCCGGCAAAAAGCTTGAGGGTGGCTACCTGTGGGTGGGGACGCCGGTCAAACGCGTTCGGTCCCTGAAAGATCAAGAGATCGAGTACCTGGACTATGTGGCCGAACACTATGCCAAGCTCGCAGACAGACATAGAGACGAGGCTGCCAGAGAGCTGCCCTCCTAAACCCCAGTTTAGCATACCGAGTTTACCGTTAACCCTGCAGGTAATCGGATGTGCCCACCGTTAATAAGGAGAATCCATGGAGTGGCTAGGTCGTGTTAACATTTAGGGAATGTTCAAAATGTCCACACAGCGGGCCCTATAATAATCAAATGGTTAGCGTAGAGTTAGCTGTGTGGACCGTTTGGGCTGTGGCCACTTAACACAAAACTAGTTAGTTAGAGTTAAATGTCAACACGACCTAATCCCATGCAAAAATAAGGGCAATGATTGCTTCTCTAACCATCGAGAAGCTTGTTGGCAGTGACGAACATGCTGGCTGATGGCGGTTATACGGGACAACTATTTTCCGATGCCGTACAGAACGTTCTAGGGGCTATGGTGGAGGTCGCCGGGCCGGAACGAACCGCACACCTTTGCAGTGGCTCTCAAACAATCGGTTTGCAGCGGTGCAGTGGAACAAGTTGCGTAAAGGTACGAATGATCTGGTCTAGCTCATTCCAGGCCTCCTTTACGAGGCCGCTCCGTTCCAAGCCTGGAAGATCGAAAAGATGACTCCAATCCCGTCTCGATAACCCGCAGTTTGGTACCTTTCTGCAGGGAGTGTACACAGAGCTTGAGTGCCGCTAGATCCGCCGATAGTCGGGACAATTCCTCTCCAGCCACGGCATAGTCCGGGTGGAGGCTATGGATAATCGTATGCCAGGGACGCCTAGCAGTAAATGAGCTAGAGGCTGTAGCCGTCCTCCGAGACAATATGGGTTTTCTCGCGCTCCGATGCACTGGCCTTAGCCACCTGCTCCCGCGACCACGGGAACATCACTGTCTATGGCCCCCAGACTCTTCACCAAGGCCCTGCTTCGGTAGCAAAGGTACCTGTGCAACTAAGTGCTTCATCCTTATCTGGCCCCTCCGGCGTGGTCTTGACCTCTGCGACTTGCATGGTCATCCGATCAGATCTTCCCGGGGCTTAGACTCTTTGCTCCTCGGAGGGACCCGCGTGCCCTCGGTGAATTTCAGAACTTTCTACGGTGATCCGAGGTGACCCCAATGTGGACGATGATAGGGCAGGAAGATAGCGATGGCGAAGAGGACCACAGAAATAGCATCAGCCCCCCCCAAAAAAGCCAAGTATGGCGTTGCAAAGTGCTGGTTCTGCCGAACCCGTTGCAGCTGGGTGCGGCAACCCTCGAGCTCATCGACTAGGTCGACTTGATCCACAGGCCGTTCTTTCAATCTCGCCATCTCGAAACGCTTAGACTGCCCGACTTCCTGCCGTTCGGGCGCGCTTGGCTGCGTCTTGGTAGCGGAGGGGCCACGGTAAGTTTAAGAGACTATCTAAAAACCAATCCACTGATTTTGCTTAATGTAGAGTTGTCTTCTATCCGGCCGGATAGGTTGAAAGCTAACCCCACGGAAAAGAGGTGAAGGGCAGATCATTTCAGGACGACAGGCCCATCAGTCGGTAGGCAACCAAGCGGCGCGGATTGGTCACCCCGAATCATTGATAACCCAAGCCGCAGAACAGATGATCGGCTACCTTAACCGCCAAGGCGTTGGATGATGCGCTTGACATAGGCTTGGGTCCCCGCGTATGGAGGGATACCCTAGTAGCGCTCCACGACCCTTTCACCGGCATTGAAACCGGCCAATGCCAGCTCTACATCTCCCCCGAAATGGTCGAGTAGTCAACGCAGATAGGCCATGCTGCCTTTCAAGTTCTGCTCCAGATCCCACACACTTTCGACCCCGAAACGTTCCGCCGTCGCCGGGATCAGCTGCATCAAGCCCAGGGCGTTCCCGGAAGAGAGGGCCTTGGGATTAAAGCCGGACTCGGCCGCAATCACCGTAAAACATTAGGTTCGGATCCAGCCGATACTTGGGTACCATGGAACGCACCATGCAGTCGATTCCTTTGGAAACAAAAAAGGAAGGGATATAGTCGGTAACCTGCGTATCGGCGGTCGGCCCCCTGCCCACTGATATAAAGGTGGGCAGGGGGCAGGATTCCTCTTGCGCGGGTCTATCCTCTGTCTTGAGGACCTCGAACATCGTCTGGGCCTTGCGGCCCTTGCCCTTGACTGCCGACTACCTCCCGGTAGCAAGTGGTAGCGGGCTCCCAGTCACGTTCTATGCCTTGCCCAAAGGATAGAGCTGGCTGAGTTCAAACTTGGCGTCCGTGTCTCCTTTACGAGCGGATTTACAGAAGGGCTTGACGGCTTTATGGGCATCCTTGACTACACCGACATCCCGCGCATAACTATGCCCCCAGGCCATAGGCTCACCCTTGTCGTTGGAAGCATAGATCCACTCAGACAACAGCACCTGATCAGCAACGACGCAGGGAGACGCGAGGACCGCTAACAGTAGGGTTAGAAAAGCGACCTTCGTTGCGTGTTGTGTTTGCATGTTTTTGATGCCCCAACAACTCCAACAACTCGCCTTCTAGTACCACACAAACTGTGTTGTAGTTTCTCTTAAAAATGGCATGATGCAAAGCGTAAAAGTCTGGAAACACTAATCCAAGCAATCACCTGCCGTACATACTGGCCGCCTCCTGCTCCCGTAACAGGCGCTCCTGACGGGCTATGCTAGCCGAGGCTATTTTGCTGGGAACCCCACTGGGGGCTTGACGACGCATTTACCGTCGGCGAGCGTTTCCTGCAGCTTGGGGAATCAAGGAAACTGGTCAAGTTTCCCGCCCGATTTCGTTAAAAAGGCCCGTTATTCTCAATCGAGTGGAAAATCTGCCTCGACTCCTCAATCTCCCGCTATGAACCTGTAAGCCAGACAGGCTCTAAGAAGGCTCAAGTTGCAAGCGGACCCCTTCTGGGAGCGCGACTTTCATACTCACGGGTAAATGGTCGGAGAGTAAATGGTCAAGGACCCGCACACCGACCCCGATGATGCGCAGGTTCCCGGAAGCAAGGATGTGATCCAGATTGCGCCGTGGGTACCAGCTGGGAAAGGTCTTGAGTTCGCAATCAAGCCCGCGGAGGTCCGTACCCGCCACCAGGTCCTTGAGCGCACGGGAGTCGCAATCGCAATTGAAGGCCCCCATCATGACCACATAGGGATAGTGGGCGGCCAATTCCCGGATATAGTCGAGTTGGCGGCGACGGGCCCTCCAGCCGAGGGCCAAGTGGAGGATACAGACGGCGAGGACAGATTCATCACTGGTTCCCAACTCCACGATCACCACACCCCGCCCCGGAAATCCTGGAAGCTTGTATCCGGTTATCCCGGACGGGCACACTCGACTCAGGACACCGTTGCTGTGTCGGGCGAACCTTCCCAAGTTCCGATTGACCTGCTTATACCAATAGGGAAACTGAGCTTGATAAGCCAGGTACTCGGTCTGATCGATGAAACCGCTGCGCAGACTGCCAGCGTCCACCTCCTGTAGACCAACAAAATCGTAATCGTGCAGTATAGACGCGATGCGGCTCAAGTTGGGTAGATGCTGGCGATGCGGCAGTATATACCGCCAGCTCTTAGTCACATACTCGCTATATTGACGGGTAGAAATACCCGCCTGGATGTTGTAGCTGAGCAGATGTAGCTGCTGCATGCTGACCTAGCGGTCGGAGACCACGCATGGGTAGGGTCACATGGGACCTTGGTTTTCCTGTGCCTTGTTACTCCATAGATTGTGAAAAGGCTCTTAGAACAAATCGATTGTGATACATGATTCGTTTCCTCTTAATCACTCGATTGACGGCAGCAGCTTCGGATCCGTTATCGGCCAGCGCACACTATGGACTTGTCCTGCTTTGAATAGATCATTGCCTTTATTTTTGCATGGGATTAGGTCGTGTTGACATTTAGTGTCATTCCGAGTGCAGCGAGAAACCTTATGTCCAGACAACACCATGACAATGACAAACCGTATAGTATCCTGAAGATCAAATGGTTAGCATAGGGCTCACTACGCGGACCTTCTAAAGGTTAGAAGTACCTAGTTGTTTTATAGATATTTATTATTCGGGTAGTGGTTTAATAGGTAAGTGGATATCAGCCAACATATGGCAACAATTCGGTATTATAGAGGTGCAGGAAGAGTCTTAAATAAATCTCATGCATACGACTGCACTTGGGGGAAGATAAGGTCTTACGTAATGTCTCTTCACTCCGATCAACTCAGGAATAAGCCAAAACTTCGTCGGGTTTTCCTATTCAACACGACCCAAATCAAAATTTGGATGACAGTGCCGGAGAGAAACACGCATAATTCACCCACCTCCAAATCAACGGGTTTCGGCATGGTTCCAAGGGGTAGCAGCTGTTCTGCTTTTTTATAACCATGCACCAAATGTTTGCCGACAGACCCTATGGGTCTGTTCGGTCCCGCGCATGCTTGGTCGTTCTTGATAAGTTTTTATAATGAGTTACCTTTATTCCACCGTATAGCGCTCCGGGGCTTAAGTACACCTCAAGCACTACAGGTTCCACAATGATATTGTGGATTACCATACTCATCTTTTCCATCTTTGAAAATTTCTTTGCTGTGATATTTACGGCAAGTATATACTTTCGTTTCAAGAATCGTCGTTGAAAACTACTTTTGGTTGGACTTAGCACTGAAGACGGTCATTCAATCCCTACTGAGCTATTCTGGAGAGGATTGTTAGGGGTCAGTACTGGGTAAATAGTAGAAACCGTAGAAGTTTGAACGATTACGAATTAATTATTTTACTCTGTTACTCTGAAATATACCACCACCATTATTCGGTTGCCCAGTCCTCAATGGTAAACCACGCGCGAGACGTAGCTGATTCACCTCCCCCAGACCCATGAAGCGACGGGCGACAAAATGACGCAGTCCGGGGGCCAAATCCAGGCCCAACAGGCCCAGACCGCGGGTCCAACGCACCGGAAGCCAGGGATTGACGAACAGCCGGGCCAGAGTATCGGTCGCCGCTACTACCGTCGTCTGATCCCAACCGCGCAGGCGCCGGTATGCATCCAGCGCCCGATCACCTCCGGGGTCGTCGCCCACGCGTGCGGCCTGGGCCAACACTTCGGCGAGTGCCGCCACATCCCGCAAGCCTAGATTGAAACCCTGGCCAGCCACCGGGTGCAGTGTGTGGGCTGCGTTGCCGATGAGTACCAAGCGCCGGCGCACCGGTTCGCGGGTGAGCATCAGCTTGAGAGGATAGGTCAGCCGCCGTCCAGGACGGGTGAAACACCCTAGTCGATATCCGAAGTGGCTTTGCAGTCCGGCTAAATTCCCGGTCGGAGAGATCCCGCAGTCTGGCCGACTCGCCTTCCCGAACGGTCCAAACTACGGAGTAACGCCTTTCGGTCATAGGCAGTAGGGCTAGGGGCCCGGTCTCGGTAAAGCGTTCAAAGGCCACCCCAAGCTGGGGCCGTTCGGGCATCACCGTGGTAATCAAGGCATTGTGACCGTACCCATGCTCCCGCACGGCCAGTCTAAGATGCCCGCGAACGGAGGAGTCACTGCCATCGGCAGCTACCAGCAGGCGTGTTTCAAGGAGCCTCGAAGTGTTGCCGACAGTCACTTCCAAAGCGACCTGCTCCCGTCTGACCCAAACCCCGAGCAGCCGCGCCGGACACAGCATCTCCACCCCGGTCATCCCATCCCAGATGACCTGACCGAGCAGCCGCGCTGAGGCCATATAGCCCAGAGCCGCCACCCCCTCCTCCCGATGATCCAGCCGCGTAAAACCGAACCCACCCCGGTCGGAGACATGGACCTGCCGGATCGGCTCCGCCCCCGCCGCGACCGCTTCCCACAGACCGATGCCCTCGAAGATACGACGACTGCCCCAGGATAGGGCAATGACCCGCTCGTCATAGCTTGGTTGGACCTCTGACCGCGGCGGTACGGCTTCCACCACGCATAACCGCAAGCCGGTCCGGGCTAAAGCGCAGGCCAAACTGCCCCCCACCAGCCCACCGCCGACGATGACTAAATCGTAGTCGTTCAACTCTTAGTCAGTTAAAAACCCCAACCCTCTCTCAGTGCAGAACCTCGTCGAGACGGTTGGCAGTGAGGACTCGCTCGGACCACTCCAGCAAGGTCTGCTTGCTGACCTGATCGATCTGTTGCTGTACTGCGTGGGGCAAGGTACTGAGTCTCAGGCATATGCAGTCGTTCCAGCACTAAGGCTCCCTCTTAGTGCATACCTTGCTGTATGCCCTCCTCGCGAAAGCGTTCGGCAAATCGGCCCCGGCCTTTGCCTCGTCGGGATAGTCGCGTTGGCATTTAGCCCGTTCATTATCTTCAAGCGCTGCATAGATGTCGATTAAGTCCAAGTAGTTAAACTGCTTGTCGGGACCAGATTCCAGAATGGTTAGCCCCGCACCGCCTGGGCATAGACCTCAACCTTACGCCCCGCGGGGTACTGCATGTCGGGCAGATTCAGCCGCACGACCAAGTTGTCGCTGTGCCAGTGGTGCTCGTAAGTCAGCTCACCCAGGGCACAGCTCAGATAGTGGAGTCGAGATTAGGTATCCTGGTTTTCGCTCAGGCGTAGCCGTTGGGGCGCACTCGTTGCGGTGGATGGAAAGCACCAGGCGTCACTCTCCTCATTCGAGGATGAACACCACAGCCTCGCGTCGGCCATCGGGCCACACTCCACCAGCAGCGGTACACCCAGCTCCCGAAAGCGTTCGCTGAGACGCTCTTGTAGTTGCTCTTGGCGCACGGAGGCAATGCACGTGTGCTCATCAATTCCGTCGGCTTCGTCCGCGTCGAAAAAGGCCAGTGCTTCGCGTAGGTAATCGAGGATAAGATTCTTGAAATTCTGGTTGTGAGACATGGGTTTGTAGTTTTCCTCGTTTTTGCCAACCAGTAACGACTAACTCAATGCATTGGACTTCATACCCCATGTTCCCTACCAACGTGCTCGACTTGACTGTAATGTTGGGTAATGATTAAGTTGAATAAGCATGCGTACCAGATAGATGGCTATAATCTGGGCGGGAAACGAGACGCAACCCAAGACAAGAAAATAGAAGATGCATATAAGCAATCAATTTTGATGAATTATACACTTTACTCCACAACTTTATTGAATCTAGGATTTCGCACAGCGTAGGAAATCGGTGAGTTGCCATGTGCGACTTAACAGTAAGTACCTTCGAGTTCTCCAGACTTTTCCAGATGCAGAAGCGGGCGCGGTTCTACCTGGAACAACGCTGCTGAAACGGTTCCCCGTGGAGCACGCATTGCAAGGAAACCGAGCGAATCACGGTACGAAGCGGCAAACGCCTTGGCTATTACCGTTGTCGTAACTGCGGTGAAGATTTCACGGTTCGCACTCAAACGATTTTCAAGTGTTCTCACGCCCCACTGCACAAATGGATCTTCGTCATGTATCTAGTCGGTAACTGCCCGCAGAGACATTTCATCTTTTCAGCTTTCAAAAAAGATTGTGTAACGCAGGAAACGGCATGTACATGCCGCAACGGTTGCACGAGGCTTGGGGTCTCGATGGTAAAAACTAAGTAGTGTTTCCATATGCATAACTTTCCAGTTGTTTTGGCTGATTCTCAACGCCATTAAGTTAGCTGCTAGCCGCTTGTCGTGGTGATCGAGTCAGAAGCAGACCTCGGCGTTGAGATATAAAAACGACTCTCAAATGCGCCCTGGACTGACCACCGATTTTGTAAAGGAAAACTACGGATTGCGCGAATTGGGACGCATTAGATCCCTCCTTTCGGTTCGGGATGACAATTTCGCGAGAATTCGCGTGATTCGCAGTTTTCCTCATTCACTATTCATACAGGTCTCGATATCCGAGACTGTCTTAGGCGCGCATGCAGACAGAACTTCATTGCCCTCAGCGGTAATCAGTACATCGTCCTCGATGCGGATGCCGATGCCGCGATAGGGCTCAGAGACCTCGGTGCAATCCGCCGGGATATAGAGCCCGGGCTCCACCGTGAGCACCATGCCTGGTTTCAGCCGCCGCCACTTGCCGGCGACCCGATAGTCCCCGACGTCGTGGACATCCATCCCCAACCAGTGGCCCGTGCGATGCGGAAAATAGGGCTTGTACTTTTCCTCCTTGAGGAGGCTGGGAACCGCCTTCCTGCCACCTGCGAGGATACCCAGCTCCACCAGCCCCCTGGTCAGAGTACACACAGCGGCCTTGTGCATATCATTCCAGCAGTTGCCGGGCACTGCCTTAGCGATGGCCGCTTCCTGGGCCGCCAACACCAGCTCGTAGAGCTCCCGCTGGGACGGACTGAAGCAGCCGTTAACCGGAAAGGTGCGGGTAATATCTGAGGCATAGCCCGCCAGCTCACAGCCGGCGTCAACGAGCACCAGATCCCCGTCTTCGAGCCGAAGACAGTTATCCGCATAGTGCAGCACACAGGCATTCGCGCCGCTGCCCACGATCGGGGGATAGGCCTGGAAACGCCCCCCGCGGGCGGCGCAGGTCTGCACGAACTCTGCCTCTAGCTGATACTCCCACAAGCCGGGCCGACACAGGCGCATCACCCGACGGTGCGCAGCGGTGGAAATCCGAACCGCCCGCTGGATAATCTTGAGCTCGGCCTTGCTCTTGAGGAGACGCTGCTCGGACAGCAAGCGGTCCAGGACAACGAACTCCGTCGGAGCACGCATCCCCGAGCGGACCTTGTCCCGTACCACATTGATCCACTTCATCAGACGTTGGTCGAGCGCTGGGTTCGCACCCACCGGATAGTAGACCCGATCCCGATCTTCCAGCAGCTTGGGCAGGATCTCGTCCAGCTTATCGATCGGGTGGGCCTCGTCGGCACCAAAGTCCCGCAGGAGCCCCTCGACACCAATATACGCACCGACCCACAGTGCCCGCTCGGGGTCGCGCGGCCGGCAAAAGAACACCAGCTCGCCTTCCGCGCGCCCTGGCACCAAGACCGCCAGCGCTTCCGGCTCAGGGAAACCCGTCACATAGAAAAAATTGCTATCTTGGCGGTAGGGGTAATGCACATCCCGATTGCGAAACAATTCGGGAGCCGCCGCTAGAAGGGCAATACTGCCGGGCTGCATGGCGGCGACCAACCGCCGCCGGCGGCGTTTGTATTCTGCAGCGGTCATCGCCCTACCCACACCGCGGGACACTGCTCCTCATACACTAGCATGGCCGCTACCCGGACAAACTCCGTCAGCTCGGTCAGGGCTTGCTCGTTTTCCTCGGAATCGTCTAAATCCTGGAGATCTAGGCGGGTGATAGCGGCAAAGTTGTCACAGACCTCCCGGACCGGCTCTGAGCATCGGTTCACATCCACCCTGGCCAGCCCCAAGCCATACAAAAAGCCGCGGCTCCAGTCGTAGAGACCCGCTGCCCGCTCTGCCAGGGGCGCCGAATCCTCGGGTAACAGGGGCGTAAAACCCAGGTGCGGATCGGCGATCCCCGCCCAGGTACGCGCCGCTAGGTCCTGCAAGGAACGGCGGCACGCCCCAGTCGAGAGATCAGCAGTCAGGCGATCAGCCTCATCGGCGCCTGCCAGCAGCTCGGCGATCCAAGACTCCGCCGTCTGCGGCTCGCCGGTACAGCATGGCGCATAGAATACCGTGGGCCTCGGCGGCGCTGGGACCCAGCTTGGAGACGGCCAGCTGCTCGTCAAGCTCATGATAATGCATATAAAAATCAGATTCTTGCATCGCTGAGAGCCAGTGCCAGAAGAATCTAGGATAAAACCTTTTTCTATCATAGCATGGTGCGCAATAAATTGACCCCGACGCCGACCCCTTCTATAGTGCCTTCCAGTTGTCCCTTGGGAAACATAGCCTGTGTTGAACTTCGACTTCGATACCCTGGAGCGACAGGTAGAGGAGCTTCTCCTCACCTGCCATCACCTTAGAGAAGAGAATGGTTCGTTGCGTGTGCGCCAGGATCGCTTGGTCAGGGAGCGTGCCGAACTCATCGGAAAGGCGGAACTGGCCCGTGGCCGCGTGGAATCTATGGTCGCCCATTTGAAATCCATGGAAGAAGAGCTATGAGCAAGGAGCCCATTGCCGTCTCGGTCCGTATCTTAGACAAGGAATACCGGATTTCCTGTGCACCAGATGAAGAGGCGGGCCTGCGTGAAGCCGCCCGCCTGTTAGACCAACATATGCGCGAGATCCGGCAAACTGGGCGTATCCTGGGCGCTGATCGGATCGCCGTCATGGCGGCCCTCAATATCGCCTACGACCTAGCCAAGACCCAGATCAGCAAAACACCAGAGGAACAGGATCTCGGCCGGCGCCTGGGAGACCTCCAAAAGCGTCTCGGCGCTACCTTAGCGGCGCAACATCAGGATGCCCCAGCGACGCAAGATTCCGTATAGACGCGCAGGGCGAAAGGGTATAACCTACAGTTTAGACATCCCCTGTGGTGTATCGCGAGTGACCTGGGTATTTTCTTGAGCCTAAATCGTACCCTGGGGGCAGCTGGAATAAGGCCGTTGTGCAGGTCCGCCCCGAGCGGAAAGCCTGAAGCTGACTTCTCCACCCCCACTTGAACCGCTCGGTTCAGGAACAAAGGTCCATGTCGGCCCCGGCGGGGGGTGTCGCCCACTCCCATGATTCCTGCCGACACCCTTAGACGCAGCCTGCGCTCCGCGCGTGCTGCGCTCAGTGCCACCGAGCAACGGCGACACGCTTGCGCCCTTGCCTGTTCCCTAGGTAAGCAGATTACCTTTCTGCGCGCCTACCATGTTGGCACCTATTTAAGCACCAACGGCGAACTCGACCCCTTACCCCTGTTGCAGCGAGCCCATCCCCGCCATAAGCTTTGCTTCCTGCCCGCGCTCCGGCCTTACCCGCAGCGAAAGCTCTGGTTCATTGAGTACCGTCCGGGCGACCCGCTGGCAAACAACCGCCTCGGCATCCCCGAGCCCTGCCTGCACAACCGGCGTATCCGACTCCCTTGGGCCCTGGGTCTGTTGCTGGTCCCCCTTGTCGGCTTCGACGCCCGGTGCAACCGGCTGGGTATGGGAAGCGGCTATTACGACCGCACCCTGGCCTACCTGCGCCGACGCTGCCACTGGCGCCGCCCCCGACTGATCGGCATCGCCCACGAATGCCAACGGGTAGAGGCCCTGACACCGAACCCCTGGGATGTACCTTTGGATATGATAGCGACAGAGGCGCGGATCTATGCGCGGAAGGATTCACTGTAGAATGGGCTGTATCCACCGAACTCGGCTTACCTGAATTGTTTAGCGTGGCCTGGAGGATAGACGTATTTACGTTGCGACGCACAAGGTTAGTTGATCATCTGCCGGTCAGTGCCAACATCTTACACGCAACCTACACTCATCTTTCCCGCCGCGTTGCTGACCCGCACGGATTTCGCCTAGAGCGTAGTCCAATTTGGTTCTTGGGGTATGGAAGCGGCGACTAGAAACAGAAGATACATCAGCGAGTTCCTATATATGTAGGATCGGTAGTAGTTGATATAGGTAAGTGGGATATTAGCCAACAAATGACAACAATTCTGTATTATAGGGATGCAGGAAGAGTCTTGAACGAGTCTCATACATAAGATGCATTTTGAGAGAGATAAGGTCCTACGTACGAAACGTGCTAAATTCTGGCATCAGGTATTGTCCCATCTCTCAACATGGGCCGTTTATCCCGTTTCCTTACCCACAGGGAGATGTTGCTCATCTGGAATCATGGCCTGATACGCTTCCAAATAGTCGCTGAAAGCCGTGACTTTATTCATACGCGGGTGGCCTGCGATCCCAAAATATTCGGAACGTCTTTTAATTCCGATCACCACAGGCATAAGCCATAACTTATTCGGGTTTCTCCATTCAACGCAACCCAAATCAAAATCTTGATGACGGTGCTAAAGACAAACGCACATAATTCACCCACCTCCAACGCTAGTGGATGTTCGGGATAAACGGGTTCCAGCATGGTTTCAAGGAGCGGCAGCTGTTCTGCTTTTCTAACCATGCACTCATACAGTATGTCGGCAGGCCCCATGAATCTGTTCGATCCCGCGCATGCTTGGTTGTTCTTGATAAGCTTTTATAATGAGTTCCCTTCCTCCCTCCGTATAGCACTCTCGGGGTTCGAATACGCCGTAAGCACCACAGGTTCCACAATGATATTGTGGATTACAATACCCATTTGTACCACTTCTGATACTTTCTTTTCTGTAACATTTACGGCAGGTATGTACTTGCGTTTTAATAATCATCTTTGAGAACCCTTTGGTTGAATTAGCATTCAGAGGGCGTTCGGTTCTTGAGCGTGGCGTGGATCGCATGCAGTAGCTTACGCATAACGGCGTGGGCAAAGCCACCATGGATTGTGGCATGCCCAACAAATCGGTTGTGTGTTGGGCACGGGCCAAACTCCTCCTGCGTCGGGGGCAAGTCTGGCATGTTGGGTTACGGCGCGTTCGACCTGTCATTATGCTTCGGGATCGAACAGCGCGCCTAACCCAACCGACGGTCGCCGGGTAAAGGTCCCTTGGCGGGGACTGGTGAGATAAAATTCGTCCTCTGAATAGAGCGTATTCCAGCAGGAGTCCAAGATGCAGATCATCCTCAACGGAAATCCGACCGAGGTCCCGGACGGCATTGCCATGGGCGACCTCATTGAGCGGCTGGAGTTGACCAGCCAGCGTCTGGCCGTAGAGGTCAACGAGAAGCTGGTACCCCGCAGCCGTTTCGGGGAGCACCGCCTGACTCCCGGCGACCGGGTGGAGATTATTCAAGCCGTTGGGGGCGGCTGACCTTGCATTACCTTCCGGCAGGTCAGAGCCGATAGCCGGACTGGCCGCGACACTCTGCTTCCCGCCATCTTGATCAGGCTTCCACAGGAGGCTCTATAGTTAGGTGGTATTGATGTTTAGCGTCATTTCGAGCGAAGCGAGAAATCCTGCGTTTCAAGTACAATGAGAAATCCTTCTCCCGACGGAGGTGGGGTTTCAGTGCCCAAACAACACCATACACTTCATCTATCTGTCACCAAACTGGAATGGTGAAGATCTCCCCCGTAGTCTATCAAGTAAAATTACTATGTTACCCCTAATTGAGAACACCCCCTAGCCAAGTGGCTCAACAGCGTCATTTCCCCATACTCAATCCGATTTACCAGCGCGTCCGCTTTGTAAGGGCCGCGTCTAGGGTGGATCGGATGCCGCCGGATCAGGGTCGGGAAGTCGCCTTCGCCGGACGTTCGAACGCCGGAAAATCCAGCGCCATCAATACCATCGGCCACCACCGACAGCTCGCCAGGACTAGTAAAACACCAGGGCGGACCCAACAGGTAGTCTTCTTTGCCTTGGATGAGACCCGACGTCTGGTGGATCTGCCCGGGTACGGTTATGCCAAGGTCTCTAAGGCGGTGAAACTCCAGTGGCAGCAACTGATGGCCTCCTATCTGGAACAGCGGCGGTCCCTAGCTGGACTCGTGGTGGTCATGGACATCCGTCATCCGCTGACGGCATTCGATCTGCAGATGATCGAATGGGGACAACGGGCAGAGTTGGAGCTGCTCCTGCTGCTGACAAAGAGCGACAAGCTCAAGTTCAGGGCGGCACACGCCGAGTGGGAGCGGGGCGCAAAGGCCGTCGTCGCCGCCGGAAAGCGCATCCGGATTGAACTCTTCTCGGCCCAAACACGCTTAGGGGTCGAGCCGGTCCACACCGTGCTGGACCGATGGCTAGGGGTTGGGGGTTAGCTATCAGGTAGCGATTTCTGTCAGACTACATGGAAAAATATGTCAACCCGTTTGGCCTAGGCAATCGGAAGGCGTGTTGAGAAATACAGTAGTTTAAAGGAAGAAGATATTCAAAAGGAGGTGAATGCAGCAAGAGCGAAGCGATATGGGAAATAGCCATCGTGTCATACTCGATACAAACATTATTGTAGCGTCGCCTGCTTTGGACGTGGTGTGCTATATGAAGTTATCAATATAGTAGGCCAACACCACTACGAATGAATTACATTACTCTACTACCCTGAAATATAACACTATCAGAAAATCTGGATTTCGTCCCCTCGCTTTTATCTGGCCCCTACGTTCCGGGGACTGTAAAATTATTCGATTTTCCTGACAGTGGTGGGATGAAATTCTCGCATTTCACGATAGATTTAGGTCCTATATACGTGACTAGCCAGGCTTGTAACGTATCGTAATGTAACAACCACAATACGATTTGATACATTCGGGATTGGCTAATTTTATTCCGGCACTTAACTAGCCAATAGTAA
>Ga0056114_1000128_pt1 | contig 20455 bp, 16 predicted proteins | sample WorMetHERISLAND1_FD_77005 | JGI IMG/M metagenome (GOLD analysis project Ga0056114, IMG submission 77005) | Marine gutless worms symbiont microbial communities from Max Planck institute for Marine Microbiology, Germany - Olavius loisae HERON... ...
AATTGACGGGAAAACAGAAAATACACGTTTTTGTCACTGCACAAACAGCCATTTATCACTGCACAATCGCCAGTTATCACTGCACATTTTGTGTATCACTGCACACTATTTTATGCCCTGGGCTAACGTAATACAATTAGAATGGCCCGTCATAGGGGCATAACCATAACAACGACCTTTTAACGCATCCTCCTTGGATGGGGTGAGGTCGACCGCGTTGTCCACGTGTATTTTACGTGTAAGTTCTGACTTGATGGGTTCTACTGCCAAATTCAGTAGCTGTACATTTTGCATGTACACTTAGTACAAACACATTTAGGACACTGAAGTAGGCTAAAAATCCTTAGGGAAATGCCTGTTTCAGCATTTCCGAGGGTGGCATCTTGTCACACGCCGGAATGTTAAGTTTAACGATCTGTGACGAGCGAGTTATAAATATTGGGGCCTATCTATTATAGTAGGCTAGTATAGAATATGGGCGTGTGTTTTATCTTGTAAAATTAATCTTTAAACACCCACTTCATGAAAGCCATAGGTCTATGTCACAATATGCAATATTTTTTAACCGTGAGTTACAGGTATGTTACGCCTGGCTAGTCCTGCACCTGTCCGTGCGTGTCACTGTACTCACTGTCTGTCGTCTGTAACGATCCAGAACGCACCCTGGCTAAATGGTGGGACTTTTCCACATCGTTTTTGTACTGTATCACTTTGAAAATTGGACATTTTGCAGAAAAAAATTGATTAGCTTCCCAGTTAATATACATCTTTAGTCATCATTTTTAGCCGACCGTACTTAGTACGGTCGCGTTTATACTAGTTGCGTCTGTCTGTCTGTGGTCTGTCTGTCTGCACAGAATGTATTGTGGCTAAACGGTGCGTCCTAGAGCAAAAGTTACTCAGACGGCCTATAGGAAGTCGTCTATGAGAAATCGACTGGTACTAAAATGAATGACCTTAACCTTTATTTAGAGGTCGTTTAAGGTCATGTCAACCATTGCGTCACATTCGCCATTGAATATCGGAAACCGTTACAGTTCCAAAGAACTATCAATAGGAAGTGGCATATGGGGTATCAAATGTTACGTGACCGATGACGTCACGTGACCCCGAAGGCTGAAAGGTCAAACTCGTGACCTCAACATGCAGAGCCCAATATCTTAAAAACAGCTGGAGATGTTATTTAGCAACAATCGCTAATTTACTAGATACCGGTAGTCTGCGAGGCAGTAGTACGGTCAACTCTCCTAGCTAGCTTGGCTTCTTGTTTGTGACGTGTCATCACACCAGACGTGTGAAATGGATGTTGCGATTTTGCGTAAAGTGCAGGCTGTAGATTGGCTTCAGTAGGTTTACGAGATTATTTCATTAGCACAACAGGCTAAGTACTATGGTACCCGGTCAAAACGGCGACAAGTTAAAACGGCGACAGGTCACAACGGCGACAACAACGAATCCAAAACGGCGACAAACAACACATGTCTGTCTGTAATAGCAAATCGCATAATAGGCCTATACAGTGTATAAAGTTACAAAAGTGCAAGGCATAGGCTACTAGTGTAGGGCCTAGTTAAGTAAATTACAAAGACCAATGTAGCCACTTTATTGACGCGTCGAATTAGAGAACTATAAAGTGCTAGAAAAAGTGGAGTCACCCTAAATAATTTCTTTTTAAAGTCGACAAGATGGCAGGACGACAGGCCCTTAATGCAGTCCGTCTTGTAAAACTGATTGTGCCAAATTTAACGAATGAATGCATGAGTGAATATGTCTGAAGAACTGTTGTCAAAACTGTCCTGCCCAGAACGTTAGTTCCTGTGAGTATAGGCCTACTAGTAGTTAGTTATCAGTGTATACCTGAGCTCTATCCATGGAACTATCGAATTGCAAAGGTGCAGTGCACTACAACTGTAACGCTTGCGGCATTTAGGTCCACTCAGACACAGTCACACTCATTATAGGGTTTGACGCCGTTTTCACCTGTAGCCGTTTTAACTCGGCTTTTTTGTCGCCCTCGCCGATTTGGTGTCGCCGTTTTGACCATGAACCAAGTACTATGACAGACAGTAATGCTCTTTAGTCTTTCTTACTGTGGTGAAACGCGTATTTGCCTGCATCCGATGACTACAAAATTAGTTGATAATTTACTTATTTACGCACATAATATGATGGTTTCTATGGCAACGATGTTAACAGATGAAAAGTACAAATTGAACGATAATGTATAGTCAGAATCCAATTGTTGGAACTTATCGTGCAGGTGTTCGAGTGGGCAACTGGTTTGAAGATATTGCATTAGAAGAGGTTGGTGAATTGCTGTCACAATTCCATGTTCGCTCTTCTAAATATCCTGGTCGCACAAAGGTCTGACGATATACCGCACCGGACCGCACCTGTTTGATAAATGCATAATGTTTGATAAATGAATAAGTAGAAATAACTGTAGGTAAAGATTGCTGTTTGGTGTGGTGTGTCGTCGGACTGGTCGCACAACATGTGGTAAATTGTGGATGTAAGTAGTTATAATAGTTGTTTGTGGTGCTACTGCAGTGGTATAAATATTACGCACGATGGACAGATTTGCGCTATTGGTAGATTGTGCTGCACGATTGGACAGTTGCTTGCTTGCGTCACCATCGACCGATCATGTAAATTGACCAATGACATTCACTAGTAATCAATCCAGCACTGCTCTGCTGTAGATAAGACATTATCTCTCTTTGCACACCTACTCACCACCGTGCAGCGTAATGGCTATGTAGTGTAGCAGAACCGTTGGAGTTAGAGGCTTAGTTCCAGAGGACCACAAGTAGGAAATGGCCTATGGGGAATTAAATGGTCACGTGACCGTTGACGTCACGTGGCCCTGAAAGGTCACACTCGTGACTCCAATATGCTTAGGATCTAATGTCTCGAAAATATCTGGAGATAGACGCTCTGTTACAAATGAACATGAATAGGAAATGGCATATGGTGAATCGAATGGTCACGTGACCCATGACATCACGACCCTGAAAGGTCAGGTCATGACCCCAATATGCTTAGGGCCCAATATCTCAAAAACAGCTGGCGATGCAACAATCACTAATTACTAGATAGTTTGCTGTGAGGACCATTGGTACGGTCGGCTATCCTAGCAACAGCTTGGCTTCTTGTCTAGTTGCGTAACCATAATGCTATGCGTTGGATATGCTAAGCATTCTTCCTAACTGATGTTTTTCCCATCACATATTTTCACAGGAAGTTTCCCATCCTGCATAGGCCATTTCTTATTTAATGTAACTACTGATAGAAGTTGATTCAAATGTATTTGTTTGAGCTTTAATGCTATGTTTTCCATCCTTGCAAATAAACTTGGTTTATAGCTATAACAGTGGATTGTACAGTGGTAAAGAAGATATTCATATATTTTTGTTCCATTCTGTAATTGCAGGATAATTTGAAAGATTATTTGGATAGAAGGGAAAGAGGGTCACTGCTGTGTCAGAAAAAAACATTAATATCAGAGTTTCTAGACCATAAAGTAAGTATGGTTTTCAGTTTTCTGTTAAATGTTGCTTGTACTACACAATGTTGTTGTGTTTATTTTTTGCCATTTTCTGATACCATGCATTTAGTGTATTGAGGAATAAAGAGGTCACCAACAATGACCAGCTACAAGCATACAGTAGTCAGCAGCTGTACTGTATAAATAATCACATGCATTTTCTCTGTCTGTTCGACTCTTCAGGAAATTACATTATCAGTAATGTCAAATGAAGTTAAGCAATAAACCAAGACATTCACATGCATTCTTTTCCTGTTGAATTCGTTAATAAAGATGTTGATGCTGATAAACTTGTCATTTATTTCAACTGGTTTTATTTGCATAATTGTAATATTATAATTATAATATTATAACATAATTATATGTTAATGTTTTTATTGCTCTACTTTGAAAACAACAACAAAACAGAGTTCATTTAAGGCTGTTTTTAGAACCCACTAGTACTGGGTCAGTAAAATGCTCTTTAATCATTGTTGCCACTTTCATCACTGTAGGTCTTTTATTAGTTTCTCTATTTCGTATGCTCTAGTGCATTAGAAGTGCTTATATACAGCCTCTAGGTTTGACATCTTATGCCATGTGTAAGCGATGCATTATTTTCAGTGTTGCAACTTTGTGCTGTTAGGTTGAACTGAGTGTGTCACGCGATGGAAATGTTCACTTTGGAGACGTTGTGATGGTCATCAATCCAGCTCCGGCAGACTGCTCACGCTGCCTTTACACTCTGTGTTTAACTCTGGCTGAAGACACGATAATGAATGTCGAGGAAAGAATTTGTGCCGATACAAAAGATGTTGTCGGAGCAAGGGGTGCTTTTAAGCCAAACATTCGCTGTGGTTTTGTGATTAGAAGGTGATCTTAACGCATGTTGTTGGTATTGGTCTGTTAAGTGCTGTCATAGTTATATTAGATTTATATGCAGCTTACATCAAAACAGCTTAGACAACTTCGTAGAAGACCATGCAACTGTAAATTTGAGAGTACAGTAGTCTAAAAATTTCAAAGTCATCTCTTCATTTAAATTACTGTGTGTTGATCACAGAACATATTTAAAATAAAATAAAATAAATTAAATATATGTGATTAGCTAAATCTGTTATGGTTACAGTTACTGGTACTAACTATTACTGGTACATTTTATTAGTCACCATGTACTTTCCTTTCTCTATTTGTCATTATATTGACTAACAAGAAAAGTAAGTCAGTTTTAGTTATAGTTCAAACTGTGAAATAATACTGTATCTTATTCTGTTATTGCTGCATTGAGTTGTTTAGTATAATACTGTGGTGAAAAAATAGCTTCCTAGAAACAGTAAAATAAGTACTGGATTTTGAGTCATTTAATTTCATATCAAGACAAGTAATTTCTTGCTCTCACACACCGCAACTTTTCCTGTATGAGAGGCCGACTGGCAAGCTTTACTGATTGTAACATAAAGTGAATTTAGTACATTTCAGCATTGATAAGTAGAGCTACAATGTTGCAGTGTGCAGGGTGTGAAGGGAAAAGAAGTAACTTATTGTTATGGTTTGCATAAGACACAGGCAGTTAACGGATGTTATATCATGTGATTGGCTGACAAATAATTCTGTGTAACATTACAGCTGTGATGGATCACACGACGGCGAAATATTGCGTTACTACCAGCCATTCTACCTGTGTACAGCAGATGGCAAGGTGTCTTAATTTGCATTACCAAAAGTAATGTAATGTAATAACGATTATAGTGACAAGTCACTGCGTGAGCACTGAGTAAAAAAGAGTGAAAGAAAACTGAAAGTGCATCAACAAAATTTGTACTGAACGCTTTAGGTAGATGGTTCGTGGAATAAATGTATTGAAATTGTATATTTTTCAGCTATATGGGTAGAATTTTCACTGTAGATTAATGTCACGATGCATGTTACAATGTTGTTACTTCATTACCTCAGGCAAATGTATCTTTGTGAAAATAGGAACCATGCTTGTAGTCACCAATGTATGTATTAACCTGCTCTTTATTAGCAGAAAGCAAATTAGTGCATATGCTGTGCTTTAGTGCTGTGCATTAGCTTCAATCCAGCCTTTGGCTGCAGTGATTTCAAGTGACAAGCTTTGAAGTAAATATTTTGTTTATTTGCATTGTAATTTCCCATAATAAAAGAATTTAGAGTATATAGTGGGTAGTTTAATTTAAGCTGCATTGTTGCTTAATTTCCTTTGAAATGTTAACTTTGTCGTCAGCTAGCTGGTATAATTCTGAAGAATGTTGTAGCAATTTCTGAACAGCGACATGAGAACATTTACACGTCATGCGAAGAAGTCTCGACATAACAAAGTTTGGCTTTCAACCGAGTGCTCACGCCTCAGCGAGTGGCGAATTATTCCAGTTTACAAGAAATTTCGCATGGAGCTTGAACAGACGCCCGTACCGGTCAGTTAAGTCACTAATGTCTGAACTTTTTGCCGTGATTTGTTATTATTATTGACATAATGTCACACACAGATGAAGAATAGGCTACACACCACAGCATAGCAGTGCATCAGTTTTTAATCTAAGAATTATTTAGGTAAGATATCATTTTTAACCAATCAGTTCCCAATGGCGTTCATCAGCTAGCCCAGCTGATCATTGGTGGTATAGTACATCATTGGCGACGAATAATATGGCACTTTACACTGGCTCTGCACAGCTGCAGCACAGAGTTGGTCATGGGCCACGTCCATTCATGGGCTGGGTTGGGTTGGGTTGGGTCAAAGACGATGGGTCGCCTCACCCAATCCGTGTCTATTGATGATGTTTACAAATTGAATATTTCATACCAGTGCATTAAAAAAGTGACATCGACGCGACTTAAGATGGGATCCACGTAGTGATTGGACATTTCTGCTCTTCGCATATTATTGATTGAACAATAATGGCACTTTAGAACGGCTATCGTTTCGATTTTACTGTTGGGTTGGGTTGGGTGTGAACCTTAGTGGGTTGGGTTGAGCTGGGTTTAAGAAAATAGACCCACGACAACTCTGCTGCAGCATACAGCTTATTGGCATTCCGTTTCACGCTATGGTCTATGCAACCTTCATAGTTTTGTACATCAACACCAGGCCTGCTGCATGGAATGACTTTCTGTCTGATTCTGATCAGAGAAGGCACTGCATACTTGATCATAGCAGACGCCTCTGAGAGGCATTATATAAATTGCGTTAAGGCCTATAACTGATCGACAGATTTATTTGTAGTTGTAGCATATTATCAAACGAGTTTGCACAAATAGAAAAAAACAAGTGCATTGATTTTTGTCATGTAGATAATTGACAATGGATTGATGTATTTTGCTTGATGACGAGTATATCGTCAAGTCATTTTTGTTCTGATTATCGTAGGCATTCATGATGATTTACACTACACTTTGCATGATACTGTCTTTCTGTAGGCAAATGCAAAGATTCTTTTTAACCATGCTAGAACCAACCAGTGCCTGTGCCTTGAAGTTGAACATTTTCTAAGGTATTACTCATTGTTTACATATTGTTGAACCACGTTCTTTGCAGTGTTGTTTGAAAATGACATTCTTAAAGTAAGCAAGTTCTGACACTACAGTTGCGAGACACTGTTACGTAGTTGATGTGTGTGAAAACTATATGATGTAAGCTTATACTGCTAGATACTTTGCACAGCATTGTTAGATAGTAAGTCGTCCGTCCATCCATCTGCGATGTTGGTGTACCCTGATCATTTTGAATTTTTTTACACGAACATTAGCCTAGGCTCTTCGCTACTGGGAGTGGCAAAGAAATACTGATCTGCTCCAAGGGATCATCACAAATTTCCAGGTGGAATTGGGGTTTGGTAGATAACACGCTGCATTGCAGAGTTTCTTTTCGACAGCATGGCTTTCTTGTTATTTTTGCAGTGCGTTGCGTAGAGTTGAGTGGTGACTGTTATGTTTAAAGTCCCACTTAACACATTTCTGATTTCGAAAGCTGATATGCTTTTTTACTGGCAAGTGTTAACTGTGGACATTCACATTTTTGCAATTGTAATGCAAATGAACATATTAATTACTACAATACTTGTCACTGCTGCTGCACAGTGACGGACAACAATCAGTGAATATAATCAAAAAGCCGTGCAGTGCTGTTTGTACAGAAACTGTGTGATGCCCGTGCAAGCGTTCCACAGGTTGTCAGCGATAGATGGCCCTTATAGTTGTTGTAAGGTCAAGTCATGCTTTTCGGTTTTTTTAGGGATGCTTTTTTGGAAGTTTTAGTTTTTATTTGTTGATTATGCCAGAGACAGCACAAAATAAAAATGCACATACATACATATAGTGATGACTTGTAGATTTGGCTGCTGTCTCGTGATAATGACATCACAATAGTTTCTGTAGTTACATCATGATCCAGGCGACATCTTGTACTGATCAGTGCTTAGCACGTGCTGTCCCGATGGACCTGTATGCGTTAGGCCTATTGGCTGGGAGACAGTGAGGGCCACGGTGCTGGTTGTGCATTGAAACCAGTAAGTCAGAGCGTGTCTTTGCAGTAAGCAGACTGTTCTTCATGGATATCACATTCTGAGACAACAGAATAGTCGAAATATGACGTGACACGATCATTTAATGCGTTGAGTGTTGATGTTGAGTGTTGTGTTATGTTGTCAGTACGTACTTTGGTCGCGAGAATGAAATCAGTGGCTTCACGTGGCTTGAACATGGAGCGGAGTTCGACCAAAACCACTGGATGCTCATAGTTCACGTGCCAGGCAGCGACGTCCTCAGTGTCCCGCCTCCGGCTGAAGGAATGCCCGAGTGTCCTCAGATCTGCCAGAAGCCATGCGTCAGTTCGCCAGATGAGGAAACGGAGACGGTTCCTGTTAAGGATGACCAGAAGGCTGGACACTAAAATCTCTCTCAACTGTGTTTCAGTGTGTGCAGTAAACATTTCATGCGTTTTGTTTGAGATTTTGTACAGCAAAGACTCTATGCGTTCTTTTCCGTGTTGAAGTGTTGAATTGTTTCCGTTGGACAAGACTTAACAGATTGAAAAAGACTTTTCGTTGTACAGTAGTAACATGTCATATTTACATGTTTCAGGTTTTTATAAAGGTTTGTAATTGCCGATTTCATTTACATTTTGCTACATCGATATCTACTGCCAGTTGAGCAACATTTAGATGTGCATTAATTGTATGATAACTTTAAAATGTTTGTATTTTGTTGCTTAAATATCTTATTGTAGCATCGATCAAGTACCGTATACACTACAGATTACAGTATCATTACTTTTACAGATCTGCTTTCAACAAATTTCACATGCGTTTCCTTAATACTGCATATGTTGTCTGTGATGTATCAGGCTGTTCGTGGACACAACAGTCGAATTAAACTGCTAATTTAATAGTTATTTTACATTTATCAAATGTCTTGTACGTGTATTACGAAGTATTTGTACAGTAATTCTTTGACTTAACTTATACATGCATTGACGGTGAATTTGTTATTTGGCCATTTCACAGTGTTTTGGTTCAGAATGCAGAAACAGCCGAGCTTCTAAAAGCTGTTTCCACACCTTAACCCAAAACAAGAGAACACCATTATCAACGTCATTAGGCCTACATGTGACAAAAATTAAAAGGCATTAAACAGATAACCCACACTAGACTGATTAACAACTGTGATGGGTTTAAACTTTAAAGCCAGGAATTCTACCTAACCGTCCATCCTGTCAATGTTCACTGATTACTTTTAATAGCAACTTTTTACTGCACAACTTGGTGATAAAACTTTAAAGTTTAAATTGTGAAAATTAGTATGCTTGTCCATGTTTTTTCGCTTCTATGCTAACTGGTTATCATCTGCGCAGTATTTCAAAAATAAAACGATAAATTTTAGTTCTGGATTTCATGTTTGTATTACTTATATTATTTAAATTTACATCCGCCATGAAATATTGCGATGCGTCGTGTTTGTTGGTTGGTTCATTCTGACCACTGGCTGCAATGAGGCGGGCAGCGTTGCTTGCTCGTATAGAATTCTGCTGTATAGACAGATGTGTTATGAGGGAGTTTATGAGAATATAATTTTGATGGAAAAATATACTGCGAGCGCTGCTTTGTTATCTTCTTTTGAACCGTCAGTGTAAATACGAATATCTGTGGAGTAGGTGTCTCTTGTTTGATCTGATTATATGCACAGATAGAGAATTGGGGGTGCAGTCTGTGTTATTACCAATGTGTAGTAAATTTAAAGGATTGTAGGGTTATAGAGTATTGAAGGAGGTATTTGGGATAATTTGTATGGTGCAGTTTAGTTAGATGAATTAGACATAAATTTAGAGGCTGAATAGTAGTTAAGTTAGTAGAAAGTTATTGTTCGTGGCCTGCCAACAAACACTGTGGGGTGGGATCTATAACAGACAAAAACAATTTCCAACTTGTTTCCAATTTTCTATAATGTCTGCAGTATTTTTCATTATTTTTAATGCAATAAAACAGGAAACTATTAGTAATTAAATACTAAAGGCTGGATAAATTAACTGTCTTATTAGTAAAAACTCATGCTATGACTGCCTGCAAACAACAGTGAATCACCACTATCGTTAACACACAGGCTGAAAATTGCTATGAAATAGCACGCCACATTTAGGCATTCTTAAACATTATAATATACCCTTCTCAAAGGCAGCAACAGGGGGACAGCCACGGATCATGGATAGAGGGTGGACTCTAAATGGAAGACCAGGAGACTTCACTCACCATGCATTGACTGAGGCTTGGTTGATGACTGTGTCTTTACTCAAACTTTTCACTCACCTCTGGAGACCTGCACTTACTTACTTAAGAAAGAATAAGTCACTGACGGCATCATAAATGCTCGCACCTTCTTGCTCCAGAAAAGTCTTCTCGTTTCATGACAGAAAGCAAAGCTCAAAGGAGTGCAACACATAAAACCCATTACACGAGTTGCAACATCCAATATCCCTGTCACAACTGTAAATTTTAACTGTTCGTCGTACGTGTACATACAATGATACATCGCATCAATGTTACTGCTTACCTACATGTACTTCTAGACAATGATGTCACACGTATATCTCAGACACGTACAAGTGTACATCTTTACATTTAGTTACATTTAGTTACACTGTACATTTAGTTCCTGTCTCGTAAAAGAGAACAGCATATCAGCTGACTGAACGACCGATGTGTGACAGAAACAAGACACAGCAAAACCATTATTGCAACCATACAGCATAAAATATTCACACACAAGATCACTCTTCTAAACTGTAGCTAATTACTAATGTTCAAAATCAACAATAATCTGGAAGAATCGCAGCAAATGAAGAGGGCAAAAACACAAATGTTTTATAACATCTGCAAGAGATCAACCCGTACTTCAGTACAACAATGGATTGGGCAGTGCTGTGTTTAGTAACTCTGTGAGATTTTCTTTTATCATTTTACAACTGACTGTTAAAGATTGATTGATTGATTGATTGAGCAGGGTTTAACGTCTCCACTGTTAAAGTGCGATGCTATACAGAGCGTGGCATTGCTACGGCAAGTCGTCTGTCTATCCGTCCGTGACGTTGAGGTATCATGATCACATAGGTTGGAAATCTTCAAAAATAATATCACCGTTAGTTAGCCTGGGGTGATCGCTCTCTGCAGAGCCAAACATCACGGATCTACTCCAAAGAGAAATCCTAAAATTTTAACCCACTACTGAACGGAGCGTTGCAGACATTCGATGGCAAATTGTGGCCGAATGGTTAGAGATAGCGCAATGGTCACAATAGGAAACCACCATCACTCTTTCCAATGGAACAATCATTGACCCCCTATGACCTCCCCTTCCCTCAAAATCGGGTCAGAAATGCAACCCTAATGGTATATCAAATTTCGAATGGCCATATCTCCGCAACAGGTCACTGATTCACTTCATGTTTCGTTCGAGGTAGGGATTTTGGGGTCAGCGGATCGAATGGCTTTATTTCCAGTTCTATCAAACCTAAGATGATGGCTTCACCGACGTTTGCTGCCAGCACCACCCTCCGCATCGATGAAAATTTACAGTGGCATCGTGCGGTTTCCCTACAACAGCATGGCTTTCTTGTTTTATTCATTATCGTAAGCTCATTTGTGGCAGTATGCAAACTCTTCAGCCTGCACAGCTGCAGTACCTAAACACAGCACTGGTGATGAGAATTAACAACATGGCCATCATTTCCTGCAAAGTGTTACAATGATGAGGCACAAATCAAACTAAGTCAAATCATTATGAATCTCAGATCAGGAATATCAACAAGGAATTGTTGAAGCATAAACCGGTGTTAATGTAAAACGTCTTTGCAAGTGACACATCAATGGCCACGCCAGAGCTATGATTTCAGGAGCAAGAGGGAATATTGCCAGAACTGCTCTCTAGTAGTAGTATTGTGTAGTTGCAGAATGATTTGAGCAGCTCACAAGTTTTAATCTAATCCGTTTTTATTTGTTTATGTTTCCATTCTCTGGTATTATATGTGGATGGATGTTGTATTATCATAACACGGTGAGGTGATCCTGGTGAGACTGAGAGCCACCATGCCCGGATGACTAGCCACCCTCCTTCAGTGCTTTGACATTGTTGGCTGAATCATCAGCCCTGTAAAATATCATCCCCAAAATAACCAATAATGTGTTGAGTGGGACGTTAAACCGTACTCAACGAAACTGGTGTATGGTCACTGATTTGAATGTTTACCACATGCTACTGTACACAGATCAATGGCTAAGTCAATCAGGAGTCGAGTTAGACATCACAATGATCTGAATCAGGCCACAGAGGAGTTTATGTACAAGCAATAACAAATAACGTCGAAGCATCAGCGGCAGTACACACTGACAACATGTGAACTGTAAAGCACGCAATGCTCAAAAGCTCACTCAATACGACTACCCTAGACGCTGGTCAACTTTGGCCAAAACGGATCATGGCAACTTGTATTTGCTTACGGACACCACAAAACACCCAGGATACTGGACAAAACAATACATGATAACACGACTATGACAATTCAGCAAAAACAGCAAACATTAAATATCAACAACAGGAAGACATAGAACATTCACTGCTGCACTGCATGTGACAACATACAGCGACAGCAGCATGGCTTAACTACACTGTGGGCCATAAAAAAACGAGACACGTTTATTTTTGTGATAACTCTGGCAAATATTGACCGATTTTTGTAATTTTTTCACTGCTATATACAACAATGAATTGCGGAATAAAAACTTGTTAAAATTTTCGCCTCACCTTAAATCTTAAATCTTGTGAAACTTGAAGTGTTAAGTGGACAACTGTACGACATTTGATTTATAACTAATGGAATAGTCCAAATTATTGTCGTAACTCGGGTGTACGGATTTTGTGCAACCTGGAGTGAAAGTTAACGGCGACTATTATCGTGAAGTACTGCTGAAGGAGAAGCTGCTGCCATGCATCAAGAAAATATCCGGTGACAATTTCATATTCCAACAGGACAGTGCACATGCGCACAGGGCGCATGACAAAATGGCACTTTTATGCTCAGAGATGCCATACTTTATTTCTCCCGACCAGTGGCCCCAAACAGCCCAGATACGAACCCCGTGGATTATAAGATCTGGGCTGTAATGCAAGAGCGGGTCTACGAGAAACGTGTAAATGACGTCGACGAGCAGTGTCAGCGCCTGTTGAGTGTGTGGCACAGCATTGGACAAAGCGTCATAGACGAAGCGATAGATCAGTGGCGTGCGCGACTCACCGCCTGTGTACGAGCAAAAGAGGGTCATTTTGAGCACCTGCTGTGAAATAGACTTGAATTGAATGTTAGTACTGTGACTTGACATTTTGAGTCTGTTTTGAATTGAATATAACCTTGTTGTATATCTACACACTTAACATTTCAAGTTTCACAAGGTAGTGCAGCAACAGATTTAAGGTAAGGCGAAAATTTTAACAAGTTCTTATTCCGCAATTCATTGTTGTATATAGCAGTGAAAAAATTACAAAAATCGGTCAATATTTGTCTGAGTTGACGAAAAAATAAGTGTCTCGTTTTTTATGGCCCACAGTGTATAATACATACAGTTACATCAACTCTTATGTGAACAGTGTAGAGCTGTAACTAATGTGGCTAAAATCTGAAACAACATCGATAAATCAGCTTGCCAGAGCTATAAACAGTCTTCTGATGTCATATGGATTGACCACATAGCACCTGCTATCTGACAACTGTTGTCTGTTTGTGTAATAAAAGTTACAAGTAAAAACTGTCTGCCTTATCTATTGTCCGACCTTTGCGAAAGTTTGGCTACAAGTTAATCAACTTTTCACTTACTGGAATAATCATGCCTGTAAGCATCCAACATGTGCCCATTTGAAGCAAGAATGTTGTTAATTTAAATAAAGATTAAAATGTTGGTACCATTAAAAGCATGACACACCAAAATTAATGCACTAATGTGTAGCCCCAATGAAACAGGTGCATGTTGGGCACATATGCCATACAGCAGAACAAACAGCTCAAGGCAGCATATGTGTACAAGTTACATTAAACAACAAATGAATCGACCACAAAACGACATAATTACAGAATTAACATCAAGAATACATGACCACTGTATGATAATCTGTTTTCAAGTGTCTGTTTAATTGACCCTCATGAAATAACGATAAAATGCAAAATGTCAAAATCGTGTCAATAAGATTCAGTAATTGAATGCAGCAAAAATAATTCCAATTAGATTAGCATGTCCGATAAAATACAGACGTACAAGCAATAAAATTCCTCTTATGTGGCAGTAATCCATCCATCCAGTTGCGGAGTACACTTCTGCAATGTGTCACTACGCCATCACTTATGCCTAACCCAAGCAGCTGACATCCATAAATGCTGGAAGATGAGGTGACCTTTTTGAGATCACTCCTGTAGACAATTTGCCACCCTGTCTCGCCTGCCCCACAACCCTACGACATCTCCAACACATTCTGCTAGTTCTAGGCCACAGTTCACCACTCCATATCGTTGACCAATCTCACGCAAAAAAACACCAGTTACTTACTTACAAACTATGGACTAATCCCACATTGTCAACTAAATTAACCCTATAGTACAGTACAGTCACATAGAACCCATCATAACAGCAGCAGCAGGCATCAACTTATCAACTGCATTTAAGATGAGAGGTAAGTGAACGCAGAACATTTTGCTCATTGGGCAGATCAGCATCTTTGGGAAGATCAGCATGGCATATATATGCGAAATTACTTAGACTTCACATTGTATGTACATGCATATTGTGTTACTGTAACACTGTGAGGTGAGACTGAGAACCACCCTCACTCAGTGCTACGACACTGTTGATTGGGTCTATTGGACCTGTAAAAACATAATCTCCGAGATGACCCATCATTTTTATGTGTCTAGTGAACTTAACCAATCATTAACGCTAACAACACTTCAGTTCTGCTTTAAGCTGTGTTAGCTGCACTCTGATTTAAAAATTTGACAACCTGAAACCCGATTTAGTGTTTACTTAGAATTCCGACGAAGTAGGCTACAGACAGCCTGTATTTGCTGATGTCACTCACCATAGCCAATGACACATACAGTTTTGGTATTAATTTTTTTGCATTGAACTCTCTCTCAAGGCTGTTGTTGGTGGACTGTCACACTAATCAATGTTTCTGACAAATCACAATAATTAATTAAAAGTCATGGCATGATGAGTTCACAATACTGTTGTTCATGCAGGATTTCACAACCAAATAAACAGACACACATCTTATCATTTGGAAAGTGTACTACCTAAACAACAAACAGTGAAAAACACAGAAAACCCCAAACAACAATATCTATAAAACCAGACAAGTTGCAGTTTTGCACACAGGATAATGAAATGGATCACATCGGTTCACTTCGACATCAAATGTGGACCAGGACACATACAGGGGTGATTTCGACAAAAATCATTTTTCACAGAGATCAGAATCACTTCACACGTGCAACAAATGAGAGTGAATGAACCAAGTACAGCGGCTTACGGTAATGCCAAATGATGACGAGATCTAAATGACCATCTGCAGAAAAGTTTTGAAACCGGTTAACAAGAAAATAGACATGATGTCAAAGCCAAATAGGCATCATCAGAGTAGCAGCAACGTCAAAGACCAATCAGTGAAGGCTTCAGACACAAACTGACATACAATTAAAACGTGAGCCAGCATGAAATGGTTACCTCCAGTTATCAGTGACAGACTGTCGATCGTTAAATCTCATGCTAAGCTTATAGCACTACAACACTGCTATTCGCAACATCTACTGACGTTAAATATTTGGCAGCAAAGATACACTTAGACAGAGATGTAACGGCATAACTACATCTCAGCCAGTATGCTTTCAACGATTTCACGGCAAATGAGTCTATGCTGTACAGTAATATAAAAGAATGCCACACATCTATATACACATCCTGATATCTGACAGGGTAGCTACTCTCCAGTTGTGATCAAATTTCTACGACATTTCCAGACACATCAAGTGAATATTTACGAAGTATTGACCCTTGCAACAGTTGCATTACAAAACAAAATGCATGTTATTTCTCACTGTAATACTCATATATTCTCTCATAACTACAACAACTATGTTCTATATGCAAAACTTTACCTAGTAAAGAACTCCTTTCTTGCATGTTTTGTGTCAAGAACAATACTCGCGGAGTGACCACAAGCAAGAACACATTTTCCCTGACTTTCGCTTTTTGCCCTGACTTTCCCTGACCACTGTTAAAATTCCTGACTTTTCCAGGTTTTCCAGGTGAGCGGCCACCCTGATCTGATTACACACACAACTGTAGCAGTTATTCATCAACATCTATCAGTTAAGTTGCAGGTCAAGATGACAGACATATTGCAGCATGAGACCATCATGTTTGGAGGACATATAGATAGCAGCACTATGTACGACCGTTCACACTCAGCTTTTGTCGACCGTGATCATGTAACGAACCCAATTTGCAAAACTAATCTCTTTTTCATACTTCTGTTCCGTCGTCTGTACGAACGCGTGGCTCTGTCACACAACAAATAGCTACACGTCAGACATTTATAGAAAAAGTCATCTCGCTGAAAAAGGTAAACACAGTCAATGTTAATAAAACTGGGTAAGTTATTTCTATAGATGTTCTGATATGTACTTTACAAACAGTCCACAAAAGAACATAGAATAGCATCTCAGCACACAAAAGGTTATTTCAGTGTTAACAGACTAGCAGTACCTTGGTAACAGCAACAGTAGCAGACAGAGACTTACCATTAACGATTTCAAGTCCCATCGATCAGCTGGATTCTTCTGAAGGCTGAAGCAATTATATTCACAACACAAAAACACAGTAAAAACAACAAACATGAGAAGTAACTAGTTAAGATGCAATCAAGCCGACATCAGTCCAATAAACAGATATGTGATATGATATGATACCATAAGATAAACACTTAATAAATACTGAGCTTTTAGCACATTTATCAATTTCCAATCCATAAACACATACATCAGTAATTTTGTTATACATACAAAGCACTGTCCTGTCTTTCCATCAGTCCCCAGTTCAAGTGATGACCACATTATATGCAACCCTTCGCCAATATCAACTATCATCCATTGCTCTCAGTGAATATTACTATCCCCGTCCAGTCTACTGGTGTACATTCTTCATTCATGTAGTTACTGGTCTACCATAATTGTGACGTCCTTGCACAGTTCCTCTCAAAACCTGTTGATCAACATATCAATGTAGCTACTTTCTTTCTGCATTACTTATCTATAGAGTACAACAGCTTCCAGGTGACTCGGTGGTGTAGCGGTAGGGCGTTGGACTCGTGATCAAGAGGTCGCGGGTTCGACTCCGACCGCGGCATTATTTGGGCAACAACCCTGGGCAAGTTGTTCACACCTAATGTGCCTCTGTTCACCAAGCAGTATAATTTGGTACCTTGCGAGGGCCTTCATGCTATAAGCGCCGTATTGTTGGCAGCGGCATAGGGTCCAATGAACAAGGGGGTACTGTAGAGCGGTTCTGCAATGATCTTCGGATTGCATAGAACCGCGATATAAATCATCTGCTTTACCTTTACCTTTACCATGTTTCAGCAATGGCCAAAAGATTCTTGTTCAGACTAGCTTTCATTATGTCCATTCATCGGCATGATTCAGTGTCCAAGACACTCTTAGTATTTATCTAAGTCATTTCATATCAAACAACTCCTTTCACTTGCCATCATTTTGTCCACGAAGTCCAACTCTTACAACCATATACTGCCACAGGCCATACTTTCAGTAACCTCACTTTTGTTGTTGTAGAAATCCAGTAAAAATCAGAAGTTTCACCACAGATATTAACCGGAAAAGTGATTTATGTATAAAGAACACAACGAAGCAAACAAGAGGAACCTACCATCCGTTAACGAAGTCTACAAAGTCTGCAGAGAAATACTCTTTGGGTACTGACGGCGGCGCCTACACAGCATAGATTGAACATCAGTCTATGATGACCAACGATGTTATCACTGTCACACTGTGCTCTGTAGAGAAGTGACATATATGTAAAAAAAGTGGCATATGCAAATACGCACGAGAATGAAGGTGAAAAATAATGCCTAGAACAGACGTCACAGATTGCGGTACTGTAAGACATGAAAACATCTCAGACAACTTTGCAGTGTCAGTGTTTTAAAAGCACTGTCACAAACGGGGCAAAAAATTCAATAACAGACCACTGGTTGGCAGCTGGTGAGTGCCACTTCTGCATTTATCAAATGAACAAAAAGAACTCTCACAATAACTATGCTATGGTGACAACACTATACACATTATTGTTCTATTACTAAGATAATTCATTATCACTATCATTACTACTACTATTATGTAAATGTCACTTTTCAAACTCAAACTCATTGGAAAAGTGCTGTAAACGCGGCAAACAGAAAGCCTGTTCTCTGATGCTGAAGTAGTAATAAGCTCAGAGTTCAGACAGACTTACTTCACTGACGATGTATTCAAGCAGCTCAAAGATTGACAACGTTTGTAGTTCGCCAGTATGAAGTGCCATGCTGTATCGCTTCACTTTCGATACACACGCAGTCACACGCACACATATACAGGTCAACCTCAAGTCTACCACACTACCAGCTGTATTTGACTGCCCAACAGCCGCAACACAATAACATTCACTGTTTCTGGAGCATTTTACAACATTCCCAATTTTTCCTGGATTTGCATATTTCACTCTCGACAGGAACGGGAATGAAAATGATCCGGAATCCTGGGTGCCCGGGAATGGATTCCCTACTCGACACAAGTCATTTGGACACAACTGTACTACAGGTCTGACGACCCAAACAACACCGCACAAGTAATGAAGGAGAGTGGTTAGTAGAGTTGCAAAAGGAACATCGATTAGTCAATGTTCGTTGCAGAAAAATGACGATCGATTATAAAAGTAAATTACCGACAATCACAACAACAGTGCATCTGCAGTGGCAGATGATGATCAAAGCTGCAGGACGGCCGCGCACGTAGCAGTCTGGCATACTTGGGGCCAGTGTATCATGTGGTATGCCCGTTTACTCCCCAGCTTTCGCTGGTACTCATTAACCGACCCCGGAGGGATGGCACGCTGAGATGGCGTTGGTACACAGCAGCCAAGGGTGGGATTTGAACCCGCGACCTCGTGATCGCAAGTCCAGCCCCGCACCAATCAGCCACCATGTACGTGGTAATTTGTGCAAATCGTTGCTAAAGCCGCCAGTAAATGACAGAGGGACAGACGCCACCGACTGGCGAGATTTGTCAGCAAACACAGCATCAGTTCAATGACTTCTTTACTCAGTGCTGCCCACACCTGGTGCATGAGGTCTACATTCATCACGTGAAGAACAGCATCAGAAGCTCAATAGACGTTTAAGTTAATTGCTGCTGGTGTGATGTCATCCCACCAAACATCACAATCACGACAATCTAGGCATACTGATCGCACCTATTGAAGGCACAGTCGAACGCAGTTCAATCGCTCACTAATGAAACCGTATAATGCTGTATCACATTTTCACATTTGTGTCTGAGTCTCACAGGACCGCTGGTACTAAACTGAAGCCTGTAGTCATTGACTCACTCAATGATGCATGCCTTACTTCTATGCATGGTCTCTTTTCGAGGCTGGTGGCAGCACAACACACGTACACACCTTGAGGATTGGTCCATGGATGGTTATGCACTAGGGCTGTACCGGATTTAATTTTTTCCAATCCGGCCGAAGCCGGATTTTCAAATTGACTAATTTTACTAATTTAATGTGTGAAACATTACAAACGTACGATTGATGTAAATTTTTGATTATTTTTTGTGCAGCAGTTACCGTTACGACTTTCTTAATTTCTGGATTTCTTACTTATTTAGGCCTACTAGATTAAGTTGCTACGGTTTCAAGTTATGTAATGTCAGGAAAAAATCGACTTTTCAAATCCGACAAAACTATTCGGCTCCGTTGGGATTTTTGCCGGAGCCGGATTTCTGCCGGATTTGGAAAAAGTGCCGGATTCCGGCCAGAGCCGGAGCAGAAATCCGGTACAGCCCTGCTATGCACTAGCTGGTTCACTGCTATCTGTGGCTCAAGTCAGCCAGTATAGCAAACACATGCACTACACCATATGGGGATGACATTGAAAAGTGTTCCCCAGACATACCGACACTACGGCTGACCCACAACCACAGTATACACCGTGTCCGGAAAAAAACGGCCCCCCTAAACATGTCCAAATAACTTTATGAATAGAGAATGATAGCCATTATTTTTCTTTGTATCATGAAAAGCCATCTATTTGCAATGTTTGTGT
>Ga0056114_1000129_pt1 | contig 20318 bp, 9 predicted proteins | sample WorMetHERISLAND1_FD_77005 | JGI IMG/M metagenome (GOLD analysis project Ga0056114, IMG submission 77005) | Marine gutless worms symbiont microbial communities from Max Planck institute for Marine Microbiology, Germany - Olavius loisae HERON... ...
ATTTGTCTAGTGTTTTCTTTCGTTAAAATGCATTTTTGGTTTTAAGCCAACTAGTTTATATAGGGCTGTAACTCTTTAACTTTGTTGTCCTGACTACATTTTAACTGCTGAAGGCTAGAGCTGAACTAGTTATTTCGTTCGGTCATTTTTTGCAATGATATTTTTTGTGTTATATAATAGGCCATGTGCAATATTAGAGCAGTGATTCATGCATTGGTGCTATGACTGTACAAATGCCATTCGAATTATTTTATATATATGCTTCGTATCGGTCATATGGATTGGATTGGATTTGATTTAGAAAATTGGACCCACGTCCAACTCTGGTGTCTCCTGTCTGTAACGTGTGCATTATGACTAAACGGTGCGTCTTGCTGACAAACTGTCTGAAGAAGCAAACAGTATGCAGCAAACAATGCCTATGGGGAATCGGGTGGTTACGTGACAGATGACGTTCGTTACCCCGAAAGGACAAGGTCATGACCCCAATACGCTTACGGCCAAATATCTCGATAACAGCTGGAGATGCTATTTAGCAACAATCGCTAATTATTAGATAACGCTGCGAGGCAGTACTGTCGGCTATCCTAGCGACAGCTTAGCATCTTGTTATCTATAACACACAATGGTTACCATTAGCAGTTCCTCCACTAAATGATCCTGCGACACGCCCGCTAGACAGTGCAATTTTCATTTCTGCGCATAACGTCATACGGTACATTGCTTCATCCTGTCGTGGTTCAGACGCAAACACAACTGCTGCAGCTGCTGCTGATAACGACGATGATGATGATGCGAGTCAGTGTGACGTCATTGCTACTCATCCTGAGCATCTACTACTCAGCAGCATGGACTCATGTCCAGCGACAAGGTTTCTACTCTATTTTATCACTATCGTCGTCGTTCACTCGACACTTGATTCTGCGCGATCTTTATACGCACATCTTGGTTGTCGGTTTTCATACACCATAAGTATAGTACCTATAAAGGCCAAAAACCAAGATATGTGTTTATGATGGAAGAATACGAGAGAGTAGACAAAAGCTTGTCAAAACCCTCCAACTTCACAGTGGCTCCAACAGTGCCAGTGATAATACCGATAAAGGCTGCCGAGTGACAAAATATGCAAATAAATATAATATAAAATATAGCGCATTCGGTATTTTCATAGTCTCAACGTTGTCGTCAATTTTCACACTGATTGGCTTTGTAGTATCGGAACGATTTTGACTGACTTAATACTGTCTGACCGTAGCCCACATTAGGTCGACACAGGACGTTTATATTCAGCGAAACTATTCAGCACAATGCGGAAAATTGTGCAGTTGCACCAGTACTGAGCTTTGCTTGTTATTACCTTAGACTTACGTCTCATTGCTATTGTACGGTGTATTGTAGCTGGCACGGATTGCCGTCCGCCCCGGATACCATGTCCTGGTGGAAGCGGTCGTTGTATTCAAGAATATTCGCTGTGCGACGGATACGATCATTGTGGTGATAACAGTGACGAAGATCCAGCGAACTGTCAAGCTAGCGGTCAGTTACACAAGCTAATTACTCCTCGCGCATTATATACTCAAATTCTCCCACATTAGTAACAGTTCAAAGCTGTTCTTATTATCTGCCTCTTCATACCATACGTATAGGCTATCCTGCCTTCCGAAATAACTCTAGCTTCAATCTAATGGCCGCCATCTTTGATTTGATCTAACCTGAAATTGCTTTAGGCCATGATATTATTTTCTAAACTCATCTGAGTGTCAGTGGAATTAGACTCAATCGATTCAATCTATTTCAATAGCAAGCTTGATGAAGTCCATGACACAAACATGATAAGCAGTATAAGTAATGGAAAAGAAAGAAATCTGTTATAATATACTAACATAACACAAGAAAGAAATTTACAGGTTGTATAAAATCATGCGCCATCTCCTAAATGGTTGAAGAATTTTACATGCTCACAGCTACAGCATCATTATCAGCATAACTGGCAAGATCACTGGAGTGATAACGCTCAATTATATTGCCCACATCAGTTCTGATATATTCTGGGGCTGATATATTCGGTGGTCTCAGTAGCCGTACAGATAGCGCGTCGGACTAACAATCGGAAGGTTGTGGGTTCGATGCCCGCTAACGTAGTGTGTATCATAACGAGCTGACAGGTAACCGCCTGGGGTGAACTGTCCGCTGTGGTCGGCCGCCACTCCTTCCGACCTGTAAGAAGTTGGAGTTTAAGACTGTCAGCGTTTGATGGACTCGGATCTAGCATGGGCAAATGGTGAGAGCGCTAGATAAAGCTGATGCTATGCTGACGCTTTCAAGCGCTCTATAATATAGGGAGCCATTTACCATTTATAAACGCACCCTTGCGGGACACCCGCTGCTGTAGACAGGCTGTCACAGGAAACGTCACAGGCGGGACTAGAGATTGTAACAGAAAACATTGTCAACCGTGTGGCATTGGGTATTTTTCAGTTATCGACGCAAATGTGTGTTAATGTATTTGACCTCCAGTTTACTACCGTCTTCGAATCTGCAAAAGACAAGTCCGTACACAGTGCATGACGCCGTTGGCCGCCTCGTTCAATGGATTTAGCGAAAGGCATATATTGCAGACGATCAGGAACACTCACCTCAGAGAAGTATGCGTGTAAGTCGACATTACTGGCATTGAGACGTAAAACACTGGAAACTGCAAAACCTTTCGAAAGCTGCGGGTAAACCAGTGGCCCGTTGTTTATTAAGCGTCAGTCTTGTCGTGCTAACTACCGTTAACGTTTGAAAAACGAACGAACATCTGAAACGAATGAGCTTCATGAGGCCCTTGAAACCAAGAACTGAAAAAACGAACAGACGAACTGAAGGATCTTTCTCCTTGTTTTCTTCACAAGAAATCCCAACAATCGCTATCAACCAGAACGCATTTTTGCGCATGTTATCCTAAAGTTAATCATAGTTGTAATGCCAAAGCGTCTGCATACCACACCAGAAATTCATATGTTTAACCCCAGGAAACTACAGTATATATAAGTGCCGAAATGTGCCACTACTTGACGTCAAATGACGTTTCTTCGATTTGTATTATATAACAGTAGACCCACCCGCAGATATGACACTTTAAAGTTGTGTAATATACGATATACCATGATAGGCATGACTAATTATCGCATCGGACCGCATCGATCAACATCGTCCGCCCAAATTCGTACAAAACTGTAGTTTCAAACAACTTCTCTTTTGAGGGTCGACGTAGTCAGAATCGGGCAGGATGCGGGTCGGTAATTTGTCATACCCACCAGCGTTGTGTTGTGTAATACATGATATACAAGGATATGCAGCAATAATCGAGATCTTGTCCAGTGCCAGGCTCTATGTTTGAAATAACCTTTGATCTCTGATAGGTACGAGATTTTAACATCTCCTTGGCGCCTCATGTGGAGCCGTCCTTGCAAAGGAATCTACGTTAACTGCTGTCAACTGTGTTAATTACAGGCCGGTGCTGGCGGCCCAGGACTGCAGTAATGGAGTACTGTCTTCTCCAGTGTGCGCCGTTCTCCAGTCGGATGACCCACGTGTGTATGATGCGAAAACGCTAGTTCTCATAGCCAACACTACAGTGAACTACGTTTGCCGCGAGAATGTCGAAGGTATTCTTCATATTAGCCGTGCGTATCTCGTTCAAGTAGTTCGGCGGCACAGTTTTATGTATTTAGTCAAAAACTCCGTGTATCCATTCGTTTAGAAGTCGTTTTTGCATAGGCCTATCTTGTTATTAATGTCTTGAACAGCCTATACCAGAGTCTACGGATTTTAGCAGTTAAAGTACATTATCGTGCCTCACTGCACCCTCCCATGTAACCATGTAGTTGTTGGGCTTTCACTGTGGATAAATAAAGTGAAGTGAAACTGAGTGTTCAGCGGTATCAATGCATGTCCATAGCTGCTTACAGGTGCGTGTATAGCATCATATCACAGTCAGTATAATATCGAGAAAGTGCTACGATACTGTTCGATATGACATACTGTACTGTACTGTAAGATGTGAAATATTTAGTGTGCGATAAAAGCTGGCAGGTGGCCAGCTGAGTCTCTCGCACGTAATTAGAAACATAAATATAATTAAGAAACAAGAAACAAGTTACAAAAGAAGTCTGCGAGATTTTTTCCATGTACGGTGCCAACGACGCATCCTGCACATTAGCTGGCATGACTTCGTGACCAACGACGAAGTTCTGCGTCGTACCGGCCTGTTTGACGTCTCATACATCGTCCGTAAGCGAAGACTTGGTCTCTTTGGTCACGTCGTCAGACTTCGAAGCGATGTACCAGCAAACCAGATCCTTCAAATCTGCACCAAGATGAGGGATGGTGAGCGGCCTTCACAGGAGTGGAGACGCGTGCCTGTGATCGACCACCAACCACCTGGACCCACCAGATCTGCCGCGACACGGGTGTAATAGCGACTGAGGCCCTGCAGCTAGCGGAGGACCGACCGTTCTGGCGAACGACCGCAACGGTGGGAGGCTTTGACTGAATGCTTGGCGTCACGATAATGATAATGATGACAAAAAAGTGCTGTTACACTGTACTTCCAACAACATTGGCACATGTGGCTCGAATGCACGTCAACCGAAGGCATTCTGTGGCGGAAACTAGGCTATAAATCCTAGTTATCACTGTGCGAACTGTACATGTATATCTTTGTGCGTTCAGATGATATAGGTGGATGCCAATACTTACAAATCTAATTCGCTTACAGTACTTGAAAAATTTCGAATGAATATGTCTCTAATGTGTTTACAAAACAAATCACAAAGTCCAAAATCAATACCGTTGTGTCACATTGAAGTCCCCGTTACAACACTCCGAAGCTAACAGAAATAATGCCTCTGTATTCCTCTTTTTACATTATGGTAAAAATAAACATTGCTATTGTCTTTGATTCTTCGCACATACTCTTAGTGCAGAAGAATATAGACGAAATGTTGTCATGTAAACAGCATACTAACTGAATATTATGGTGTTAGCGTGATCCGTTGATAATAATTTTGCATATACGAGTGTGTAGTGTCTGAGCTATACGCTAATATCAGGGCCTGAGACTGAGATAATACGTTGTCTGAGTTGTAATCGATAATTGGCTTTGTTGTGCAGTGTTTGACGAACATAAAGAATGTCTGTTGCGCACGGATGATCGCGGTCGCGACTTGCTGATCTCATATGCCGTGGAGAGACGCTGTCGACACTTGTTACGCCCAAGTGGACCCAGACCCAATCGACGTTGCCCGTAAGTCTTGTTATGCGGTCTCACTGTTTCCGATACAGCAAATTATTGGCCGAAAATCGCACATTTTTGTATTTGAGGCCCAGTTACGGGTAACTACGCAGGAATTTCATAACAGCAATTGATTGTAAAAAAACCAGAATGATAGGGCTCTCCGGCGGTGACAGTAGTCGTTCTGATACAATAGCGAAGAGTCCCGGACAGAATGTTAAAGGAATGCGTGTCTGGGTTTTATTTATGATTTTCTCAAGGAAAATGCTTGGCCAAAGAAACTAACCAGCTGCGACATAGAATCTTGCTCAATGGACGCGTGATATGCATGAATGAATGCACAGGTGCGATAAAAAGTGACTTCAATGCCAAAAAGTACCAGATAATTGTGCGATACACGATGTGGTTTATAGTAAAGGTGGTAAACCGATTACAAGTAAACAATGTGATTAATAGTTTTATGCCATGTAACAATCATAACATCAACTACCACGTCTACAACGGCGGCTCAGACTACGTGACTACATCTTGATCGTGTCTCAGTTGTATGTATGTTTGGTGCTGTGTGGCTGCAGACCGCCGGGACTTTTGGAGTGCGCAGTAGGAGCAGTGTCAGAGCAGTGCGGTGAAGAGATCGCCGAGCACTTGCGCGCTCTTGGCGAGAGAGTATTTCTGCAGATTGGTTGTGAATCACGCAAACGTTTGTATTCGTGTTTTTCAAACATTTGCTATAACGTGCTTAACATTATTGTTTGAGTAGAAAAGTAAGTCTAGACGTTTGTGTGGATGGCAGAATCAAAAGGTTACGCTTTAGTCTGACGAATGGGTGTGTTTACAAGTTTCTCTTTGACACATGTGATAGGTTCTTTCCAAATTCAGATGATGGCTATTTGTTCAATATTGATATTGTGTCCTCTATAAGAGCAAAATTCCGCGCCTCTGCGGTGTTAATTGTCTATCAAAACACTTTCATATCTCCACGAATGAAGTGTAGATTTAAACAAAAATTGGCAGTGAATATACTTAAGGAACGAAGGGTAGATTTCGACAATATAGAAATTAGACATTCTTTGCAGCCGACGACGTAGTTATGACGTCACACTTGTTAGGCTAAAGTTGGAGTGAGGTTACAGCAAGCGATAAGGCTTGTAAGGCAGGAGCCCAGGATATCCTTTTGCCAGTACTTGCTGCTGCGTAGACGCGGTCGTATCGTGTATTATTTGGTGGACTTTAAGACAACGGATAAACACGTTAGCTGTTAACATGTTAACTATTATGTTAACACATAAATTTTCGTTCATAAACCATATTTCGTACGATCACCACTGATGCCAGATAATGTTACAGCAACTGAATGTCGTGGGTGACTCATGCGAATCCAGACTTGTGTTAAAGATTAAAGCGGATATTTTGAGCATGGCATTTCACTTCGTCAGTGCTACTAATATTCTTGTCGACGTATGTTAAATAGCTGATTATTATTACTTATCAGTCGTTGAATTATGGTGTGAAATTCATGTAGGGCTGTGTTCTGTCTAAACTCTGGAGGTCCTTATTTACAAACGTTTACAAGTATGATGTCATATATTATGTCATCGGCTGGAACGAATATCTAATTTCTACATTTTCAGAATCTACCGTTCTTAAATACCGTCTAAGGGCGACCAAGTCACGCATCCAAAACAGCACAAATCAGTTTACCAAGACAATGTGATAGAGCAAACTCATTGCACTTACAATCCACTTGACGTGACCCCGTTTAACTTTTGCACTACCGTATTATCACGCGAGTCAATAAACGAACATAATGCAAAAGCTACAACGGTTATTATGACGAATAAACGGCGATAATTCAGTGCATGTGGGTCTGAAATTTACAGTGCTACTAACATATTATGAATCGACATGGTCGCAAGGGGTCATGTCACGTGGGTTAGAAGACCCCTCTGATCGTATGCCAAACTCCGAAACCGATTTGTTTCCATTTTTTCCTGACCTGCGCCATAGTCTATGACCAGCTCCTGACTCCAATGGGACTGCAGCCGCTTCGCCCCTCTAAACCCGCCACTGATACAAGTGCAACAACTATAGACAGAAATGTAGAGCGTATAGAAAGCTGTCTTATGACCTGATTCCAAAAGCCGCCGTATCTTTATTGATGCGACGATGTGACAGTGTGCTCCAAAGAGCGATGTGTTTAATGATAATTGACAACATTTTGTGTGACGTATATAGGGCCTAGGCCTGTAATGAATGTTTATAGCAAGGACGAACTTTTGTTTACTGTCGGACAAATTGTAGGCCTATATCGTCTTATTCATTGTTTGTCGTTGTAAGCTTACATTTTAATATTGTTTTTCCAGGTTCTAAGATGATGAAGACGGAGGTGTATTCTCCTCTGAAACTGATGCAGGAGGCATTTTCTTCGCTGTTCTAAGCGACACGAATCCATGACATAATATGACTTCATGTAGAAATTGGCCCAGCAGTAGTCTAATTAGTATTGCTTGGTGAAAAAATTCATGCGATATAAACATTGACTAAACTGACGTAATAATAGGCCTACGGTAAATGAGATTTTGTCACATTCCCAGACACGCAATATAATTATATCGACATTGACTAATGTTTACACAGTCGTTTTATACAATTTAAAAAAATGCTCCCAATTTGTTACTGGTAGGCTTAAATTTAATATATTCGACCGGTGATCAATTCATAGAAAACAAACGGTCGCTAGTCGGTACATTTGCCGACAATGAGTCAATGATGAAGTATGTGACATCAAATAATAAGGAAAAAATAAAATATGGATTTCGACCATAATAACTTACTTGTAACTGAGTGGGTAGTGATTACAATGCGTTATTATATCTTAATGTCGGGAGCGTTAACTGCCAGTGAAAACCGAACGCTACGTAATAATTAGCCTCATTGTGCAACTGCTGTATTACTTGTAGTAGTAACAGCTTCACTGCGTTTCGTTTAATACACAAATGATGAACAGTGTTCTTGTTGATTACAATATTTCTATATGCCCGTACTGTTAAGAATCGTATCATCAAAGCATGCGGCTTGGAGGAAGCTAAGCCCCAAAAAATTTTCGGCCGACTGACAGCTTCCAGGACTAGCGGTATGCTAAACAGGTACTCTGCGAATTGCTATAATGACAGTTTCGTTGACTCCTCAGTCTTCTTAGGCCGCATTATACACTGGCGACATAAATCGACTTAGATTTTGTCGTCAGAATCGTATCGACCCCAAAGTCGATCGAGGCTTTAATTTCCGAACGATGAGCTTTTATCCATGAAAAAGAGCTGAATTTCGGTTGGAGTGCGGTCGCGCGATATGCTTCTTCTCCATCGTGCAGTTGTTATCCGAATGCGCTATAAATATTTTTAACACTGGCGTTGTCCCAATTGTCCCAACAGTACAAAATAGCAATAGACACTGGCGCAGGCCGACCCAGTGTTTTAATACCTGCCTGTCGGCCTGCGCCAGTGTCTATTGCTATTTTGTACTGTTTCTGCTATTATTGTATGACACTGTGTGCGAAGTTTATAAATAAAATAAAATAAATAAACACGATGTTCTCATTTAATGCGTGCTTAAAGGTTTCGCGCGGATAGTTGATCCGGGTCCTAGTTTCCGAATGCGTCGACTTTGAATATTGTGACGTCACGAATATGACGTCATAGTCACGCGACGTCATCAATGACCTCACTAATCGACGCGCCGTATGCACTTTCCTATAGGCTCCCTATTTGACACGACACCCTAAATCGTTTTGTTTCCGAGGTATTTAGCGTCAAATTTGCAGACAGACAAACAGACACACAGACACGTCGACTGACAATAAGGGTCGATTAAATGTTGCAGCGCGCGAGCCAATTTCATGCACGAGCCAGGCGCGCCGGTACGGCTCATACTGGCGCTTTATGCCGGTAGCGTGCCTACCTTGGCGATTGCTTGCTCTCCGTTGGATGCACGACATGATTGACAGAAATGACAGACCAATAACAGATTTACGGGACACAGAACTGAACTCATATTAAAGATAAATACATACGAATAATACTGTGCAAAATTCGCAAAAATAACAATATTGTGCATGTTGTCCTTTTGTTGTCCTAACCTGGTCACTGTGTCTGGAAAACGGACAAAATGCCACCTGGACACAATGCATCTCTACCAATTGTCCCAAGGCAATATACCCCTGGTTGCAGACGGTTCAGAAGTAGGCCCTAAATCAGAACACCGCCGCGCCCGTCTGGTTACTGGTAGTCGACGTTCAGACTGCATAATGCCGGTGCTCCGTCAGCTACACTGGCTACCGGCACGCCAGCGCGTCGACTTCAAGGTTGCCACGCTCGTTCATCGGTCGCTGTCTGGCACTTCGCCATCGTACCTAGCTGACAACTGCCGTCTCGTCGACGATGCTCGTGATCGACGACTACGTTCAACAACGAGCCGAACATGCGTTGTGACGCGGACATACAGCATCTCCGGCATTTGCAGCTGCTGGACCCGGACTATGGAACATTCTACCGTTACATCTGAAAGAAGCGGATTTATCGTACAGTAGATTCCAGCGGTCGCTAAATACATTTTTGTTTGGACAGTATGGCTACGGTTCAGTGTGAACTATTTTAATTGCGTCGATTAGAAATATTAACCTTACTTACTTACTTACTTACTTCAGTCTTGACGGGTTTCAGCTACAGCCGATTGCACTTCATCCACGGTAAAACCTCATCTACACAGACAGACAGACGCTCCTGGAGTGTGTCGGTGTCGCCTGGATCTCATGCAGTACCCATCTGGGTGTCGCCTGTCGCCTACATAGGCTGTACTGTAAACTTACACAGACAAGACTGTTGCACGGATAGCCGCCACGTTTTGGGATGCAGTCAGTCGGCACGCAGATAACATGCCCATTATATCTGTCGGGTGACATTGGATGGTGTCGGTGATGGAATGACTGCAGTCTCTCTTATAGCAACCATCATTCGGCTGTATTAATAATCATCCACTTTATGCCTGTCTGCACTGTTTGAGATTTTGCCGCTTTCAGTCAACCAAAGTAGGCCTATTGCTGCCGTTGCGGGTTTCTTTCCTGTTTTGGTGTATGCTCTGCTCGGGTACTGGGCCTATGTCGGTTGCTGTAGGCCAACTTTTTGAAAAGTGGTTTTCCAGATAAGTGAGCAGAATATAATGGCATTGATTAGCACCGACGTGCTTTGACGGCTGGAGGCAGATGAGGGAAGCCTGAGCTGATTTTGAATTCACTAACCAGACACCATCGTTTCTATTACAATTAAATTCGCGGATCCCGCATTTTTCCGATCCTGCTTTTATTATTGTCGTTCATCTGTTTATCGTCAGGAAACAACACTGCAGACCGTGTGACAGTCAACCACATAAACAGCTCAAACCATCACGTGTTGAAACCCGCATCATAAGCGTCCATAATCAGCACAAAATTTATGCCTTTGTCATGCGGGCTTCTGTTTACGTCCTTAGTTATCTGTTTAAGCTTAATAATCTGTTCAAGTTCCGTAATTAAAGTAATTACATGAAAGTTGAGAAGGTATGCGAAGCTGGCTTATAAGAATTAACCGCAATTCAAGCTACCTGAGTCAGTCAATCGATCAATCAATCAGTAAAAACGAAAAAGTATCAGGGAAAACACACAGTACAGTCATACGAAGCAATTCGGCCAATTCGAAATGCAAACACAAGAATTTGAACGAATTGCATTCTTTACTGCCAGATTAAAAAGTTTATGCTACGACAGTTCTATCTCTGTCAGTCAGTCTTTCAAACTCGTGAAAGGCAAAATTGGCTATAACACCCAATCAAACCGTTTTAATCATGTAGTCGAAAACTAACAGTTTATTTCTAGTTGCCAGAAAGGTAATACTCTGGCCACCAATATCATAAAAACACTACAATGAGAAAAACACGAAAAACCACTAATAAACTATAGTAAGTGACGAATATCTATACATGTAGTTAAATACACACTAAAACATGAAACATGACGATGGCAAAAAAGTAGTACAAAGATATATAATCAGTCTAAATAATACATAAACAAATGTGAGACGAAAAGAAAACAATTATTGTTATATCTTTTTACCTTCGGTTATAAAGGTTATAAACTGCCGATCAGCAGTATCGGCTAGAACACGTCCTCAAGGGCTGTGTGGGCAAATTGCGCTAGGAGTATCGACCGCGTTGTAGCACTGAATCATCGCATACAACTGTTGATACAGGAAGGTTTTCTTGCGATTGTCACCAGCAACTCGAGTAATGCGTCGTCCAAAATATTGTTTAACGTTCTTTATTCACAAAACTATATGTTGCTTAATGCTTACTGCTACATTTACCATTTTTTGTGTTCTGTGATTTCCTAATGAAAGGCAGTTGCACTAGATGGTTGAAGTGGGAAATGAAACCATCTTTCGATGACGCACAGACTGACTACTGACTATGCCAAAATTATTGTAATCGGACATTTATTGTTCAAATTATTCTAGAAAATGTAGTCACATGTTTTTCTTGTAGTTAAACTACTTCAAAACTAGTTGATGCCCATCACTATGCACGTACGATTGATGAAGCTCACTTTTCGGTTAATAGAAATTTATGTAATTTTTTGTTTGATGTCATAAAAGTCTCAAAAATCCAATAAACTTCAAGACGGAATTAAAAGCATTATACAACCCAACCAAATTTTTGCGTAATTTTGACCAACATTTTTGTTGCCGGCTCACGTGATAATGTGAAGCGTCGCACGGATTCACTGCAACATTGTGGTTATAATGCAGGATAAAACTTATAGACTGGTTATAGTTATGGCTGTGGATAATTATTTGTTAATATTATTACTAGTAGTAGTATTTATTACACACAATGCTTACCATTTGCTGTGCTCCCACTTAATATATTCATAGTCATATCTAGGATCAATTCTCATACAGCATGATTTACGTTCATTGATAACCATATTGATCTAATTTACATCAATAATCCTACGACACAGCCCGTTGGAGCACGCAATTTTCACTTCTGCATAACGTCACACCAACATACATGATACGGTACATTGCTGCATCCTGTCGTGGTTCAGACGCAAACACAACACTGCTGCTGCTGCTGCTGCTGCTGATAACGATAATGATGATGATGCGAGTCAGTGTGACGTCATTGCTATTCATCCTGAGCATCTACTACTCAGCAGCATGGACTCATGTCCAGCGACAAGGTTTGTGCGCTATTTTATCATTTATTCGACACTTGATTCTGCGCGATCTTTATATACATATCTTGGTTGTCGGTCTTCATGCACTTTACGCATTGTACGCAGAGGCCAAAAACTAAGATGTTCTTATGAAAGATGGAAGAAAACGAGATAATAGACACCACACATGGGGATTTCTTACCCTGATGCTAATGTTTATCGTTCGCTGTGGAACTATTACAAGGCAATTATGACTATCGGCTTTCATATACTATACTCTGGAGACCTTCTATTTTTAGTGATATTTGGTCAATAACTATTTTCTATACGACCCATCAGACTCCGTCGCGAAAACGAAGTCCTACATATATTGCATCCTACACCTTTTATGAAAGGGTTTTCGTGACCTCAAATGTCAAAACAACACGCGCTTAAAGGAAAACACGTCCTGTTTGACGGTTCACAGTTCTTGGCTGTAGACAGTCAAATGTCATGTTCTTTGCTTCACAAATCGTGTACATAATAAGAAGAGACAACGTAGTGGATTTTAATGAAATTTTGCGCGGTGGTTAAACTTTATTTATGCGACTCTTGGTCAAGGAATTTGTGCATTGCAGCGGATTTTTAGCTTCTCCAGTGACATTTGTCGTGTTGTTAAACAGCTGTGACTATAAACTTTGCTGTCACAGAAAAGAAAAGAAAAACTTCGAGCGGGTTGTCAGCGACAGCCGAGCCTCTTGTTGAATTATTTGCCATAAAATTATACCAGGGAGAACAATAATACAAAATTGACTGTACATTTACTCATGGCAATGCAAACGTTTTGGTAAAAATCACTCACTGTTATTCAAGATTGAAGTAAAAAAGTGAAATTTATAAATGTGATGCATGAAAACAGTAGCCTACTTGTATTTGTAATCTTACTACAGTGAAGGCTGGCCGTTCAACAAAACTATTCTGCATAATGCGTAAGATAGTGCAGTTCAATAGCTTTTATCTGAGCATTTCTTGTTGTTACTTTAGACCTACACTATTGTTATTGTTTGTACATTGTGTGTTGTAGCTGACACGGATTGCCCTAGTTATCAAACACGATGTCCTAGCGGAAGCGGTCGATGTATTAGTGAATACTACTTGTGTGACGGAGACAATGATTGCGGTGATAACAGCGACGAAGACCCAGAGTTCTGTCAAACTAGCGGTCAGTCACACAGTGTTGGGAAGCTAAAAATTATGTTAAACATAAATTATGTTAAAAGACTTTCCAGTTTATAACAATGTGTAAGGGCGATATGAGTCCTCACTAACCGAAAACAGCAAAATAATTTAGGGCTGAATCATCATATGTTAAATTCCACTTCCGGTCGCTCTTACAAGGCGAGCCAATCTGAATACCGGTACTGCATGGTAAAAGTTCGATAGGCCTATACGTGTCTTGAAATCTGACGTTTAATCGAGTCCTGCCTTTTATTAGAGACCTGACGTAGGCCTATATTTGAACATTGGCCTCATCACAGTTATATTACCGGTTTTATGTTATAATAGCGATGATTCATCTGTTGGTGTATAATAAAAATCTATAATAAAGTATAGCAGTACAAGGTGCTCTGTGGCATATTTGTGGAAACGACAACGCATGTGGTATTGAAGACCCAGCAATTGCATGTTACAGAGCTTTAAGAAGAAATAAGAACTGTAAGAATAAGAACTAATTATCTGTAATTAAGATGTTGCAGACATGTATCAAACAGAACCATGCAAATTTTCAAATTTTGCAGTTAAAGGTGGACAATTTTAATTTTTATTAACCAAACCATACAAGGAATGTGAATGCCACCAGAACGCGTCATTTAAGCCATTAACGGCGATTATTGGTCCAACGGGTGGACCTGTAGCGATGAGCATGAAACTTAAAAACCTAAAAAATAGACGCCTGACGATGACAAATCCACGCCTGCGCAGACACAGCCCATTTGAGCCGACTGATCCAAATATTTGCTAATGGGTGGGGTCGCCGACGTGCAAAATTTTTTGAAAATTAGTATAGGGGTTCCGGAGCTGGAAGACCCAGAAAATGGCATTTCCGATTGACTTCGTTTATCGAACTTACAACAATGATGCAGTACCGCGCAGCCTGTGATGTAAAATGTAGTTTGTTACACTCGTTAATGGCGTAATGACACATCGAAAACAACAAAACTAAGAAAACGGTAATAATACTTTTGTGACATCGCCGACCGTTGGGTTGTGACGTCGACTGTTGCGTAACTATTAACATTTTGAAATTGTTTGCAGTTTTCTGAGTGTCATTACGCTGTTATACGGTTGAAGATGGAGATTTGGTTCCATTGGGACACCAATAGGAAATGGCATATGGCGAATCGATTGGTCACGTGATCGATGACGTCACGTGACCTAGAAAGGTCAAAGGCCGTGACCCCAACGTGTTTGGGGCCCATTATCTCGAAAATGGCTGGAGATAGAGACGCTATTACAATAGAGCACCTATAGGAAATAACACCTGGGGAATATAATGGTAATGTGACCCGTGACGTCACGTGACGTAAAATGGTCGTGACCCAGATATATTTGGATGCAAATATCTCAAAAACGGTCGAAGATAGAGCCTCGATTTCAATAGAACACTAATTTGAAATGACATTATGGCGAATAGTTTGGTCACGTGACCGATGACGTCACGTGACCTCGAAAGGTCAAGATCGTGACACCAATATGTTGGGTCCATTATCACGAAAATGGCTGGAGATAGACACTCCGTTACACTAGAGCACCTATAGGAAATGGTACCTGGGGTATCAAATGGTTAGGTGACCGGTAACGTCACGTGATCCTGGCAGGTCAAGCCTCAAGGTCGTGACCCATAAATATTTGGATGCAAATATCTTGAAAACGGTTGAAGATAGATGCTCGGTTCCAGTGGGACACCAGTAGGAAATGCATATTGCTAATTGAATGGTCATATGATCGATGACGCCATGTGACCTTGTAAGGTCAAGTTCGTGACACCAATATGTTGCGGCCCATTATCTTAAATACGGCTGAAGATGCATGTTGAGTTATGAATTCATGTTACCCTAAAGTTCAAGATCGTCCAAATATATTCGGATAGAAATATCTTATGAGTGTTAGAGATGGCATTACATTACATTGGACAGACTCCTTGTTCTTTTGAACATTATCTTGTTGAAGCAAATAAGACAATAAGACTGGAAAACCTACGTCACTGTGACTTTTTAAAAATTTTAACTTGTTGTCACTCGTCTCTCTTTGAAGTCAGCATATGCGTCAGTTTAACAAGACAGCCGCTATCTTGAATATTTAATCACCATTGCGGAGGATGAACATTACTCCTGCCTCGTAAATGTCCAGCATCAGTCGCAGTGGGGCCTACGCCAGCACACCTAGACCAGGGTGTAACGTGACCAAACGACGTGTCAAGTAGACACAGAATATCACCAATGGTAGGTGAGGACATCTGCGTTAGAAACACTATGCCACCAGCGAATATTGAGTATCTGTTGCTGTCACTTCATATGCGTGCTTGTGTCAGCAGCCAGAAGGCTTCATGTTTCTGCTCCGTAGAGCAGAACAGACATGATCAGTCTTTGCTATAAGTGTCCATACTGAGACTACTGCTTTTCCACATGAGTTCATCACTAAACATGCGAGTCCAGTACTGTGCAGCATGCCCGGTCATTAGGAGCAATCATAGGTTGGTTTGCACGGCAGGCAAGGTAAATCAACTCCACTTCTTCGACCTTCGACCGGAACACCATCTATCGAGGTCGTTACCTGCACTTACATTTTCGAAGCACCTTTTTAGGCCACAATATTGTTGGACCCAGCTGATTGGCGGTGACATTATATTCCGTTCAGTTCAATTTATTACAATACCAGACTCGAAGCCATGGCACAAACATGATAAGCAGTATAATTAATGGAAAAGAAAAAAATCTAGTACACAAACGTGACAGAAAAATCAAAGGTCGTAATAAATTATGCACCATCTGCCAAATGATTGAAGAATTCTATCTGGTTACAGCGACGGCAACATCATCAGCATTGGCAAGATCACTGGAGTAATCATCGCAGGCTGCACGGCATGGCGCAGCTCTGTTGACTTTGTAACGAATGACAAGCAAATCAACGGTAAAGGGGGGGACTTTGACCCATGTAGATCTGAAACACCTGGAAATTTTATCACAAAAATTGTTAATGCCCACATCCCCCGTGCTAGGTGACCTAACACCAGTCCACAGCCACAGGGAAAATTCTGGGGCTAGATGCACCCTTGCCGGACACCCGCAGTTGCAGAGAGGCTGCCATAGTGGAAAGGTCACATGCGGGACTAGAGATGGTTGCAGATGATCAACAGTGTGAAATGACATTTGACATTTACAGTTATTGACACTGATGTGTTTTAATGTACATGTATTTTGACTTACAGTTGCCTACAATATTCGAAACTGCCGTAGACAAATCCAGTCACAGTGTATGTGGCCGTTGTCCAATCAATACCAGGGAATGAACTCTGGACAGATGATTGAGTTGATCAGAAACACTGACCTCAGAGAAACATGCGGGTAAGTGGATATTACTGGCATTGATACGTAAAACATTGTTAAATGCAAAGCCTAACTGACTGCAGAGGGAATCGTGCTCAGCTCTCTATACTCACTCGCTGCAGCAGGACACTGCAAGCGTAGGCTTCACACAGCCTGGACCGTACACAGCGCACTGACGAACAGACGGACGGACCGAAGGACCTTTTCTCCTTGTTTACTACACAAGAAACCCCAACAATCGCTATCAACCGGCACCCCTCGCAATCCCAGTTAATTATAGTTATACTGCCAAAGCGTATCTGCAAACCACGTCAGAAATTCTTATGTCTAACCGTAATAAGCTGTACATACAAAGGTGTCAATATCTGGCTAATTACGTCAAATGACGTTTTTTCGACTTATATACCACAACAGATGCCGACGATATGACACTTTAAGGTTGTGTATGCAGTGGCGGCGCCAGGATCTTAGAACAGGTAGGGCCTACAGCAGGGCCCGAAGTAATATGGTAGGGCCTCAAAATATTTGAGTTACCGTAACTATTATAAACTATATCACAATTATATAATGTAGTAAAATAAGTTCAGTTCTCTATATTTCTAATAGCTCTATTTAGTAAGCGAATGACATTTAACAAGAAGCCAAGCTGTCGCTAGGATAGCCAACCGTACGGCCTCACAGCAATATCTAGTAATTAGCGATTGTTTCTAAATAGTATCTCCAGCTGTTTTCGAGATATTGGGCTCTAAGCGTATTGGGGTCGCGAGTTTGAACTTTCGGGGTCACATGACGTCATCGGTCATGTGACCATTTGATTCCCCATAGGCTATTTCCTATTGGTGGTCCTTTGAAACCAAGCCTCTATGTCTAACAGTTTCCGAGATATTCAATGGCGAATGCGACGCAGTGGTTTACATGACTTTAAACGACCTCTGTAAACAATGGTCAAGGTCATTCATTATGGTACCAGTCGATTTCTGCTATACGACTTTCTATAGGCTGTCAACGGTAACTTTTGCTCTAGGACGCACCGTTTAGCCACAATACAATAATGTCACAGACGACGACGGCAGACGACAGACAGACGGACGCAACACTGTAGCATAAGTGTATACGGTCGGCTAATAATCGCCATCTACCAGTTAGTTACACAGCAGCTACGCATATCAATCGAAAACAATTTATTAACCTACTGTTACAGTTTGTACAAATTCTTTAAGTTCAAAAGCGACCAATCGTCCATTATTGTGCAGTATACGAACTCCTACTTCAGTAGGCTACTATACGGCAGTTTGGATAGGCCTACATCTTAATGAACACCTCAAGTCGTCAACAACTCATTCAGCTCGTCATAACACAAATACACACAACTCGACACAAGCGAAACATCGTCTCTTTGTTCAGTTGTGAACTCTCTCATTATCAATGCCATGTGATAAACATATTGGAAATTTTGTTGGAGATTTTAGTTTACTTTTTTGGCTTCCTGTGGCCGAGTGGTAGGGCCCGAGGTAGGGCCCGAACGAAAATGGTAGGGTCTAGGCCTTGTCTATAGCTGGCGCCGCCACTGTGTGTATGCAGCAATCATCGGGGTCTTGTCCACTGCCAAGTAGTGGCACTAAATATCCCAAATGGTGCTGATGTGCCGTTAAGAACCTACTCAACCAACCAACATCCACTGCCAGGTTTTGCGTAACCTGTATAGTCTAAGTATGATTTCGTATTAATTGTCCACCGTCTTCTACCGTTCCCCAAATATCAGCATTTTTTACCCGCGCGACGCTATGCAGGTCTTTGTGATCGTAACGTGTCTGTCTGTCCCTCTGTCCGTCCGACACGAGCCGGTATTGTGTCAAAACGAAGAAAGCTAGCGTCATGATTTCATCACCATCTGGTATCTCCACGATTCTAGTTTTCTGACGCCAAATTTCGTCACAAAATTCTAAGGGGTTCTCCCAAGCGGGGGCCTCAAAAAAGGGTAGGGTGGGAAAATTAGCGATTTTCTAGCTTTAAGCATCGATATCTCGAAAACGGTAGCAGATACGGCCAAAGTTACTATTAGTGACTAATAGAAATTCGCATGTGAGCTTTCGATTGACACCAAGATCGATGACATTGGATGACCTTGAAGTGCTGTAAGGTCAAATTTTCTTGTCTGCAACTTGTTTTCACGTCGAATTGAAACAATTTTCGGCATGCTTTCGCGTCGCGCGGGTTTGTCAGCGTCAGCTGGGCTTTCTTGTTATCGTGCAATTATAGTTCATCAGGTCCGTTACTTCATGACAATACACGAGGCTTTTGGCTGTACGTAGATGACGGAACTGTGACCTTGACATTGTCAATGTACATTCACCATGCGACCGCCAAAGGTACGAGATTTGAACGCCTGTAACTGGCCTCATTGGCCTCTCATGTGGCGCTGACCTTGTAAAGGAATCTACGTCAACTAATGTCAACTGTGTGAATTACAGGCCGGTGCTGGAAGCCCAGGAATGCTTACTTGGAATGATGTCTTCTCCAGTGTGCGCCGTTCTCCAGACAGACGATGATCCGCGTGTCTTTAGGACGAACGTGTCCAATATTTCTTTCATCTTAAAAGTAAACTACGTTTGCCGAGAGAATGTCGAAGGTATTCTTCATATTAACCGGACGAGTCTCTCGTTATCCGAGTAGTTTGTCGACAAAGCGTATATGTATTTAGCAAAAAACTCCGTGTTGTCATTTCGTTTAGAAGTCGCTTTTTACAATTTTACATACCGTGTTATTAATGTCTGGAACAGGCTACTAGAGTCTGCCGCATTTAGCCATGTCAATGCTTACAAGCAGTCAATAGTAGACTAGTGATTTTTCAGAGTTTTTTTTACCGCGCGATGCACTTTAGTGCAAAGCGTGGTATTGCGATGCATGTCGTCTGTCTGTCTGCCCGTCTGTCTGTGACGTTGGTGAATTGTGATCACATAGGTTGGAATTCTTCGAAAATAATTTCACCATTAGTTAGCCTCGGATGTTCGCTCTTTGCAACCCCAACATGACGGGTCTGCTCCAAGGGGAATACCCCTAAATTTGGGCCCAAAGTGACCCACCCCTATTGACTTGAGCGTCGGTGACATTCGATCACAAATTGCGGCCGAATAATTACAGATAGCGCAACGGTCACAATGGAGAGCCTATAGGAAACCACTATCGCTCTTTCTAATGGTGTCATCGC
>Ga0056114_1000130_pt1 | contig 20260 bp, 16 predicted proteins | sample WorMetHERISLAND1_FD_77005 | JGI IMG/M metagenome (GOLD analysis project Ga0056114, IMG submission 77005) | Marine gutless worms symbiont microbial communities from Max Planck institute for Marine Microbiology, Germany - Olavius loisae HERON... ...
CTAGTGTTAGTTTTACAAGGTATTGTAGCAACAAAGTTAAGCTACGGTGGGAAATTTTTCATTCTTGTTATGAGCCATTTCTTTCTGATTCCGACATTGAAAGAATTTTAAAAATCGACCAACATTTGCCAAAGTTACAGTAGAAATAAAAGTGGCACAGTTTTTTTTGACTCACAGTGTATATGGGCGACTATTAAAAATTTTGCACCCAACTGATTGATTGAGCATGGTTTTACGTCTGCGCCAACACAGTATAGGTTATACGGCCGACGGTTTTTACAGGTCTGATGACCCAACCAAGAGTGTCAAAGCATTGAAGGAGGGTGGTTAGTCATCCAACTGTTGTCTGATTAAGATATGACTAGTCCTTGTGTAAATGCTATGCATATGACAATAGAATGCACCAGTGAGAATAAACACAGCAGTGCTCAACTGCTCACATACAACTGCCATTGACAACGCTATCGAATGACATGTCTCCATGCAAATCAAATACTGTTCCTAACTGCAAGGACTGCTACACTACAACCAGTTTGCAAAAACTGGTAATATTGGAGTTTTAACTTCATAATCCTTGATTTGACTATCACCAACTGTATCACACATTGCAACCACACCTTGTACACCAAATTTCACAAAAATCAGTTAAATGTGCCCTTCCCACAACAATGCACGTCTTGCATACTTGTGCGTGGCCCATTACTTGCAAGACGTCCCAGTAAAACACTAATCACAAACAAACTAAAGAAATCTCAGCACATAAGAGCTCGAAAGAAGAGATTCTAAGTCTGTCAGGTTCCCAGGCAGGATCTAGAATAAAAATTTCACTATACAACATGTATATATAAACGTTACTTATTAATAGTAATGATTATAACTTTCACACAACTCAATGCTCAGGTATATGAAATATGCTACAAACATGTCAATCACGATAAAAGTTATTCTATCCTCATATATATGAGGCTAAGATAACACATAACTTCTCGTGACCATGTACCAATAAAACACACATCTCAGACTTTCAGCATAATACTGCCAGAGAGCGGTAACAGCTCGGCTAGCTGCTGGTTAAATCACAGTTCATCATCATCACACACTGTCATGCACTAATTCTGCCCTCAACTGTCTACATCGATCGCTTCATCAGTGTCGGAGGAGCCTGCGGATCTCCAGTCCGCATCATCTTCCTCATGGATCGCGGACTGCTTGGTCCGCCGACGTGAGTTTTCGGTGACTTTGGAGTCCGTGGCCATGTTGCTGTTGGCCGCACCTCATTGGCCATCATCGGCCTCGAGGACATTGGCCGACTTGCGTCTGGTGACATCATTCCCAGTCGGGCTGACGTACTGTTGAGTAGGGGAGCATTCCATCGTGGACTGCAGAACGATAGATTACGAGCTGTTGAATATGCATAACACGTTGACCAATCACTATCACAGATTTGTTCAGAGATATCAAATCACATAAGCAATAATTTCCATTTTCACACATGCTCTGTGAACATTTCTCTTGTTTAAGAAATGAGTCGGGGAGACAAGCCCCAGTGCTAGCAGTAAATTATTGTATCCACATGCACAATGTTTCGGTACAAATCTGTCAGCAGCAGATCAATCAAGGGCTGCTGCAACATGAGGCCCTCCCAGATAATTACTGACTACAGAATTGTCAGAAACACAAAGCATTTTCAATGATGAACTGTATTTGATGATATGTGTAGAATGGGCCGGTGATCATTTTGGTCTTTGTTTGATGTAAATCGATCCACTTTTGAGGAAAATTTGCACAAAAAAAGAACGATTTTTACATTCTTGTTCCCAGTGACCTTTAGTCCTCAAATTTGCTCCCACAGTTACTCAGGGTGCAACGCTTAATTAGGGACCTGCGAAGCTTCGTGATTTGATTCGATTTCGAATCGTACGTCCGATTCGAGATTGGATTCGTATTGATGGTCCGATTCGAAATTTTCGAATCGTCCGCGCTGTTAATCGTCATTCATAAAGAAACGATTGTTGGTGGTTAAATTTGCGTTTAAAGTCGACTTTGGGAGTAAAATAAGCGTACAACAGCATTGTTTGACGCGTTTTATGACTGGATTGAAATAAACAAGTACTCAGTTCGGAGTTCCGTAGTCCGTACATCACTCTCGTTCGTCACAAATACAAAATACCGATGGCCTGCAGTCCGGCTTGCATGGTATGTATACGGCCGATTCGATTCGAAGATTCAATTTGAAAACGAATCGGATGGCCGATTCGATTCGAGATTCGATTCGAACGAAAAAAAACGATTTGCAGGTCCCTACGCTTAATGCGGGCCCCTATGGGAGGCTGCATAAAAGTGCCTGCAGATCAGCATCCACATATGGATAGTCCACAGTCCGCGCAATGTCTGTTGCCAGCAATCTATTGATAGATAGGCGGCGGCCACACAGCGGTGGCAACTGGTGACAGACAAGCAGAGACAGACAAATGAACACTGTCATCACTCAAAGCCTCCTCCCACTATGAGGGTTGTGACAGAGAGCAGAGCATTAAAGTCACCATGTCATTCATGACAGTTTTTTACTGTGATGAAGACATCACCAGCAAGCTATACACTCTGCTGTATTGGCAATAAGTAATAGAACTAGATAGACTGAGGACAAACAATGCTAATTTAATGGATAGATGGAGTTGCTGTGACAAAACACGACAGTTACACAATGTCAAGCTTCACTACATCGGTTTGATTAATAGTATAGTCAACAACCATAGAGTAATTCAGTGGGATTAAATATACAGCAACAGCTAGACGTGTCACTAACATGTTCCTGTGTTCTATATTCGCAGTCACTTGATTCAAACTGCTTTTAGACTTCATCAGATATAAAGCCTACAAGTTGAAAGATGGAATGACCTTGGCCAGCCAATCAAGGTCACAGACAGTGTAAAGTTATATACTTTTTAGCACAAGCATACTTCACACTTTATGAAAGTCGCACAAATGATTGTGAAAAATTCACTACAGCCAGAGGCAGTTTCTTCACCGTCAAATTACTGTTGTCATTAACAGCTAAATGAAGTGCATACTTAGCGATCCTTGACTCCAAGCCGTTCTTGTTGACAATTGATCATCACGGCCGCGCACAACAACGTCCGGTGGCGTCATCTGTCCTCCCCTCATTGGCCGATAACGCACTACACACATCATCACTCTTCATTCTCTTCACTTTCACACGCAAACCTACATGCGTGTCTGCAGGGTGATTCCTTGTGGAAAAATGTTACAATGGTCTGAAGATCTAACGTAATGGACAATTCCATGCATATCAAGTATGCAACTTCCTGTTAGTAACTAGCAGTAACGCAGTAACTTTGGATGCATCTTGTACTGTTTTTGAGATATTGATGCATAAAAGTAAGAAATAGCTAGATTCCCCCCTTGTTTGACGCCCCTTCTCAAGGGAACCCATTACAATTTCTGGATAAAACTTATCCCACAAAAACAAGAGCAATAGTGCCACCCTATGGTGATCCTAACTTCAACTTTCCATTACAGCTCACAGCACACACTGTCAGCATTATATACAGTGCTTCTTCATCATATCTATGAGCTCATCTAAAAGACTATTCATTTGTTGTAGTTTTCTCTTAAACAATGTTGTTAGTAAACTATCAGAGTACAGGCCAAAACGGCAAATTCACTGGCTCCTTCTATGTGCACTTTCATTCCACAAAACCACAACAAATAGAAATGTACGAATGAGAATGGCAGAAATGTAACTAAATTATAAGATAACAAAGAACTCAATGTGAACATGTAGTGACGCTTACGTCGACAAGGGTCGTTGCTGTCAAAGAACTCTTCCAGTGTCTTCCAGCCGCCGCCAACACGCACTGTAACCGAGCTATTGACGAACCGGACCAGACAGAGTTTGCCGCGATCACCGAACTGACAGCATCAACAGACTGACTTGTCTCTCCAACGGTAATATATATTAATATCATGACAATTACGATACCAATCATATGTCCAATCAGCAACTAGAACACACTACATGCTACACTTCTCTCATGAGCAGGCCTTCGCTGTGTTCGGGCCTTCGACGTGGAACAAACTACCTGCACCTCTGTGATCGATAAACACAACATTACAAATGTTTCAGCACAAACTGAAGACGTACCCGGTCCAGCAGTAACTGTAATGGATATGAATTTGACAACACTGACCAGCGCTGCTGTGGCTATTACAGTGAGCGTGGCGCCGAATATAAAACTCTCACTTACTTACTTAAATAACAAAATATCGATCATATAACGAAGACAAAAACTAAAATAACACAAAAATGGGAAGGAAATAACACACCCAAAAACAGAAAAATATCTTCAAATTCCATATACATAACAGCTACAACTATAACAGTTCCTGGCTGCAGTTGTTATATGAATGTAATGTCAACACTTGTAGTTGGTCTTTTACTGTTTTTTGTGTTATTTTCATACTATTTTCTAGTGTTATTTTCTTGAAGAGCAACATAAACATCTGCTGGTAATCATCCATACGAGTAAAGTAGTAACATTAGTTACTGGGCAGGAAAATGGATTATTATCACAACCTTGTACTTGCCGCTGTCCACCTTCTGCACCGGGAAACGTGACGGACAAATGCATCGTCGTTGCTGCTGACGAACTTCTTCATGGATGAATTCAGAATCACAGACAACACTCGACGGCTCACCACACAGTCTCGCGACTACAGCCTACACAACGTCACACAACACAACCATGAGAGTGAACATAACGTCACACAACCGTGAGACTGAACACAACTATTAATAGCTAGTGTCTACTAAGGGATGCGGTGTTATGATGGCATCAGATGTATGCCTCAGAAGTAAGAATAATGCCATTATAAGAATGTCATTATTAGTAACTTTTGACATATATCGTACTGTTTTCAGCATAATGATGCTTAATGCTAGAAAATAGCTAGTTTCCCCACCCAACCCTTGTTTGTTACCCCTGCTCAGCAGAAACCCGTTAGTATGAAACTTATCGTGCAAAAACTAGAGGGATGGGGCTACTGTACAGTGAATATTGCATAATCCTAACTTTAACCATTTTTGACTGATCCACCTGTGCGACAGACGGAGAGACACACAGAGGGGCAATAGCATATAGGAGGCTATGCATATATGCAGTCTACACAGTACACATCCACATGACAGCCTGTTATTAATGACACACGACAGACCTGTCGATCAACTGTCTTGACAAGTTCACGGTAGTTAATGTGGCCAGACAGTGTCACGTCATACACGTCAAACACTGCGTTGAGTTCAGCGTAACTTGACGGCAGTTCTACAGCACAGGACAGCTTCACATCAACCACACCTGGACCAGACAGAAGCCGACACACGACAGCTTCACATCAGCCACACGTGGACCAGACAGAAGCCGACACACGACAGCAGCTTCACATCAGCCACACCTGGACCAGACAGAAGCCGACACACGACAGCAGCTTCACATCAGCCACACGTGGACCAGACAGAAGCCGACACACGACAGCAGCTTCACATCAGCCACACGTGGACCAGACAGAAGCCGAGGTCCGACACCACAATTGATGTCATCACTGATATTAATAATTCAAACCTCAGCCGATGGCAGACATTTCAACCAAATGCAATCAAGAGGCTCAGCTATAGCTGAGGGACCACATTACACTGGAGGTTAAATAAACGAATTATCTGCAGTTGAACAAATGCATCATTTTTGAAATATTCAACTTTACAAAGTATCGTGACCTTGAAAACCGGGTTAGGATCATTCAAGGTCATTACTCTATCTCTCGCAAAGAAATGTTATACTGACAATAACGAAATACACAGTTCACTATATATCAGTGCCACTGAAATGCTATGTCCTACAATAATGCACAAACAACAGACCACGGGTGAAGTACAAAAGTGAGTTCAAAATGTTTCAAAATCTCAAATCTCACTCAAGTGGACAGTCATCAGCCGCAACACACAGTCATTCGTTTACTTACTGGCAGAAGTCATGGCATCAACAAACTGTCGCCGTGACAACGTGCCGTTGCCGCTGCGGTCCTGCTGTCGGAACAGATCGGCAGCCCGAAGGCGTTTAGCTCTCAGCCAATCAGCGCATCGCTTGCGCCACTCGTTGAAGTCAAAACTGTTGCATACCTTCTTCTACAGAGTCAAAGATATACACCACTGATGTGAAGTCATTCAGAAGCTAAGACTGGGCATTATTTCACACAAAAAACTTGGCAAACTATACAGTATGAAGAAGACTAGCCTTCTACTAACTAGTGTCACTAATAAACTAGAAATAAAGATCAGGTGTTGAAATAATACAATTTCGTTGAAGAAGATAAATAAATTGCTAAATTTATTTATTGTTGTAACCTTTGCACCTTTAAAGATGTTTAATTCCAGTCACATGGTATAATGTCAATAAAGAGAAAGAATGAATGCCATAATATGGTGAGACGTATGCTACGTCAATGAATTCACACAGTTCATAATTGTACTTTTGTGTCACATCACAATAAATCATTGTTACACACCTCATGCTGTCGATCCAATGCAGCCGTCAGTTGCTTCTTTCTCGAAGCCGACAGCTCCAGTAAGAGCCGATAGCGTTCCCACAATGCCGAGCTGCTTCGTCGCGGCTCTTTGCTGCCCTGCGCAGTTGACGGTGACGGAAGTTGTCGACGTTTGGGTGAGCCAGACGGTACGCGTGACTTTGCTGTCTTACTCGCTGCTCCGGAGCCGGTCGGAGTAGAGCTGCGCCTCTGCTGTGACGCCGGAGCACGACTCTGAGAGGTTGAGACAGGTGGAGTCTGACTCCGTACAGATGGGAGGATTCTCACTGTTGTACCAGTGACCGGCGGAGTCTTGATCCGCGCCACTGAACTCGGAGGAGTGCGACTCCGTGTGCAGCTAGTCACCGGTGGCGTCCTACTGCGACATCCAGCTGCCGGCGGAGTGAAGCTTCTTGACTTTCCAGAACTCGACTGTGGCACATTCTGACCGGTCGCGCTCTCTGGCTCCAAAGAGTTTGAAGTGTCAGTTGCGGCAGCGTTCAGCCGTTCAAGCTCCGACTTTCGACCAATTAACTCCTGATGTAGTCTCTGTAATGTCAACAGAGAAATTGTCATCTTGCATTGGTCAACATAAGATCAACAGTTTTCCTCATAAAATTTGAAGTTTCATGAAAAAGTGATACCGTCTGTCATAATTATAGCATTTTAAGTCTAATTTCATCAACCAGTAATCTAATTCAAAGAAACTAAAATAAAAATAACATTGTTAGCAATTAATTAACAATTACCTTGCAGGAATTAAAAAAAACAACATTATAAGAAACATTACAAAATGTGAAGGTAAACATAAACATAAACTGCAAAATGCATGTTATCAAATACTATAACACAACAAACAGCTTTATGTCAAATATTAAATTTACAAAACGTAGACAGAAAACACAAAGGCCAACTATAAAACAAATAGTCGTTCACTTGGAGACTTAACCCCTTGACACCAACTGTGTCCATATGGGTACAGCTATAAAGCATCCTGTACCTGACTGGGTTAAGCCATTGTTTGTAATTTTTGACATCCGGGCACTCTGATGCTCAGCCCTGAGCATCACAGTGCTAAGATGTCAAAAATTACACATGACGGCTTAACCCGGTCTGGCACAGGATGCTTTATAGTTGTACCCATATGGACACAGTTGGTGTCAAGGGGTTAAAGCAACAGGTAACTAACATTATGCTGAGTGATGAGCGCGTCTATTGCTTTGTCGTCGTGTGGAATTGTGTGGCCGTCTCGTGACATCAGAAGCGAGTGCATCTGAGCAAGCCACGCCTCCAGGTCTTTGCACCGCGTGGTGCTGTGGCGCATGTCGTGCAACGCTTCATGTAGACGCGTTGTTCGCAGCTTTGATCGACGTAGCGCCTGACAGCGATTCACTTACACGTCAACGCTAATAACATTTCAAGACGTTTCAATAAGTATTCACATATTAACACGTTTGCTGCAAGGGCAGTTTTTCCCAGAGTGCCATCCCCGGGTACGATTTAGTTTTGCCGAGGTGGTGCCGATGTATGGCTGAGTTACATGTACTGAATGACGAGTACACTCGTCGGTGGCACCTGACGATGCACATTAACTGACAAGATAACTCGTCAGTGGCAGCGAACGTGTTAAAGAAACAGATCAGGTGCATTCACAGTATGTAAGTAAGAACGTAATTCACACCAAGAATGAGCCTCAATCATTTGTATCATCAAGTACCGGTACGTGAAAAGTACAAGTTAAACAAATAGCCTTCAACTGATGTAAGCAGTAACAGTGACATTAATACTGACATTCACATTAGCACCAACAACACATCAGGCGACTCTTCAAAAGACACTATTAGGTGTTTCATGGCCGTGCTGTTGATGCATTGTGCAATGTTCACTTTTTGTACGTTTTCTGCTGAAACGTCTACATGCATATAATGCACTCCCGGTCCGGTGCCGAGTAGGGATGGCATAATAACCTCCACTTACTTACTTACTACTGTACTCTAAGTACAATTTTATATATACTAAATAAATAACAAAATAAATAAATATCAAGAAGTCTCAGCCCACAACACAAGGTTACCGTGGGCTGCTGCTTCAAGTCATCTTGCTGGCAACAACAAAAGTAAACTGATCAGAATGAACTAAAAAGACGAGACGCAACCTGTTGCCAGCGAGACTGAATGGTGCTCAGCTGATAACGAATGCAGCGTTCAGCGCTGCGGTGACATGACATCAATATCTCTTCACTAACGTAGATCATCCGATCAACGTCAGGCTCCTGCGCTCGGAGTTCCTCGTCAAATTTCTACGCCACAAAACACCAGCTACAGTTCCACTGAAACTCAACTGTAAAGACAGCCAGTTGGTGGCAAACACAGATACGTTCAAGCTGTTTAATCAATGAGAGATGACAGCCATAATGTTCCACCACTGTGATGAAAGACTGGCGAGAGCTTTTCACATTGCCACACTGCACATGTGGAACCACTAGCCAACTGACCCCAAGAAGCAGCAGTTGACTTCATCATTCAAAAAACGTCTCACATCACACCTATTTACAGCCGCCAACGGCGACTTTTGACCAACAGCAAGTAATTCACATTCACTGACGGGTCAACTTGTACCATGAACACCAGCTGTTACTGTTTGTTACCTATAGTTACTGTTTATTCACAGTTTAAAAGTCAAGAGATTACACTGAATGAAACTGAATTACTGAAATGTATGCAAATTGATACTCAAAGCGGTCAACAATGACCTGAAACCTCTGAATTTCGGTAATGCCACGGCCTAGAAAAAGACAACACGACTGCTGCACTCAAGACTGGAGTACATCGTGAAGAAGAAAAGGAAGAAGCCTAGTGATACAGACCTCGTGATTCTCAACCCAGCGTATAAGTCCGTCCTCCTCGTCTGGCAAAGCTCTAAACTTCAACTCGGCTTCAGCGAGTGGCAGCCACTCATTAACAGCCTCGATGGCCTCACTGAAATCTTCCGCCTGTCAGTCAGTCAATCACCAGTATCACTCCACTGAATCACGCAAGAACTGCTAATAATATAGTCAACAAATTTCAGTTTCAAATTTAAGGTCAGAATACTTGCTGCTTGCATGAGAAGACTCGTGAACAGCAGCGCTTTACAATCTTGGAAGTGGCAGGGCGGCTGATTGGCATGAGCTAATGGTAATGTAGCACGTTATGCAGCCATCCATTGCCCGTGATAGTTGACAATTTGACCCATGGTGCAGTACAACAGATATACCAGCCCCAATCAGCCACACTAGGCCTTCACCCCGTAGCCCGTAAGCTACTACTCATTAACCGACCCCGTAGGGATGGCTCGCTGAGTTGGTGTTGGTACATAGCAGCCGTGGGTGAGATTTGAACCTGTGACCTCACGATCGTAAGTCCGGCACTCTAAAAAAAGCTAAAGCCGGATAAGTTCTTCATGGGCAAGCCATATCAGAACTATGTGGTGGTGTCACTGAAGTATGGTGTCACACAATTTTACTTGCAGCCCGACATAAGTGAGCACATTCCGCCTTAACCCCAGCCTGTGAAAGCTGGTACTCGATTTACCTACCCCGAAGGGATGGAAGGCTGAGTTGACCTAGGTGCCTGATAACATGCGGACCGGGAATCGAACCCATGACTGCTAGGTCACAAGTCCGACGCCCTAACTGCTGCACCACTGAGACACCCACTCTACCACTCGGCCACAAGCGTACTGGGTCAGCACATGGCCACATACTAATCTTGTACAGTGCACACCTTCATCTGATCTCCAGCAACCGACTCCAACCCCTCCCCTCCTCTCCCCCCTGCCCCCGCTACACTGGTTGTTTCACAGCTGATACCTACCAGCTGTGTATTTCTTTCCAGCTCATTCACCCGACATCAATGAGTGTATGTAAGGCCCATGTCAGACACGCAACAAAGTCCGGCAACTTTATCGCACAAATTTGTTGCTCAACAAAGTTGCCTGTCTGACATAGCGAGTTGCCCAACTTTTGTCAAGTCGAGCAACTACATTGCTAGATAGAAACCATCTCTATTCTTCGGTGATTTCTTGCTCTGTCGCCGAGCTGTGATTGGTCAGTTGTTTGTTTACGTGTCAGTTGTTGATCTTTGTTACTGTTTGATTGGTTGACTATTGATGATTATGTCATCGTCTGTGTTACTATAGAAGCGTGGTTTGTTTGGCGATTGTTTGCTGACGGAAAACTGACAGTTGCCTGAGCAACTTTGTTGACATGGGCCTTCGTCAATGTTGGGCATACAATAATTCACAAAACGTCCATCAGGAAACCATACTAGCTTCAATGCTGCGTGGAGTTTAGCAAGCCGTGCATCGGCGAGTCGCTGGATACGGATGACGGCCGCTTCCAAGTTGCTGAGACGAATCCGATCATCATCTGTGAGACATGAGTCGGCTTTGATGCTGTCCTGAAGTCTCTGTGCTAGCTCCAGGCGACGTATCAACTCCTGCTGGAAATCCTTCAACACAAAGCAGAACAACAGCACTGTTAGCAAATGATGTCATGTCAAAATCGGACAAACAAGGGCGTAATTTTGGCCGTTAGATAAACGTTGGACACTCATGGATACTCATGTTTTTCAGTGAAATAAATATCTTGGTCTTCACAATGTTGCACTGGATCAGTGGTGCCTGAGGAGGATCCTTGATATACGCTGGTACCACCGCGTTTCTAACTGCCTAACCAAACAACCTCCTCTTACTACGATCATACAGAAAAGAAGACTCACGCTGTTTGGCCATCTGGTCAGGATGGACGAGTCAGCCGACGCCAGGAGAATTCTGACTGCAGTTCCCCAGAGTGATTGGAGAAGACCAGTTGGGCAACCCTACACCTCCTGGATGGCCACTCTGAAGAATGACCTAGCTCGGCACAACCTTACCTTGGAGGATGCTATCGAATCGGCTCTGGATAAGCCACTGTGGAGAATATTGGCAGCAAGCGGAGCTATGCACCGATGGTGCATGCCGAATAATGATGATGATCACAATGATAAGCTAACGCGCTGTGCTTATGTTGACACAAATTTGCCAAGCACTTTCAATACTAAATTGTGTTAATCACGCATGGTATTGCACCCGTTAATCTTCACTCGTCCATTAGTGTCACTGGCATGTCCGAATTTGTCCGATTGTGTTATCTAGGTCAAACCTATTTTTAGAAACATCAAGCATTGGCAAACAGCAGTGTTGTTATTACAGTGTAACTGTGCATTCAGTCAAAATCAATTCACACGTTACTGAATAAATTATGTTCGTTTAATCCAAATAACGAAAACGTTTGTAAGTGATACAATAACAACAGGCCATAAAAACCACACAAACAATGCTCACATCTAAAAGAAATGCGTACATTTGTGACATGATAAAACACAGGACACTTACAGCAAGCATCTCAATCTGGACCAGCGGTGCAGCACAGCAGATATACCAGATATACCTTTGTAGTGAATGGAGAAGTGACTTTGTCATCGTTGTGACACTTTGAACGATCACGTTACTGACTGACTGACTTACTTATATGACGTCACAACATAACTGAATGAGACGTCCACAAAATGACCTGGTGTTGCTGCATCAGCATGCTGACAGTCTCGACGTCGCCGTGAACTGACTTGGTCTCAGACAGATATGACTCGGCTGTCGACAGCCAAACCATCAGTGAGCTCACGGACTCTGAGATGCCATCAGATGTACCCAGGTCAATCACCTCAGCATTTCTCTCTCGTCTGTATCACAGCCACACAAACTCTTACTTACAACACTGTCACAACAAGCACCAACACAAACAGTCTTTCTTAGAATGGCATAGAAAACATCTTATTAATACTGTCACAGAGAGTGAGCAGATTCTTAATGGCACATCAGCACAATTAGGCTATAGTGCCAATCAGGTTGGTATACACTGGAAAATACAGGACAGAAGACAAATCAAGAACAGACACACTATACAAAAAATAAAGACAACCTAGAACAAGCAAACAGCACAAAATACAGCAGACCAAAACTAGCCTGGTTTAGTCGCCTCATACGACACTCGGCCAGGAAACAACAACAACGCTCCTGAGCCCACACGGGGTAAATAATAATACTGTCACAGACATGTGTCACAGACACATAGCACCTTCATCTTAGTGTGCTACAGAAATGTCTTTACTTTATTACTTACATACTTACAAGGATAGCACAGTCCACTAACTAGAGTGACAGTTCCAATCAGTGGCTAGAAACTCCACACCAGACTCTCTGTACATACTGCTATATCAAGGCATTATGCTACAGTGGCACACGCCAGCGGCCAGCGGCTACAAAGTTAACGAATCGATAGATGAATGCACCACAAAAAAACTGAATTATCCTCCAAAGCTGCCGGAGACTACAAAAGCCGAGTTGATGGGTTTCTTAAGTCATCCAGCTATGAAAAAGATTCAGCCAATTCTACCACTCCTGGGGCCCACACATAATGGTATGGTCACTTTAATTCATATTTACAATTCTTATCAGAAATGTTCAAAAGTTACCGCTGAGCGGCGACAGCACGCATCTTGTGCCAGAGTGAGCCGAGGTTACAGAGCATCTCAGTCAACTGTTCACGTTCAGGGTCTTCCTTGTCACAGCGATTACACAACGCCACTCCCAGTCGCCGCAGTAAACAATACGCCGGCTGCTTTGATGACATCTGACTCTCAAACCTCTGACACAACACAGTACAGTGTGTTAACAAACTAGATAAAATAAACCCCACACAGGACTCCTCACAACAGCCTAAATTTGGTCACATGATGATGAACAAGAATGAATATAAAAAATCTGTCTGGGCAAAATTTAGATATTGTCTCAAAGTACCATAATTCACCATTGTCTTTTGATTACATGAATACAGGTGGAGGAGATAAGACTATGAAATCAGCAATCTTCGCAACATTCGGACCTCCATGACCTTGACCTTGGAGCGGGTCATATGACATACATTCGTGTAGCAAATCAAAAAAACTTTTTGTGGACAGATGTACATACGCACAGGCAGACGGACACTAAGACCCGCTTTATTATGGATTCGGCCTAAAAAGGTATAGAAAGATGGTCTGCTAGCCGATGAGTATCAGGAAACAATTATGTGCAACATATTTAAATTTACAGAAAAAAATATCCATCAAGTTCAAACAATAAATGTTTCCAATGTGTAAATCAGAGGAAATCATTCAAGTTCACGACCGACTCACCCGCAGTTCATCAAAGTCTTGCTTCGTTCGAGCTCCAACGCCGATGACAAACTTCTGAAGGTTGTCCTCAGACGCTTCAAGCCATTCAAACAGTGACTTCCACAGGTCATCAAACTGCCAAACAACACAACTAACTGCTCAATTATCTTCAACATTTTCAGATATATTCACAACAATATTGCAAATATCCAGATAACATAACTCGGAGTAATTTGTCTTTTTCTGTGCCTACTATTGCCGCGATTGACTTTCAGTTGGTGGTGACTTTGTTGAATCTGTTGAAATATGCAACATACTAGAGATGCACCGATAAGGCAATGGCCGATTATCGGCCGGCCGCGTTTAACAATGGGCCGATTATCGGCCGATACCGATTAATACATAAACCTGACATTCTTACCTTAACACCAAAGACTTTATCGACCATACAAATATTTCACTGTATAATGCAACAGACTAGTGCATAATACACAACGTTATCAGCATGTTTGCCAAGTTTGCATATATAACTATAGAACGAAAATTTGTGTGGCCAGTTCAAATAAAAATACATATAATTTTAGTATCCAACGCCATGATAATACATAGTAAATAACAATCGGCCGATACCGGCATAGTAATCGGCCGATTCCGATTATCGGCAAAACGGCCGATAATCGGCCGATACCGATTTCGGCCGATTATCGGTGCATCCCTACAACATACGGAATCCAAGTTGTTCACGTCTTTTTACTTTTATCACAGTTAATCGACGATGGAAAGGGCCAGTAGGTCTCTCTTAGTAGAACATTTGTAATTGCTAATTTCTGGATGACATTGGATGCAGCTTCTTTCCAATGACTAAATAGCACTAAACACAAGTAGACACATGACCAGGTAGCGGCTGCGACATGTGGTCGTCCTGGATAATCACTGATTACAGATCACCCCAAAACAAAGCATTTCTGCTGGTGAAATGTATTCAACAATGTGCAGAATGGGCCGTTCATCATTTCGGTTTTGGTTTGACGTAAATCGATCCACTTTTGACAAAAATATGAGCAGAAAACAATTTTCACATTTTCATTCCCTTTGGCCTTTAGACCCAAATTTGATCCCCTAGTTACTCATGGCCAGTGCTACGTTTCCACTAAATTTCACATTTTTCTACATTTTTCACAAGTTTCTACAGCTTTCCCGTTTTGAGAACATGGTAGGCACAGGACGGATGGACGGTCAGAAGGACGGACAAAGACAGACGGACAGGCTGCAACACTCAATGAACGGCCGCATAGTAAACTGATAAATGTATCTTCATCTAAAATGTAGCTATTCAAACAACTACGTAACAGAACATGCAACGGGCCTGAATAGCGCATAGCTCAATCACTGGCGTGGACATGTACAGCCCAGATGGTCAGAAACAACAGTTCACAAAGTGACAACAGATACACTTCAACACTAATAATAACATTCTGACTTTTCCTTGAGTTTACCACATCTTTAATTCCTTTACTTTCACGTAGTCTTTGGAACAAAAGGCAAATAGTTCACTTAGAATATAGCTATTTGTGTATTTAGCTTCCACAGAAGACTTCCTATGTTCCTGAAACACATTTGTTTACCCGTTTGGCATCTCGCAAGGCACGTTCCAGCCGTCGATTGGTCTCGTCAACGCGCCTCAGCAGTCGTTTCCAGCGAAGCCGGATGCTTGACAGCCGGTTGCGGACGTAGACGGTGTCCTGTTTGCTGCCGAAGTACTTGAGGTAAGTGCCGGTGTGATCGACGTTCTTCATCTCTACGCTGTGTCGCTCCACGTCAGCTCTTAGCACCTACACACAGCGACAATTGATTGACACATGAACCAATGATATGTACGGCCATGTCAGACACGCAACAATGTTAAGCAACTTTGTTGCTCGCCAAAGTTGCTTAAACAACAGTCAATTTTCCATCGGCAAACAATCGCCAAACAAACAAAGACGATGACATGATTATCAGTAGTGCTTTGTTAAATGGTTCAATGCTCTATCATGTAGATGTTAAAAAGCGTAAGACAAATTCATGGGCATGTAAACAAATAATTGACCAATCACAGCTCAGCGACGGAGCGAGAAATTGCCAAAGAACAGAGACGGTTTCTATCTAGCAATTTAGTTGGACACACATCACGTTAATCACGTCAATCTACGAAACACGACATTGAAATAACAAGAAAGCCTAGCTAACGCCAGGTAAGCGCGCGACAGCCGTGTGTTTTTGCCATCTCACCGTCGTTTGATGCCCCGTAGCGGAGGAACGCCTTGTAATATCAACGCAATCTATCTCTCAAAAACTAGAGGGACGGGGCTACTGTATAGTGAAAATTGCATGATACTAGCTTCCAATTTTTTCTGATATTGGCGGCTTAAAGGCCGAAAATCGCCCATTTTGCCTACCGTGACATTAAAACCCGGGTCAGGGGTCACTCAAGGTCATTGATTTTGGTACCAATGGAAAGCGCGTGTACACATTCCTATTAGAGATCAATAGCAACTTTAATCCTATCTTGCACCGTTTCGGAGCTATGGCGGCTTAAAGGTCGAAAATCGCCAATTTTGCCTACCCCACCCTCATTTAACGCTCCTGCTCTGGGGGAACCCCTCAGAATTTCGGGATGAAACTTGCTCTCGCAAAACTAGAAGGATGGGGCTACCGTATGGTGAAAATTTCGTGATAATAACTTCAACCGTTTTGTATGATCCACCCGTGTGACAGACAGACAGACGGACGGACGTGCGATAGCATATATGCTGTCGCGTGTAAAAACTATTTACACCAGTAGAACATAGTGATTTGTTCGGACGTATCAGAGACTAAACACAACATAAAGTCAACATTGGAAACAGACCAACATAGGCAGAGAGAGACCAGAGAGACAATCTGATGCATACTTTGAGGCTGCAGATCTGAGCTTGTACACCATCCATCAGTTTGCTAGGGACCTTGAACGCCCGTAGAGACCTCTCGGTTGTGGCAAGCCACGACGACTGTGTCGCTAGTGTTGTGTGGAATCGCTCGACACTGCGTACGTGATCCTCCATCTTGCACTGTACCATCAGTCAATCCAATCACCACCAGCCATGCAGTCAACGACATCGCTCACAATATGTCAACTGACATATTTACTCAGTTTTACATTATTTAACATTTACACTCTCTCAGGTTTTGTCATACCCCTCTACCCAGATTATGCCAGAGATCCAACTACGCACCTGTATGGACTGTCTTCTTCTTCTTTTCTAGCACGCACCACCAGGAGTGCCTAGTGCCAGTCTCCTGTGCCAGAAATTACCACTGACAGCTGGCCACACACCTCATGCCGGGTATAGCCCTGCAGATAGTACATACTGTCTGCCAGGTTTTGAGATCAGAGTTTCCTTCTCCTAGATGGAGTTGCCAGTGAAGAGGCTAAGCGAGCTTCGTCTGCCGTGGTTTAAAATCAGTTTTCCTTATCCAGGCCTTCTCAGGGACTGTAACGTAATATAATTTTAAAAGGCAGTTGATTTAGGCAACATAATGTAAGTGACGCTGTAGGAGAGAGCACCTTACACACCAAAGTACTCAGACAGCAGACAGCAACTGGACTGTGAGTTGAAGCAGTATTTTTACAGACTCGGAAAGACCAGTGCTATCAAAGAATGAAAGGAGATATTTTACTACCAATAATATAACATTATATTACTGTTAGTACATCAAAATTCTAAAGTGTAAGTCATCAAAAGTAACGTAATGTTTGTTTCTCTGATACAGTTTTAATACTTTAAGACTCAAAGGTTCTTGAGCTATCGTGCTTCGTCAGACCCTGACTGGTACATGTAGATAATCATAATAAATTAATACCTTGATCTTGTCAGCCTTGGCCTTGGTGTCGTTGAGTGCAGCCTTCAGCTGAACAAGTTTACGTCGGAGAAGTTGAGCCTCATGATCACGACACCGTACAAACATGTCTTCACCATTCAACATCATAGCCATCACTTCCATCTCCTTGCCTTCCAGCTCCTGATAACCACCCTATCATACACACAGGTCAACTCAGCTATTATACACAGGTAAAGTTGGTTTCACCTTCAAAACTGTCATGCACATTGCATGCAAGTGCATCACATGCCAGTGTCCATTTCATTGTGAAAACCTCGACAGCGCGACTTTTACCAAACTTCACAGAAATCATATTCGTAGAAATCCTCACAAAAGGACATGACATGAAACTGAAGCTTCATTCCTTACCACAGAACAGATAGCAATGCACGATGCAAGTTAGCAGCCAGAGGTGGCACCATCATGACATGTCAGTTATATGTACTTGTTTATATTCATCACGTGATTCATACAGCTGCTAAACAATACTATTCCGTTAACAAAAAAAGTCTACATAATCTACCATGAGTTTCTTCAGCTGTGAACGGGCAGAGTCTGGTAATGCACCGAGTGGTGTGCACCACATCAACTTGCGACGGAAGTCTTCAAGCCATTTCATGAGATCATCAGCACTGCTTACAAAGCTCTTCACCTGAACACATGTGCCTTCCAAACTGTGCTACATCTCTGATAATTGCATCCATCTACCAACCACAAGACATTGAAGACAAGGACGTGTTTGGAATGTGGCTGTCGGCAAAATTTCTCAAAAACTTGACAATGACATTGACGATGAGTATGGTATATTGAAGATTGGTAAATTAGTGACTTTGTAAATTTAAAATATAACATACGCTCAGCAATACAATGAAAGGAAACAACAAAGATACAAAACAACCACAAATTGTAGCCTACAGAGAACAACATATGGGCAGCAGAATTGAAGTGAGAAAAAATTTGCTAACAATGAGAATTGGTCAATGATACAGTCTTGGTCCCACTTCTGCCTATCAATGCTAACAACAACTCGCAACAACTTTACTTTACTATTCCTTCTTCAACATGTTTGAAGTTGCTATGTGACTTAAACATCAGCATCATAGCATCCCAAGTGTAAACAAAAACTCACATCATGAGACATCTGACATCATCATGAGAAATATCCAACAATGAACCTCGTTGAGTCTGTCCAGCAGTTCATCGCGACGCTCTCTCGCGCTCGCCTGAATGTCAATGAACATGCTCACGATCTCCTGCTGTCGTCCAATCAGAGGAGACCAGCTGCGTCCACTGCGCTTCACCAGTGCTTCTATTGTGTCCTCCAGCTTGTCGATGGTTCTTTTCTGTGATGTCAATTCTTTCAACAGGATCTGCATTGCAACACAGGCAGACAGAGACAACAGTCTATTAATACAGTAATAATAATAATAAAAGTCAACTGCAGCCAATGCCAACTGCTTCATTTACCTATAAATGGATGTGTACATCTAACTGCCATTTACACATAATATCTGCTTATTAGCTTTTGTGTTCTAATTGTTTTCTTATATTTTTACTTTCTGGTTAATACATATAGCAGACTAAGCTGATCACCAGTCAACTTCTTACTGTACGTCGTCATCAAATTTAAACTCATATCATAATATTGTAATATTATATTACTAGTGGATGTCTATGACGATTGACGGCTGTTAGGAATCAAATGGTACCATCATGTGCAGAATGATGTAAGACAGACAACCAAGCAACCACACCAGATGGCTATTGTAAAAGCACAGCATTTCTCCCGGTTCAGTTGAGGGACACTGCGGAATGCCAGACAAAACAGATGCCAACATCTTAACAGCTTCCCCCTTGGAGAACTGGATGAGACCACTGGGACACCCTTGTACTACATGGATGAAGATTATCCAGCAAGACCTGAAATCCAATAACCTCTCCCTAAATGGAGCAACTGTTATAGCTTAGAATCATCCACTCTGGAGACTCATATCTACGTTTGGCGCTACGCACTCCTAGTGGTGCAGGTCAGAAATGAATGAATGCATAATGGATGTAGCTAGAAAGGCCCTCGTCACAAAGCCCCTATATTCTGTGTTATTGTGCAAGAGAACGGGTTTACCTGACCATGTCATGCAAATTGTGGGTATGAAAACAAATTTGGCAGTCTATGGGGTCAATACTATAAGTCAACGCCACACCTTTAAACAGGGCTGGAGTTCACGAATAATATACAAAGTCAACTGATGAAATGGAAATAAATACGAGTGTAACTATGTGAGCAGATTCAACTGGCCTGTATCTTGCGAAGATGAACTTCAATATGACGAGGATCACCGTATACATCACCGAACTGTTGTAGATCAGCCTCCACTTGCTGGAGCAATCCCATCACATCTTCCATAGCATGCTCCAGCTCACCGAGCTCAATCAGAGCGCTCCGCAGCTCCGCCTAACATCACAGCAATCCCATCACATCTTCCATAGCGTGCTCCAGCTCACCGAGCTCAATCAGAGCGCTCCGCAGCTCC
>Ga0056114_1000132_pt1 | contig 20173 bp, 21 predicted proteins | sample WorMetHERISLAND1_FD_77005 | JGI IMG/M metagenome (GOLD analysis project Ga0056114, IMG submission 77005) | Marine gutless worms symbiont microbial communities from Max Planck institute for Marine Microbiology, Germany - Olavius loisae HERON... ...
ACTCTCGTATTATCTTCGCTAATCAAGTATCAATGTCTAGTAACAATATTGTACAATGGTTTTTATCTATCGGTGTTTTATAGCAGGCTTGTGTGATTTTACTATTACTTTTTATTTCTATATCTTTTTATCTATGGACTTTTTGTCTGAAATAAACTACATGTATGTATGTATGTAATATACCACCCAAAGTCTACTGACGATCAGGCAAAACAGTTTTTCTAATTTTCCAGTTTCAAGTTTCGTGTCCAAACTAAAAGTTCAGAAAAGCAGGCATTCTAAATTAAATGTGCACATAACTTAAAATTTTACAAAATATATCACCGATTAATAAACAAATATATTTATATAAAAAAAACCTATTCTGCATCGAGCCAGGGAACGATTTTACAAAGAATTCTGAAGGCAAAGTGATAAACGTTAACAGGTGAAATGATTGACACCTACTTGAGGCTGGGTTTAAATACATATTATGTACGACTAGCATCATATCATACAACCAGTCTAATTGACTTGCAGAATTACCTGGAGCGCCAGCCGCTCCGGGCTCACCGACCGATCCCTTTGGTCCTAGCTGGCCTACAGGCCCGGTACGGCCATCAGGACCACGAGCACCTTGCTGACCAGGTGTACCAACGTCACCTCTATCACCTGGACTTCCAGAGCTTCCCGTATCTCCAGGAAAACCTTGAAGCCCTGGTTGTCCAACGACACCCTGAGGACCCTGTGGACCAGCACTTCCTGCCTGGCCTGAAACAAATCACATAACCACAACGTATAGGTATATAATAACATCAACAAACTCGACACAGCTAAATTCAGCACCGAAACCTGTTAACTCAATTCTTGTTACATACCAGTTGACAGCAGAGTATATAAACATTTAATACGAATAAAGGTGATATTCAGGATCAGCAATCAACAACAAAGTTTACTGCTACAATGATAGGAGGTAACAGTGTCAAAGAGACAAGACTTGCAGCAAAGACACAATCAGTGGACAGGTGTAGACCGGCTGGGAGTCAATCAAAACATACCTTTGTCACCAGGTGCTCCAACGGCACCTTGCTGTCCAATTTCTCCTGTTGCTCCCGTTGCACCAGGATTTCCACTACGACCAGGAGCGCCGGCGAATCCCGGCTGTCCAGTCCAGCCCACTGGTCCAGGAACTCCAACAGAGCCAGAAGGTCCTTATGGGCCTCGTGGTCCAGTGAAACCCGCCACACCAGGCCGTCCAGTGTCACCAGGGATGCCAGTGTCTCCAACTTGTCCCTGGAAGCCCTGTGGGCCCGGCGGACCAATCTGTCCAGCTGGACCAGGAGAACCTCGCTGTCCTGGCAAGCCAGCTGCACCGACAGGTCCACTTGGTCCAGGTGATCCCGGAGCACCTACAATATCCATATCATCTGTACTGTACACTTCAACTTACATCAGAACATTATCATCTCGCAAAGCTGACAATATGACAGGCAACTAACTGTCCACTCAACAAGCAGCTCAGATAGCAGTCAAACCTATTTACCCTGATTGCCAGGAAGTCCAACAGAGCCCTGTGGTCCCTGATCACCTTGAGGTCCCTGGTCTCCAGGCCGGCCTGCAAGTCCTGGCTGCCCCACGACTCCAGACTGTCCGGTAAAGCCAATCACGCCCTTAGAGCCATCTGGTCCACGGCCACCTGTGAAGCCCTGGCTTCCAGGCCGACCTTCTGAACCCGGTGGGCCAGGCTGTCCAGCTGCTCCCGGTGCACCTGTCAACAGATCGCAGATCTGGTAGTAACAATGCAGTTGACAATAACAAAGCCAGAAATCACTGCACAAACAGATCCAGTGGCATGACCTTAAACAGCTATTCAACGCCGAACAAAAAATCAGGCTAAGGTTTACAATAAATAAAACCCGTACAGGACTGCTGGTCGATCCCTTGTAGGGGGCAAAATTCGTTGGCAAAAGGTGGAATATTCTAAGTTTGAAGATCACGTGACGCTGAACGGGACAATAGCAAACTTCTGTCCAGTCAAAATTTAGATACTGTCTTGGAGTGTCATAATTCACCATTAATCTTTCGATTACATGCATACTGGCGGAGCAGATAGACTTGAAATCGGCCATTTTCGCAACTTTTGGACCTCTGTAACCTTAACATCGACCTTGGATTGGGTTATACAGCATACCGTTAAACTCTTCTATCGTATCGTATCGTATCATACCGTCGTGTATCACTCATCGACCTCTAACTGCGTAACAAATTCCATTGAAATCGGAAAACTATTTGTGTGACGGATGGACATACGAATGGACATTGAGACTGGCTTTATCAGGTGACTCGGAGGAGCTTCATGTTCAAATTCAACTCAAAGTCAAGTATACACCCTAAACACAGTCAAATTTCATTTTTAGGATACTGCCTATAAATCTGTTAAACTAATTTCACAGAGTATTACAAGTGTATCGTCGTCAGACCAACCTTGTTGTCCTGGAGTTCCGACATCACCGGGAAAACCCTTGGGTCCAACTTCTCCCTGTGAGCCGGGAATTCCAATGTTGCCCGCAAATCCGGGAGCTCCCACTGGTCCCGGACTGCCCTGACTTCCAGGCTCTCCTCTGCTGCCAACATTACCAGACGGACCAGGCTGGCCCACAACTCCACGACTTCCAGGGGATCCATTTGGACCGGTGGGTCCCTGCGAGCCAACTGTGCCAGGACGGCCTGAAGCTCCGGTATCGCCAGGACGACCGGGTTGACCTGGAACACCTCGTTCTCCTACGGAACCTGGACTACCGCTCTGTCCTGGCTCTCCAGGGCTTCCAGTCGGACCTTCAAACACACACATCACCATTGACTCCACTACTGTACTGCACCGTCTCAAAACTATAAGCCATTTGTAACAAGCTGTTCGAGATTATTTACGAGTATTCTCTGTAATTGTATTAATTTAGTTTTTATCTGTAGTTCTGTATATAATTCAAGCTGTTCAAATATAACTTTATTCTCTACATCATCATACATCAACTTGATCTGTTTAGTAAATTGGTGTCCTGGTTGCACAACGATTAGGGCGTCAACATCAAAGCGGTCATGGGTTCGATTCCTGGCCAAGGCACTATCAAGTTACTAGGTTAACTTGGCCTCCCAGCCCGCCGGGATAGGTAAATCGAATACCAGTGTTACTGGCTGGGGTTAAGGCGGGGTGTGTTTGCTTGTGTCGGGTGGCAAATAACATCGAGTGATCCCATGTGGCAAGTGACACACCATAGTTCTGTCATGGGATTTCCCATAAAGAACTTATCATGGCTTCAACCTTTAACCTTTAAATATCAATAGCTGCAATGACTCAGTGTACCATTATGAATTTCATTCAGTTTCATGAATGCTGCTGACGACGTCACTACCAGCATAGTCAAGCAATTCACACTGCCAACCTTGAGGACCAACGGATCCATCTCTTCCAGGTGCTCCAATGCCTCCAGCATCGCCAGGCTGACCTACTGGACCAGCCGGTCCCTGTTGTCCGATAGGTCCAGACAGCCCAGTGTCACCAGGCTCACCTCGATTACCTGGCAATCCATTGTCGCCAACTGGTCCCACTGGACCGACAAATCCAGGCTCTCCTCGAACTCCAGGCAACCCACCGAGACCAGCCTGACCTGCATATCACATCCAATAACAATCAGTCAATCAATCAATCAAGAAATTTTTAAGATGGCCTAAGTAACAAGCTGCTACCACAAGGACCACACAGAGAAACAGTTAATTTATAAAACTAGGCCAGGATATGAAAGTCGAAACGGATAAAGTTTTAGTCGTTTTCTTAAGATGAGAAGAGATAGTGCTGAGGTGACGTCGACCGGAAGGTCATTCATTCCATGCAAGCATCAGCGACAAGGAAGGTAAAACGTCCAATAGCAGGCAGTCTGACAGCAGGAACAAGTAGATCGTCAACAACAGTCAACATCTACTGTATACTCAGGCAAGTCTGTAATAAATACACCCCAAATACACAGGGTTATGGTTAGGGTTAGGGTTTAGGATTACGGTTACTGTTGCATTACGACCACAACAAACTTGTGACATGTTTTGCAGTTTCAGGACTGCTAAAAATTCAATGACCAAAGACTCGACATCATCGAAGCCTCATGTCACTCCAAAACAGACATATTTCACTGTTGCTTTCAGACATTAGTCACATCACACCAGTCTCTGTCTCTATAACACATCAGTCTCCATCTCCACAACACCCTGGTCTCTGCCTCCACGTACCATTCTCCGCCTCCATAATGCACCGGTCTCTGCCTTCATATATATAAGTTATCCCCCGTTAGCCTCCACAAGGCACAGGTCGCCACCTCCATGTACAGTCCCCGCCTCCATAGCATATCGGTCTCCACCTCCATAATGCACCAGTCTCTGCCCCTGTAATGCAACAGGCTCCATCTCCACAATCACTGGTTTCCACCTCCATGTACCATTCTCCGCCTCCACAACACACTGGTCTCCACCTCCATGTATCTGTCTCCACATCCACAGCGCACTGGTCTCTGCCTCCAAGACACAACGATCACCACACAGTGCTTGCAGATGACCCAACCAGTCTGTTCCTATTTGATAACAATGACAAATTAGCAAACTAATGACATGGCGTCCACCATACCTGGCTGTCCTGTTGCTCCTGGACCTCCCTGATCTCCTTGTCGACCAGGCTGACCCGGTGAACCAATATCTCCACTAGGACCTGATGGTCCTGGAGAGCCCTGAGGTCCAGATGGACCAACATCTCCAGGTGCTCCTTGCGGACCGCTATTGCCTTGACGTCCTTGAGGGCCAATGGCACCTGGCTGTCCAGGAACTCCAGCTTGACCAGGCGGACCTGGTGATCCACCAGGACCAACCGGACCTGGGTCACCAATGCGTCCAGGCGACCCGGGCTGTCCTCGGAAACCTGGCAGACCTTGCTGACCAGGACTGCCAATCGTACCATCAGGGCCAGACGGTCCAGTGAATCCTGTCCACATGGACATACAGGATCATCATCTCATGATACATCAACTGCACCAAACATCATACAAGCTGAAGCCAACAAGACTCAGTCCACAACCTAGAAAGCTAATGCCAAAAGGATCATAAAGCAAAGCTAAAAGAAAATGCCTCTAGAAAAGGTGCAGAAACAACACAGTGCATAACAATAAATAAGGACACCAAACATCCATAGCACAGAACAAAAAGGTCACCAGTGGCCCTGGTGTTAAGTTTATATTAAGGAGCTTATTTAGAACGCTGTAAGAGTCATGGCTGTGGCATCCAGTTCTAGTGCTGCTTTTAAAATCAATGATGAACACTCTATATCTTAAACTAATATCAAGGCCAAGGCCCATAGAACTAAACGGAAATGTTACTATGTTGCTGCAAGGATATGATTTCAACTGACTGCCTTTAGATTTACATTGCGAGGCAGTTTACTTTAACTTGATGCAATCGTCACAACATGATTAAAGTGTAAACTCCACTGTCTTATCAGCTACTTGTTGTCAGTCGTTGTAGGAACTGTCACAACTGCTGAATATGCAACACATGCTAAACAGTGGACCACTGACAGGAACCAAACAAAAATTAACCAAAACGAACTAGATATAAAAACTAAATATCTGAGGCATGAAGACAGCATATAAATGGGTTTTTAGTGAGGTAGGAATTTCGAACTGCTGGCTGGATACAAGTTGAATACAATAAGTATACATTCTTCACGTTCACATATACAACTTGACGAATATGTTAACCTTGTGGTCCAGGTGCACCAGGAGAGCCAACTGATCCCTTCGGCCCACTGGGTCCAAGTGATCCAGACGGTCCAACTCTTCCAGGCTGGCCAGGTGCTCCGGCGAATCCAGGATCTCCAGATTCGCCTCGCTGTCCTGCTTGACCTTGTGGACCTTGTGAACCTTGTGGTCCTGCAGGGCCAGTCGCTCCTGTGAAACCGGCAGCTCCTTGCTCTCCAGTGAAGCCTGTCATTAAAACACACATCAGATACCTCACTCCCAGTACTTCATTTCTTATGATGACCAGTGGCCGGTTTGCCTTCTTCCTAAGGAATCCACTTTTTTTCACTGAAGCCAAGTTCATGGACATAATGTACAATAATTTATTTGTACGTGCTTTTGTGGTGTTTGTGCAGCTAATACTGGAGTATAACAGTGTAGTTTGGTCGCCTTGTCTTAAAAAGATATTGAACAATTAGAAAAAGATCAAAGACGTTTTACAGAAGATTGTTTGGTATGAACATTTTGTCCAATGACGATCGGCTAAATCGTTTATGCTTGCCAAGACTTGGGCTGCTTCGCCTACATCTTGATTTGATGCACTGTTACAAAGTGGTGTTTGGTCTGGTGTCTGTAGATTTCCATAACTTTTTGAATTTAGTCCTACAACCAAGACAAGGGGTCATGCATACAAGTTATTGAAGTCCCAAACCAACAACAGTGTTTGTAAGAGTTTCTTTGTACAGTGTGTCATTAATGCATGGAACAGCTTACCATCAGAAACAAATCTAGGGTCATTGTCATCTTTCAGACAGGCTTTGCTCAATACAGATCTGTCAAAGTTTATGAATTGCGATGATGTATAGTTAAGCTAACATTTCTGGTATATACTACCATACATACACTATACGACTAGTTTGCTGTTATCGGGCAATTCTGAATGTTCTGTTAGGACATCAGCTGTAACTTATATATTTTCATGTGCAATAATTAAGTTCTTTCTATTGTCATTAGGTCTGTCTTTGAGTAATGTGTTTGCAATGGTAAATTTTAACAGTGTCTGTGCTTTTGTGTTGATTTTCTCCTGTGTTATATCAATACTGTAATATTGACTAGAGCTGCTGTAAGAGCTCTCGTTGTGCCTTGCTAGTCCTGCTCGTCCGCTTGTTTACAGTATTACCTTGTCGTATGTTTCATGAGCAAATAAAGTGATATATTATAATATACAAGTTTCAGCTCAGCAAACGCATCCGGTACACACATTTTACGAAATTCTCACAAATAATCTGACAAAGAAGTTTACCACAGATGTGAACAGCCTTTCAACAAAGTGAGTAACATTAACTATAGATACCGGTTCAGCGAATGATGGTAAGTCAACACAACATTCATCAGTTCACACAAACAGCTGATAAACTCCGTCATGTAAACAAAGGAGTAACTAATTACCTGCAATTCCGACAGCGCCTGGAGATCCAACAGAGCCAACACTACCCTGGCCTCCTTGTGGTCCTTGCTGGCCTGGCTCACCTATCGGTCCTGCTGGTCCAGGTCTACCTCTGTCTCCTGGTTCTCCAGTATTTCCAGTAAATCCTTCCCTGCCTTGGAGTCCTGGACCACCTCGATTTCCAGGAGATCCAAGAGAACCTGCTGGGCCGGTGAATCCATTCGGTCCGGTATCGCCAACTGGTCCAGGGTTGCCCACAGGTCCTGGCTGTCCAGTCGGTCCAGCCGAACCAGGATTGCCTGGAAGTCCGGTAGGACCTGAAGGACCTCTGGATCCGACTGGACCCGAAGGCCCAGCTGGACCGGTGTCACCTAAAACACAACAGCAACAATGAATTATGACGGTTCCAGTTCTTTAGAAGAATTAACAGAACACAGGAGAGTGGACAAAAGCACAGCTTAGCCAATTTAGGCAGTTTTCACTGCACCAGTGTGAGTGTCCACATATTGGTGTGATAAATGGAAAATATCCCAGTAACAGGACAAACAAATAATTGTATAATGCAGCAGTAACTGGACTAATAGTTAGTAGACTGATTTGTGCTTTGCGATTATTACCTCACCATCTACAGTGCAGTTTATTATGAAGTTAAACAACACAAAGATGGTTAAAATGGACGGACAACCAGATGACTAGTTTGATGTCTCTATACTCGTAATTATAGTATCAGGAATCAGGAACTTCTGCCATTTGCCCTAAGTCTAACACAAAACGTACTGCGGCTCGTTGAATTTATGTTCGGTACTCAACAGTGGCAAGCAGAAGATTCAAGCGTGATCCACAAGCATGATGTGCACAACGCAATATCACATGGCATAAGACAGCAGAAAGCAGTCAAAATGCTTGATTAGAAACAGCAAACATTTTGCAAAGATTCATTACAAAACAGAACGTGATGCAGCATACTGCGTACTCGCCTGAGCTCTGAGTTAGGTCAACAACATGTAGCAATCAGCTCAGCAGACTTGGTTGATATGTCCTTATGCTTCCAGGCTATAATTTCCAGTTAACTCAACTGACAGGGTTTGAACAATGGGACAGTGGACACAGAGTAAATATGAAAGTAATTAACATGTACTGACCTTGGCGGCCCTGACTTCCAGGGGATCCATCTGGACCAGGACTGCCACTCTGACCACGTGGACCAGGAGTGCCAGCAGCTCCCGTTGCTCCAGTGTTTCCTGTTGGTCCGGGAAAACCTCGCTCGGCAGAAATGGTTTGTCCAGCTGGACCAGGGCGTCCAGGAAGACCTGAGTCACCTGGAGAACCTTGAATTCCATTCCCACCTGGTGATCCTGGATTGCCAGAGGGTCCAGGATTACCAGGCAATCCGGGTAGACCTTCAACTCCCTGAACTCCAGGTTGTCCTGACTCGCCAGCAGGACCTTGGCGTCCTGCACTGCCCTTGTCTCCAGCAGCTCCCTTGAATCCAGTGCCACCAGTGAAGCCTGCGAAACAACTGCATCGGATAACTCGTGTTGACATAATGCACAACGCTGTTGAAGCACTCTCTTAATTTGATGCTACAGCTAACAGTCACTAGCATCATATACACAACAAACTAGTTCGGTGGTCGTTAATCAGTACTCACTCACTCTGTTCCACAGGTGAGTTATGACTTGTGAGTATCAGTTCTGCAGGTGCGTTCTGACAGGTAATTTACACAGGTAAGTGCTGTCATTGATTGATTTGGACTTGCTGGTTTGACATCGATTAATATCGACAACAAACAAGAATTACAATTACGTCTTAAATAATCCCAACAAGCAGTGCAAACTAAGCCGACCTTGAGCACCAATTGGTCCTTGAGGTCCAATTTCACCGACGTCACCGGCATCACCTCTTGCTCCGGGTCGTCCAGGTATTCCTGGTTGACCAGGTGATCCAATCTGTCCGGTTGGTCCTCTCGGACCAACATCGCCAGGTGATCCATCTGTGCCTGGACTACCTGGTTGACCAGTTGGTCCCTGCTGTCCTCGTGGTCCAGCCGGACCCCTCGGCCCGACGGCGCCTACTTCACCATCACGTCCTCCTTGTCCGACTTCACCCGGGGCGCCATCCGGACCGCTTGGGCCAGGTGCACCGGTGAACCCAGGTGCACCTAATACCAAACAAACCACACATACAGCCATGTATGACCACGTCATCAGATGTACCAGGCAGCACCACTGACACTGTCAGTATGGTGACACTTTGAGTGAGTGAGTGAGTAAGAGTGCTTATATCTGACGCACTTAAGTAAAAGTCACAATGCGCCGCAGCCTAAACGAACAAAAACGCCTTAAGTAATCGTCTGTAATGTTCGAATGTAGTGCCTCTCTGCCGGATCTATGTCGGAAGGTTGTTTCACAGCCGCGGTCCGGCTACAGAGAAACTCCTGTCGCCGACTGTGTACTGGACATGTACAATGGAGATCAACATACTGGAACATTTTACACATAGATGAAAAAAGTCAACATTATGGACTACCGTATATTAATGAATACAGCAGACGACAATATTGCATATCACTGCCATGTGGTTCATGTCGCGGCTATGGAACAACCTGCTGACAGAGATCCGGAAGACAGACATTACCTTTGAACATTACAGACGATTACTTAAGGCGGTTTTTGTTCATTAAGGCTGCGGTGCATTGTGTCTTTTACTTAAGTGCACCAGATATAAGCACTCTTACTCACTCACTCACTCACTTACAGCACATTTCCCAAAGCCAAAGATTACTCCAAGGATATTTAGGCATGAAGAAAATAGGGAGTTAAGAAAATAATCTGAATATGAAGTGAACATCTGGATGCAGGACACAGTTTTATGCTAGGAGTAATAAACTGTTTCCAGCTTGTGTGATTAACGGCGTCAACAATCAACAGAATGTGATTCATGCCAAAATTGCACAGCAACTGAGAGATGACCAATAATCAAGACTATCATAGCATAAGCTCTGCAGGAACAACTAGCAATAGATTTCAAACAGAATCAAAGGAGAATGCCGGTAATTCTGAACATTATGAAAGAGACATTCTGCGCTATGCTACCTGCTGGTCCAGGACCACCAGGCTGTCCCATAGCTCCAGCTTGTCCAACAAAGCCAACACGTCCAGGTGCACCGATAGCTCCCTGATCACCAGGCTGTCCTGGAGTTCCTCTGTCACCGGGGGAACCCTGAGGTCCAATGAATCCCTTTTCACCTTTACTGCCAGTGAAGCCAGTGGCGCCATCTGAACCACGGCGGCCAGTAATTCCTGGAGTTCCTTGCGGACCTGTTCGTACCAACAACTAGCAATTAGCCAACAGCTATAGTTGTCTAAGTACAGCTCAACTGGAAATCGTTTTCGATAGGTAATGCAGCTATCAAGTGTAACAGAGTAATGACGTTATTATTGATAATAAATTAAAACTTACAAAAAAACACAAATTAATATAATAATAATAATAAGGACATTTGTATAGCACTATTTTCAGGAGAGCTAACAAGAACTAGCAATGAATAGTTCAGGTTTGAAGAGGCGCTTGAAAAGACTAGTGTCATTAGACACCCTAGCAGTCCTAACGCAGTTTAGTGGAAAATAGAATCAATGACACTGAGATCAATTCACACTTGTGTTTGGATGTGTAATACCAAACACAAATACAAGTGCACAAATAGGGATGGTAGTAACGATAATATGGTGCATCATATGGCTACCCCAGGCACTAGCATTACTATCCAAAAAATTAGACCCCAACGATCAATCTTTCCATCTCACATGTTTCATGCATATACTACATTGACCACAACAAGCAGGCGACTTAATTATCACAAACTTTTGAAACAAAAATCCAACACAATTGGACACAACTGAAATACTTTTTGCCAACTGCCAAAACATGGCAATATTCAGTGAATGATAAAAACAGTCGGTAACGGTTCAGAATCATAACCTTATAACCAATTCTCTACCGACTCTTCATTGACAATACTCATTAACGTCTACTTGCCTGGACTTCCAATCAGACCGGGAGCGCCAGTGAATCCAACGCCTCCATTAGAACCCTGCGGACCAGCACTTCCAGGTGATCCCTGTGCTCCAGGTGGACCAACTTGTCCAACAGGCCCAACTGATCCCGGCTGACCAGTGTTACCCTGTGGTCCTTTGAAGCCTTGCGGGCCTGGAGATCCTGTGAGACCCATGTTGCCAGCTTGCCCAGGCAATCCCGCTGGACCAGTCCATCCGGCCAATCCCGGTCGTCCTTGAGTTCCTCTGTCACCAGGTTGTCCAACATTGCCAGGAGATCCAGCGTCGCCCGGTGGGCCAGGCTCACCTCTGGAGCCCACCGGACCGGCGTTGCCTGTCAGCAGCAGACATCAGAACTTTATTAATACCATCTAACAACAGCAATAAGCCACTCGCACAACGTTTGTGATATCATCATCAAAGCTGTTTAAGACTTGTATATGACAATTGTAAAGACAAGGAACCAATTCCTGCCCCAATGACCTCATGGCATCTAAGAACCAAGCTAGCCAACTTGGGCCTAATAGCTGTCTGATACTTTGATAGACGGGCAGATAAATTATCCAGCAAGCAGCTGGTGATCGTCTGCAAGAGAAGGCACAACGAGACGTCGACTGTTTCAAAACTGACAGATTTGTAGAATAAACAATTAGTGCAAAACGGTCCATTCCTCGTCTTTTTCAGAGACTATTACTGAAGACAACACTGTTGACTGGTGTTGGAACCGTCAACGGAGGAGAAATCCAATGGCATCAGAAAACATAGACAGATATTGGTGATAGTGATAGTGATGATCATGACTATCCCACAAGACAATCAAAGTTCTATCAGACTCAACATTTGGCAGCAGCAGTTCTAAGATGAATAGAGCAGAACAGAAGTTTCTGCAGCTCAAGAGCTGAATAACAACGATAAGTGCAAATACATACAACGTAACGTGATAATAGCAATAAAGCAAGACATGAACACAATGCCTCTGACGGACAGCAGTGCCAGAGTGCACTAGACAAACTGATAATCAAAACAAACAAGTACGCTAAATGCAAACTGTTGATACTAACCGTCAGGTCCTGGAACACCGGCAGTGCCAGGCGGACCCGGGGATCCAGCAAACCCAGCTGGACCAGTAGCACCAGGTGCTCCTACAGGACCTCTTGATCCGGGCCCACCGACCTCACCCTGCTGACCTCTCTGACCTTGTGGTCCAGCACGTCCTGGTTGCCCTGAAAATCCAGTGTCTCCTGTGAAACCAGGTGCACCTCCTGGTCCCGGTGATCCGGATTCTCCAGTTCGACCAGGACTGCCCAGAGGGCCGACTGATCCCGGAGGACCAGGCAAACCTGATTCACCGGGAGATCCGGGACCCCCGGGAGCACCAGCTGGTCCAATACTGCCTGGACTTCCTTGATCACCCTGTGGTCCTTCGTTACCTGTAGCACAACGTCTCAAATATCAGTAGACACAATAAAACAATGTGCAGTATCAATCAATCAATTAATTAATCAATCATTCAATGCGTTTTTGTCAGGTTAAAAACCCATAGAAACACAAAGTTGGAAACAGGCAGACAAACAGACAGCCAGCCATAAACATACAACACAAAAATGAGATTAAAAAACACACAAAACGAGGCAGTCTCAGACATAGAAAGTATACAGATGCAATCAGCCATAGATTACATTCAGTGTACAATGCACAGCTACAAGAGAATTTGCACATGAATACCAACGATTAAGAAATGAAATTTTACTATTATGCAAAACAGTTTCAAAGGTAATATTCCAGCTGGTAACATTTTTCAACAACATCATTCATCCTGATGCGCTAGTTTCATACAGTAACACGGGGCTTAGAAAAACAACAGATGGTAAATGTAGCCACAACAAGAGGCCCAGCTATCACAGACGACAGTTCAGTACTCCACGCCAGTTGAAACTGTTATCCTGAATGACACAACTGAATCTCAGTAAAAACTCGATTTTGATGGGTCGTCGTCACCAGTTACAACAGTCCATACTAGATGACATTTCAACATTACAACTGACGGCAGTCAACGACTTGGACTGTCTAACAACCAGAATCAAACTATAAATTAATAACAGTGCAAGCAAGCCATTCTTGCATGTGTACTGAGAGCAATAACAAAGTCGAGTGTGCTGCAAAGTACCTGCTGGTCCAGTGGGTCCTCTAGGCCCAGGTGAACCGGCATCACCCGGGCTTCCAGCTGGGCCCGATTGACCTTGAGCTCCTGGAGATCCAATGGATCCGGCTGGTCCTGGCTGTCCTGGTTGTCCAACAGCACCAGGCCGTCCATCTGCTCCAGATGGGCCAGTGTCACCCGTAAACCCAACAGCACCGTTCTGACCAGGCGTGCCTGCAACTCCTGGATCTCCCCTGTCACCCGGCGCACCGACAAACCCATCACGACCTCGTGGTCCCGGCTGGCCTGGGCTCCCCAACGGCCCAGCAGGTCCAGCTGGACCAGTAAATCCTGCAGGTCCAGTAAATCCAGTAAATCCAGGGCCACCAGCGTTGCCTTGAGGTCCAATGTCTCCCGGCTGACCATCTGGTCCAGGTGATCCAGGCTGTCCACGACCTCCAGCAGGTCCTATAAGTAAAAAAAACAACATCTTAATTGTCATCTCTGATCAACAACCAGACTCTGTTTAAATAACTGCACTCTTTATATTTCTGCCAGAATTTCATCCCTTCCAAGGCAATCTCATTTTATGGCAGAACTTCTACTAGTGAAACGTTACATGTTTGTTAGAATATCTCACAGTTAGGAATCAGCCAGTTCAGCATCAGTCGTTGTGTTCTAAAGTGTGCTCACAAAACACTGGGTGACTTTAACTTTTGACGTAGCCTTTTGCTGAGCCTTTCGCTGAGCGAAACCTTAAGCTGAATGCTAAAGTCTGGACTTAAACCAAAGTTCAACTTAACTTCGGTGTAAGTATGTACTTAGACCGTAAATTTGGTCTAAGTCTTTCACTCAGCCAAATCACTTCACTTTTTGACTTAAGTCTGGACTTAGACCAAACTTTCGTTCAGCGAAAGGCTCAGCGAAAGGCTAAGTCAAAAGTTAAAGTCGACCACTGGCTCTTCTGGCTCGAGCAACTCCACACAGCTCATCATTGTCGGGCTCCATCAAACAGTCTGGAGTTGAATCCAACAGACTATAACTTATATGGTTTGTAGTTTCGAGTAAGATGTAATGTATTGGATGAAACGCATGGCATCGACATAATTCTCATGATCAAAAAGCATTTTGTAATCAAGATGACGTCACAACTTATTAAATGAAACGTAATTAAGAAAAAAGAATATAACACAATACATATCACCAAGTAGGCTAACACATGTGACTGCACAACTCGCAGCTACATAATACAAACAGCAGAATCGGCTTCCGAACCTGGAGGTCCCTGGAATCCATCTGGTCCTGGAGATCCAGCTCTTCCAGGTGATCCAACTGGTCCCAGTGGACCTGATGGTCCGACGGATCCAGATGGTCCAGTATCTCCACGTTGACCTCTAGCGCCGACATTACCCTGCTGTCCAGGCTCTCCAGTGAAGCCTACCTCTCCTGGTTGTCCGATACTGCCAGGAGAGCCACTGTCACCAATTGCGCCAGTCCAACCAGTGTCACCGGATGGCCCGCTTGGCCCTTGTATGCCTAATACAGACAACCGCAGCCAACGTTCTCTATCAGTGTAACAGATACATTTATATTATCATGTACAAGTACTCAACATAGTGATTCATTTAACATCAGATATGCAGTATACTTCAGATGAACAATAATTGTTATCAAGCACTCATTATTCTTTATTATTAATAATACTTACACCAATGACAGTATTTATAGTGCTGTCATCATGGCTAGGCAATTGCAAGAGTTCGCTTGATACACTGATGAATGCAGACTTAGAGCCAAGTGGTCGCTGGCCAAGAGACAAAGCCAACCAACTTCAGATGTGAGTCCTTCTGTAGGCTACTATCATCTACATCCACCGTCGCCATTTATTATTACTACTCAATGCCCCAAAGGCTAATACTCAGAAAACCACGGGTAAGTTGACATAGCCTAATGGCTGGTTACATAACTGAATGGTTTCCCCACCCGCAGGTGCGCTCATCCCAGTGTTAGTAGGGCCAGACGTAGAGTCACTACACTGATCGAGAAGCAGGCATTTAGCAATATCTGCATACAATCAGAGAATACAAGTATGACTAAGTGATGTGCCATAAACAGTCCACAGTCATTGGTTAAACTAATCTGTGCTGCTGGTATGTAATGCAGACTGCAGAACAAGATGGTGATTGGTTTTTATTGTACAGATTAGCACCGTAAAGATTCTAAACAAACAATGACGAGCCATACCGGCTCTCAGTGCCTATCCTGGCAATTGCTTGTTCTCCACTGGATGCAGGACAGATTGACAGACGTGACAGACCAATAGTAGAGACACAGAACTGATCTCAAATTAAAGATAGATATTATCAACCTCTTTGTCCGGTGATTCCACGTTGTCCAGGCGGTCCTTGAAATCCAGGTCTGCCTGCACCGCCTTTATCGCCGGCACTTCCAGTGAATCCAGATTGTCCAGGTTGTCCCTGTAGACCAGGCCGTCCACCTGGACCAGGTTCTCCTGTGTTACCGGGAGCACCAGGAAGACCAATGTTTCCAGCGAAGCCCCTCGTTCCGGTAGCTCCGGTGTCACCAGCGAGGCCTGGCTGACCCTGCTGGCCTGGAGATCCAATCGACCCACTTGGTCCCATTCTGCCAGTAGGACCAGGCAATCCAGGTGTCCCGGAAGGTCCGCGACTACCTGGCTGACCTCTTGGACCAAGTGGCCCTGGCTGTCCTGGAAGATTAATCATACACACACAAAGGTTATCAATCTGAGATGACATAAAGCCTGCAATGCTGCACAACTCAGTAAATCACAACTGAATGAGAGCACAGTGATATCACTACGTGTTGAGTCAGCTAGCACATCGATTGTCACATCAGCAAGACACTGTCACAGCCTTGATGTGTTCCACCTGCTTGTCTAGGACAGCTTCTGCTATCAGATCTGCAGTCACACATTCATCCCTTGCAGTCCTTGACACCATGTGTCAACTGCACTTGTCACACTGTATAAAACACTCCACTCAACTCGACAAGTTTCTCTGTAAACTGGCTGCATTCTAACTTACCAGGTGAGCCCTGAAGTCCTTGTGGTCCAGGTGATCCATTGCGGCCTCGTTCTCCTGCTGGGCCAGCAGATCCTGGCCGACCAATGCCACCAGTCCAGCCAGGCACGCCTGCTACTCCGGGAAGTCCGGTGAATCCCACGGGACCTGTTGGACCTTGGAATCCTACACGTCCTGATTGTCCTTCGGGACCCGGTGGTCCAACTGTACCTGGTGATCCACGGGGTCCTGGCTGGCCAGTAAATCCTGTACACATAATGAAACACATAAGAGCTATGTCAGGCTAGTTTCACAGTGTTTCTATGCTGTCAAGAAGTCCTGGTAAAAGACATGATCAACAACACTAGACTTTTCATAAAACTTCCATGCCAGAAAGTAGTCCGCACGACAGACACGGCTGGAGTGCATGCAAGCCTCAGCAACTCAGTGTGCAGTTACGTCAGCATAACGTACAAGATCAAAATAACAACTAAAACAAATAACAACAAAGTACAAATTACAAATCACTTAATCAGTGCTATAGTTTGTAAACAAGATCGCAACAGACAAGTCTAACCCGTTCACACTGCCATACATACACATTATACACCGACAATAACATCCCTAAACACTCTAACCACAACTCATACAGGTGGTGTTTGTAACTCATAACATTTACTTACTTTTAGATAATCAGCTTTGATAACTTACTAATTAAAGCCACAAGGCGTAGGCCTGTCAGTGACAACGTTTAGTGTACATCCAGATGACGGCATACATATCATATGATCTGACCAATTTGAAATCAATATTCAACAGCTGCAGAAAGTTATGGAAGCTAGACAGCTGAAGAATGTGGCTGTAAAACTGAAATTTGGCTGTTAAACTGTTAACAAACAACGCTTTGTAAAATTAGTGCTATCTGCTGCAGATAGCACGCAAAAGCAGCAGTGTACACACACTATCTGAAGGCAAGGCACACAATTGGCCCATCAGACTGTAGTGACACTGACACAACTGAACAAAAATATATGTGCAAAACTGAACAGAAATTAGGCCTGCATCTGTAAACGAGTTAGCTATCAGACAGGCAACAATTCACTGGCGTCAGTATTTCTTTTACGACACAGTTATTCACTGTACCTTGCTCTCCTGGAGGTCCAACTGGTCCCACTGGACCCAAGTCACCCAGTCGGCCAGCATTTCCAGGAAATCCAGCCTGACCATCTGGCCCAATGCCACCACTGACACCAGTGTCGCCAGGCAATCCTCTCGGTCCAGGTCGTCCAGACGGACCAGTGTCACCGATTTGTCCTGCAGCAGCAACCGTCATTTAGCATCTACACGTATCCACAAGGTCTCTGTCACTGTCTTGAAGCACAGGGACCAAGCCGTAAGAAAGTAAGTAAGTAAGTAAAACATAGATTTGTATAGCGCATAATCGCAAAGCCCCTAGTGCGCTGTACAGTGTACCAGTCAGCATAGGCCTACTGTCCCAAGTATGGGACAATGGACATACCCTTGACAGTACACTGCACCTCAGCGGTGCCAAACTGATCTATTAGGCCTACTTTATAACAGATGACAGAACAACTCATCAGTTGCTAGTGATGGGCTAGATAGCGAATTTACTGAATCAGACAAAATAATCAATTCAAACAGTAGGAGGAAAAACTCTCTGAAACATGTTGCCTAACTTCATGGTGTGAAATAAACATGAACAGACATAGCTTGTTATAACCTTTGCAATCTGACAGGCTAACTCACAGCAGTAGCCTCCGGAACCACTAGTGAAAGCCTTATCGGCTGGCTTGGTGGTTTAAACCGTTAGGACAAGGGCACCGAGGGGTGGAGTGCAGAAAATTTCCGAACATTTAATCTTGGAATGGCGCATTTTGATCTCAAGTATTCTGATGAACTTATTTTAAATTTCTACATTGCAACGTAATACAGAATATATGTATACGAATACAAGACAAAAGGACAAAAAGTGGCACTTATACCAGTCGCAGTCGACACTACAACTTCAGCAATTTCGGCTACAGAATGAAGTCGTGTTGTCTCGCTTTCTTAGCAAATGCACTGAGCACGTTGTCTTTCGCAAGACAAAGCATGCAGTGGTGACATTGCAGCAAAAGAAGCGCCTCTAGTTGATCTTCCGTCGTGGTAGAACGGATGGACGTCAGCATTCGCTGCATCAAGGAGAAGACTCTCTCAGACTTGGAAGTCGTTACGCGCATTGTTCCTAGCATGGTCAGCAGCAGATAGACATTTGGAAACTTGATCGGATGCGGATGCTAATGCAACTGCGCCGCCCTAGCAGTGACTGGGCGCTGTTCTGCTGCAGTCACTATCCACTGCCAACGCCACATAATATACAAGTTCGCTGCAAAAATTTCTTGGGCAATTGGGACGGCCCCCTCTAAATATGCCAACGATGAGATTTCAGATTTGACCTGAGCCTGGATTGGCTTTTATTTGCCACTCATTGCAATGCTGACCAAAAAACCAGAAATGCTGCAAACAGATGCTTTTGTGAGCATACAATACAGCAAAATGCAACTGCAGCCGCTAAGGAAGCTTACAGCGCTTCCCCAGTTCCTCTAGCTGGTTTTAAGGGTATTGCTTCGTGGCGTTGATGGGAGGGACAGAGAGGAAGGGGGAGCGGCAGAAAGGGAGGGAAGAAGAGGGGATGTTGACTCTCATGCGAAGTTGTTGCCAAACTGCTTAAACCGCAAGATTATCGGCGGCGGCGGCGGCGGCGTGGAACCTTAGCGGTCCGAAACCGCTAGCAGAACTATGCTTCGATAGTTCTGCAAACGTTTTTATCGACAAAGCTACCGGTAAACATAATTATTTCCAAACTATACTCAGTAATGAGAAATACAAGAAGCCAAGCTGTCGCTAGGATAGCCAACCAACCGTGCTACCTCACAGCAGACAATCTAGTAATTAGTGCTGTTGGTGCTATATAGCATCTCCAGCTGTTTTCGAGATATTGGGCTCTAAGCCTATTGGGTCATGAGTTTGACCTTTCGGCGTCACGTAAGGTCATTGCTCACGTGACCATTTGATTCCCCGTAGCCCATTTCCAATTGGTTGTCGGAACCAAGCCTCTATCTCTAACGGTTTCCAATATATTCAATGGCGAATGTGACGCAATGGTTGACACGACCTTAAACGACCTCTAAACAAAGGTCAAGGTCATTCATTTTGACACCAATCGATTTCTCATATACGACTTCCTATAGGCCGTCAATAGTAACTTTTGCTCTAGGACGCACCGTTTAGCCACAATAACAGACGACGACGACGTACAGACGACGGCCGCCAACAGGTTTTTCTTCCACCATGATTGTAGCATAGGCGCGACCGGTCACTTATTAGTACGGTCAGCTAAGAATAGTTAACAGATGACATACAGGGTGGGCCAGCTAAAGTGAGACCAACTTACATTTTGCTGGTAGCGTTTGGTACTTGAATGTATAGATAAAATTCAATGGTTTTTTGGCAAATGTGATAACAGCTTAGCTAGGGAAGCATAAAAATTTAATATTCAATTAATATATATAATATATGATATTTAATATCACGCGACTCCCGTAGGAATGAGGTAACGTCGTTAATACAGTGCGTGATCGTATGTGGCGCCATCTAGCGTGTTAAGTGTTTATTATGACAAAATTTGCTTAAAATTTGCATCACACCACTTCTTGTTGTATGCAGTTTACATTTGCCAA
>Ga0056114_1000133_pt1 | contig 20151 bp, 19 predicted proteins | sample WorMetHERISLAND1_FD_77005 | JGI IMG/M metagenome (GOLD analysis project Ga0056114, IMG submission 77005) | Marine gutless worms symbiont microbial communities from Max Planck institute for Marine Microbiology, Germany - Olavius loisae HERON... ...
CCATCAGGGCCAGCGGTTCAGAAACACCGCGTCAACAGGCCGCACACAAGACCGTACCCGATTTGGCCGCCATGTCGTCAAAAAGTCCTTGCAACGCGGGAGCCATCCACACAGGACATCGAGCCCGTCCGCCGTGACCGGTTCGGGGGTCTTGAAGATGCCGGCGTTGTTGATCAGTACATCCAGTTTATCGTGCTTTTCGATCACCGCCGTCGCCAGGGCCGCGACCTGGGCCATGCGCGACAGATCGGCCACGTAGCTTTCGACGCGCCCAGGGTTGTTTTCGCCAGTGAATGCGCTTTCGACGTCGATCAGCTTTGCCGGATTGCGCCCGTGCAGCAGCACCTGATGGCCCCCGGCGACCAGCATCTTGGCCGTTTCCAACCCGATACCGTCGGTGGCGCCGGTGAGGAGAATTGTTTTGCGCATGATTGAAACCCTCTCAGCCCGCGAAGCGGGTCAGGTATCTATTGCCGGCGTTTCGGCGTTTTCTTATTTGTAACTTGGTCGCAGCGCCGGTCGACCGCAATCGAGTGGATGCTGACGTCTCTGGTTTTTGCCCGAGGGGATTTCTTGACCCGCACCGGCAAACGGCCCAAAAAGGGCGGATAATGTTCGGATTCTTAAGCCTTCCCAAACTGATCTTCACGGTCGTCATCGTCCTCGCCGTCTGGTACGGCTTCAAGTGGTACAACCGGCGCCAGCAGATCGAGCGGCAAAGGGCCCAGGGCCAGGTCCCACCCGGCGGTGCCGGCCCTTCCAACAAGCGCAAAGAGGCGGCCATCGAGGATATGGTGCAGTGCCCGGATTGCGGCGCCTACGTGCCGGCCGACGGCCGCCACAAATGCGGTTGAGGCCGATTCCAAGGCGCCGCTTGACCGGTCCGGGCCCCCTGTTTAGTTTCGCTGGCGTGGTTGCTTAACGCCTTCCCGGAAACAGTCCGAACCATGTCTTCGCATGCCGATAAAGAGACCTGCTTTCAGGCTCTGATCCTCAAGCTCCAGGCCTTCTGGGCGGATCAGGGTTGCGTCCTGTTGCAGCCCTATGATCTCGAGGTCGGGGCCGGCACTTTCCATCCGGCGACGACGCTCAGGTCGCTCGGCCGTCCCGATGATGTTTGGAACTGTGCCTACGTGCAACCGTCCAGGCGGCCGACCGACGGGCGGTACGGCGAGAACCCGAACCGGGTCCAGCACTACTACCAGTACCAGGTGCTGATGAAGCCGTCGCCGGCCAACATTCAGGAACTTTACCTCGACAGCCTGACGGCGCTCGGCATCGACCAGGCGTTGCACGACATCCGCTTCGTCGAGGACGACTGGGAGAGCCCGACGCTCGGCGCCTGGGGCCTCGGCTGGGAAGTCTGGTGCGACGGCATGGAGGTCACCCAGTTCACCTATTTCCAGCAGGTCGGCGGCTACGATTGCGACCCGGTGCCGGTCGAGATCACCTACGGCCTCGAGCGCCTGGCCATGTACGTGCAGGGCGTCGAGGACATCTTCGACCTCGATTGGGATGGGATCCCCAAGGACGAGGGCGGCAAGACCTATCGCGACGTCTTCCACCAGGCTGAGGTCGAGTACTCGAAGTACAATTTTGAGCAGGCCGACACCGGCACCCTGAAGCGTCATTTCGAGGACGCCGAGGCGCAATGCGCCAAGCTCCTGGAAGCTTCGCTGGCCCTGCCCGCCTATGACCAGTGCCTGAAGGCCTCGCACCTGTTCAATCTTCTCGATTCCCGGGGCGTCATCTCGGTGACCGAACGCCAGGCCTACATCGGCCGCGTGCGGACCCTGGCCAAGGGCTCGGCCGAGGCCTGGATGAAAAGCCAGGGGGTGGAGGTCTGAGCATGGCCGAACTACTCCTGGAAATCCTCTCCGAAGAAATCCCGGCCCGCATGCAGGTACGCGCGGCCAAGGACCTGGAGCGCCTGGTCGGCGACGGCCTCAAGGAGACCGGCCTCGAGTTTCACCGGGCCGAAGCCTTCGTCACGCCCCGTCGTTTGGCGCTGGTCGTCGATGGTCTCGAGACGAAGACCGCCGACATTCAGGGCGAACGCAAGGGGCCCAGGCCCGATGCACCCGAGAAGGCCCTCGAGGGATTCCGCCGCTCTCTGCCGGAGAATGCCCGCGTCGAGGAACGGGAAACCGCCAAGGGGCCGGCCTTGTTTGCCGTCTGGGATGAGCCTGGACGAGAGACCATATCCATCCTTCCCGAGGTCCTGGAAACGGCCGTGCAGAAACTGCCATGGCCGAAGTCCATGCGCTGGGCTGCGCTGCCGACCCGTTGGGTGCGCCCCATCCACTCCATCATCTGCGTTTTCGACGGCACCGTAGTGCCGATCACGTTTGCTGACGTCTCCGCATCGAACACCACCGCCGGCCACCGCTTCCTGGCACCCGACCCGATCCCCGTGGAGAATTTCGACGACTACGTCCACAAGCTTCGCACCGCCAAGGTCGTGCTCGATCATCAGGAGCGCTGCCAGATCATCGGCTCGGCGGCCATGACCTTGGCCGAGAAGGCGGGGCTTACGCTCAAGGAGGACCACGGCCTGCTGCACGAAGTGGCCGGTCTCGTCGAATGGCCGGTCGTCCTGATGGGAACCATCGACGAGGCCTTCATGGACGTGCCGGAGGAGGTGCTGATCACCTCCATGCGTTCGCACCAGAAGTACTTTTCCTGCGTCGACGCCGACGGCAAGCTCGCCAACCGCTTCATCATGGTCGCCAATACGGATACGAAAGACGGCGGCGCCTCCATCGTCGCCGGCAATGAGCGCGTGCTCCGCGCGCGCCTGTCCGATGCTAAGTTCTTCTGGGACCAGGACCGGGCGTCAAGCCTGGCCAGCCGGGCGCCGGCCTTGAAGAACCGCATCTTCCACGCCAAGCTTGGCAGTCTGGATGCCAAGGTCGACCGCGTGCAGGCGCTGGCCGCCGACATCGCGTCCTTCGTGCCGGACGCCGACAAAGACAAAGTCCGCTCGGCGGCGCGTTTGAGTAAATGCGACCTGTCGACCGGCATGGTCGGCGAGTTCCCGGAACTGCAAGGCGTCATGGGGCGCTACTACGCCCTTTACGACGGCGAAAGTGTCGAAGTGGCCGACGCCATCGCCGAACACTATTCGCCCTTAGGCCCGGACGACGCCTGCCCGACGAAGCCGACCAGCGTCGCGCTGGCCATTGCCGACAAGATGGACAGCCTCGTCGGGTTCTTCATCATCGATGAGAAGCCGACCGGTTCGAAAGATCCTTTTGCACTGCGGCGATCAGCCCTCGGAATCATCCGTCTCATTCTTGAAAACGACCTCAGGCTGCCGCTCCGAAAAGTCCTGAACACCGCGAAATCTCACTATTCTGGCGACATTGACCCGACCGAAGAGCTGCTCGCTTTTTTCGCCGACCGATTAATTGTGCACCTGCGAGAAAAAGGCGTGAAATTCGATGAGATTCGTGCCATATTCGCTCTCGGAGACGAGGACGACCTGGTCCGTCTCCTCGCGCGGGTTGACGCCTTATCCGCGTTTCTCGCTTCCGATGACGGCGGGAATTTGCTGACGGCCTATCGCCGCGCGGCCAATATTCTCCGCATTGAAGAGAAGAAGGACGGGCGTCGCTACGACTCGCCACCGGAGGCGGCCCTGTTCGTTCAAGAAGAGGAGAAAGTTCTCCACGAGCGCCTGCAAATGGATACGCCCATGACCGGCGTCGCCATAGCGGACGACCGGTTCGACGACGCGATGCGCGTTTTGGCCCAGCTTCGCAGGCCCATTGACGCCTTTTTCGACGAGGTCACGGTCAATTGTGAAGAGCCGCGACTCCGTGAGAACCGCCTCAAGCTCCTCAATGGTATCCGCGGCGCCTTGGACGCTGTCGCGGATTTGTCACAAATCGAAGGATAAGATCATACGGTCGTAAGGACCGGCCAAGCCTGAGGAACGGACGTGATGGATAAGATTGTAGAAAACGAGGGTGTAATGACCAAGTGGGTATACGGATTCGGCGGCGGTAGCGCCGACGGCGGCGCCGACATGCGGAGCCTGCTCGGCGGCAAAGGCGCCAACCTGGCGGAAATGGCCGGCCTCGGCATTCCGGTGCCTCCGGGTTTCACCATCACCACCGAAGTTTGCACCTATTTCTACGATCACGACCGCAATTATCCCGGCGACCTTGAAGATCAGGTCAACGCCGCCATGACCGCCATCGAACAGCAGCTTGGCCGCAAATTCGGGGCGACGGAAAAGCCGCTCCTGGTTTCCGTACGGTCCGGTGCGCGGGCCTCGATGCCAGGCATGATGGATACCGTCCTCAACCTGGGACTCAACGACCAGACAGTCGCCGCCCTGGCTGCCGAAAGCGGTGACGAGCGCTTCGCCTGGGACAGCTTCCGCCGTTTCATCACCATGTATGGCGATGTCGTCATGGGCGTCGAGCACCACAATTTCGAAGAGATCCTCGATGACCATAAGGCTGATAACGGCCTGACACTCGACACCGATCTTTCGGCCGACGATTGGAAGACCGTTTGCGCGGCCTTCATCGCCATGGTCGAGGACCAGACCGGCCAGCCATTTCCCATGGATCCGGCCGAACAATTGTGGGGGTCCGTCGGGGCGGTCTTCAGTTCCTGGATGAACAACCGGGCCAAGACCTATCGGCGCCTGCACAATATCCCCGCCGAATGGGGCACGGCGGTCAACGTCCAGGCCATGGTCTTCGGCAACATGGGTGAGGGTTGCGCCACCGGTGTCTGCTTCTCGCGCAACCCGGCGACCGGCGACAACCACTTTTATGGCGAATACCTGATCAACGCCCAGGGCGAGGACGTGGTCGCCGGTATCCGTACGCCGCAGCCGCTGACCGAAATGGAAAAACAGTCGACCGAATCCCCGTTGCCGTCCATGGAAGAGCAGTTCCCCGCTGAGTTCAAGGAGCTCTGCCAGGTGCGCGAAAACCTCGAGCGCCACTACAAGGACATGCAGGACATGGAGTTCACGGTCGAGAAGGGCAAGCTGTGGATGCTGCAGACCCGGGCCGGCAAGCGGACGGCTCGGGCAGCCCTGAAGATCGCCTGCGAGATGGTCGACGAGGGCCTGCTCACGCATCGCGAGGCGGTCATGCGCGTCGACCCGGCGCAGCTTGACCAGTTGCTGCACCCGACCCTCGATCCCGACGCCGAACGCACCATCATCGGCCACGGCCTGGCATCCAGCCCGGGCGCCGCTTCGGGGCGCATCGTCTTTTACGCCGATGACGCTGAAGCCTGGGCCGGGCGCGGCGAAAAGGTCATTCTCGTGCGCACCGAGACCAGCCCAGAAGACATCGGCGGCATGCACGTCTCGGAGGGCATCCTGACGACGCGGGGCGGCATGACCTCGCACGCCGCCGTCGTCGCCCGCGGCATGGGCATCCCCTGCGTCTCGGGGGCCGGCGACATGCGCGCCGATTACGCCTCGAAGACCCTCGTCGCCGTCGGCCAGGAATTGAACGAGGGTGACGTCATCACCATCGATGGCTCATCGGGCGAGGTCTACCTCGGCGCCGTGCCGACCCTGGAGCCGGAACTGACTGGTGATTTCGGCCGCCTCATGGAATGGGCCGACGAGGTCCGCGAACTGGGCGTGCGCGCCAACGCCGAAACGCCGCCGGATGCCGAGACGGCGACCAAGTTCGGGGCCGAAGGCATCGGGCTTTGCCGCACCGAGCACATGTTCTTCGACCCGGAGCACATCATCCACATGCGCGAGATGATCTTGGCCAGGGACGACGCGGCGCGCCAGGCCGCTATCGAAAAGCTGTTGCCTTACCAGCGGGCCGACTTCAAGGCGCTGTTCGAAATCATGGCCGGCCTGCCGGTGACCGTCCGCCTGCTCGATCCGCCCCTGAACGAGTTCCTGCCGCACGGTGAGGACGAAATGGCCGACGTCGCCGCCGCCGCCGGCACCGATGTGGAGACGGTCAAGGCACGCAAGCTGGAGCTCGACGAGGCCAACCCCATGCTCGGGCACCGTGGCTGTCGCCTCGGCATCACCTACCCTGAGGTCTATGCCATGCAGGCCCGCGCCATCTTCGAAGCGGCGGCGGAACTGGGCAAGGACGGCCAGGCCGTGCGTCCGGAGGTGATGATCCCGCTGGTCGCCGATATCCGCGAGTTGGACATGCTGAAAGACGTTGTCGACGATGTCGCCCGTGAGGTCGAGGAGGCCCAGGGCGTCGAGCTCGACTATCTGGTCGGCACCATGATCGAACTGCCACGGGCCGCGCTTCGGGCCGGCGAGATCGCCGGTACGGCCGAGTTCTTCAGCTTCGGCACCAACGACCTGACGCAGACGACCTATGGCTTCTCGCGCGACGACGCCGCTCCCTTCCTCGAGGTCTACCACAAGAAGGGCGTCATGAACGACGATCCCTTCGTCACCATCGATCAGGAAGGCGTCGGTGAACTGGTCGAGATCGCCGCCGAGCGCGGCCGTAAGACGCGGCCCGACATCAAGCTCGGCATCTGCGGCGAACACGGCGGCGATCCGGCTTCCGTGCATTTCTGCCACCGCACCGGCCTCACCTATGTGTCGTGCTCGCCGTTCCGCGTGCCGATCGCCCGGCTCGCCGCGGCGCAAGCCGCGCTCGGCGAAGTCAAGGAGGACTGAGGCCGGAACCGGCGCCGCTTCAGTTATTAAGATCAGGCATCTGCGCTTAGGCGGCGCCGATTCCCCTCATTTTGCGGGTTTTTGACCGGTTTTTCCGGCCCTGTGATGGCCGTCACAGGCAGGCCAAAACCCGGTCCCTATACAGCCCCTCACCCGCGTCGCGGGTGGCCCGTGCGGGGTGGCGCGGGTGCTGGTATTCAGGGGGTGGGACCATGCAGGGTTTCCGTGAACTCGACCTATCAAACCTCAGTATCCTGGTCGTCGACGACCAGCCGCTGATGCGCAAGATCCTGTGTGTCCTCGGCGAATTCGGCGTCCGGGACATCGTCGAGGCGGCCAACGGCATCGACGCCGGCGACAAACTGAAACAGGTATCACCGGACGTCATCTTCACCGACAACATCATGCGGCCCGAGGGTGGTGCCGAGTTCGTGCGCCGGGTCCGGTTCGGCGAATACGACGTCGACGCTTGTGTGCCGATCATCATGGTGTCCGCCGAGACCGGCTACACCTCGATCACCAAGGCCCGCGATGCCGGCATTAACGAGTTCCTGGCCAAGCCGGTGTCGGCGAAGTTCGTCTACGACCGCCTGGCCACCGTCATCTGCCGGCCGCGCCCCTTCGTCCGCGCCGACAGCTAGCGCCGTCGGCGCAAGCTCGAGCCTTTCTACGAGCGTCGCCAGCAGGCCTTTGAATACAACCCGAAGAACCGCTTCCGCGACGAGGGCGAGCGTATCCAGGTCACCATCGGAACGGATTGGCTGACCGGCCGCCAGAAGGTCTACGAGGGACAGGTCGCCTGAGGCACCAGCCATCGGCCGACGCCGCTTGGTTTCCCGGCTGCGCAGACCGGCGCGGCGGGCGTGGCCGCTCACCCCATTAAAATCATGGTCACCGTTGCGACCCGAACCCTCGTGGCGGGAAGTCGGCTTGATCCCGCAAGGCGACGTCGGACCTCCCGCATTCGATCAACCGGTTTGACCCTTTGCGGTTACGGATCGCAGAACCCATTTCCTCATGGCCGTGCTTGACACGGCCATCTCGTTGATGTCGCCGCGACAGCGAAAACAATCTATAGTCGTCGGATGGCGGATGCATGGGTCTATATGATGACCAACAAGCCCGGCGGTACGCTTTACGTGGGCGTCACGAAGAACCTTGCCCGGCGGGTCTGGGAGCACCGTCAGGGGAAGGTCGACGGGTTCACCCGGACATACGGCCTAAAGCGTCTTGTCTATGTCGAACCCCATGAACAGATCACTTCGGCGTTTCAACGGGAAAAGAACCTCAAGAACTGGTCGCGTGCCTGGAAAGAGAAACTGATACTCGACGCCAATCCCACTTGGGACGATCTTTACGATCAACTCGTTTGAACGCGGAGATGGCCGGGTCAAGCCCGGCCATGAGGAGTGGGGTGGATAGCACCAACGACCATCTCCCCTTAGGGGGAAAGTAGTCGAAAGGCCAAAATAACGGTTTGGCCCGCTACTTGGATTGGGCGGCCCCGTGTGCTCGCCCGTTCCGACGAAACACCACCTGAATACCCGCGGCGCCGACCTCTGCATACGGCTGTCATCGCGCCCCTAAAAGTGGCATTCTTAACCTTAGGCCCGGTGTACCACACCGGGCGGTCACAGGCTCTGACGGCGCCGGCCGTGGAGGAGGGCAAGCCATGATCAAGCAGCGTATTTTGGGCAAGGACGGACCATCGGTCGGCGCCATCGGCTACGGCGCCATGGTGCTCGAAGGCTATTACGGGGCGTCGGACGATACGGACGCCGTCGCCGCACTGCGTCATGCCATCGACCGCGGCATGATGATCGATACCGCCGATGCCTACGGCGGGGGCCACAACGAAGAACTGGTCGCCCGCGCCATCGAGGGCCGCCACGAGCACGCCTTCGTCGCCACCAAGTTCGGCATCGTCTTCGACGAGGCGGAACCGTCGACGGAATTGCCGACCGGTTTCGGCTTCTCGTTGGGCATCAACGGTACGCCAGCCTATGCCGAGAAGGCCCTCGAGGGCAGCCTCAAACGCTTGGGCGTCGATTGCATCGACCTCTGGTATGCCCACTACCTGGATCCTGCCGTCCCCGTCGAGGAGACCGTCGGCGCCATGGCCGAAGCGGTCGAGGCCGGCAAGGTCAGGCACCTGGGCCTCAGCAACGTCACCGCCGACGAGGTCGAGAGGGCCCACAAGGTGCATCCCATCGCCGCCGTGCAGTACGAGTATTCCCTGTGGCGCCGCGAGGCCGAACACGACCTGTTGCCGAAGCTCCGCGAGCTCGGCATCGCGCTCGTCGCCTGGTCGCCCCTGGGAGCCGGTTTTCTGGCCGGTCCGCCCCAGGCGCTGGACGAAAACGACTTCCGCAACGCCATGCCGCGCTTTTCCGGCGACAACCTGGCGGAGAACCGGGACTGCTTCCAGCCGCTGATCGATCTTGCCGGGGAAATCGGCGTGACACCGGCCCAGATGGCGTTGGCCTGGCTGCTCGCCCAGGGCGACGACATCGTCCCCATTCCGGGCACCCGGCGCCCGGAGCGTATCGACGAGAACGCCGCCGCCGCCGAGATCGACCTCAGCGCCGGTTACATCGAGCGCATCAATTGGCTGGCCAAGCCCGGTCTGGCCGCCGGCGGCACGCTGCTTTAGGGGGCATCTTCAGGGATAAACAGTGGGGGAGCGCGATCATGTCCGATCAAGGCCAAGAGGACAGAGAGGTGATGGCCGGCGAGCATCGGGTGCAGCTGGGCCTCTTCCGTGCCTTCGCCCAGGCCATCCGCAGTGACGCCGGCGACGCGGAGAAAGCCGAAATCCTCGATAACCTGATCGACTACACGGAGCTGCATTTCAATTCCGAACAGCTCCTGATGCGGCTCCACGCCTACCCCGGCTTCGACACCCACGTGGCCGAACACGAGGGCCTGATGGCCGACGTCAAGAACCTGCGCCGCCTCATCGACGCCGGCGACGAGGCCGCCGGTCTTGAGCTCGTCGACCAACTCGAGACTTGGTTGGTCAGACACATCGACAGCCACGACAAGGCCTTCGAGCGGTTCCTGGAACGAACATAAGAGGCTTGCAGGGACGGCCCGTCGGGCGCCCCGGTGACAGCACTTGGCGGGTGCCCGAAGAATCGTGAACGGGCGCGGTGAATTTGCAACCGGTTGCAAAAAACTTGCGCTATCTGGCGGAATTTGCGACTGTCTCAAGCGCAACGGTACTGGTGGGGTCGGAGGCACGAGTGAAGGCGGTGACACTAAAGCACGTTGCGGAACGCGCCGGCGTGTCGCGGTCCGCCGTGTCACGGACCTTCACCGAAGGCGCGTCGGTTTCCGACAAGATGCGACGCAAGGTGGAAAAGGCCGCCCAGGAACTGGGCTACCGGCCCAACTTCCTGGCTCGCGGACTGTCCACGCGGCGCACCAAACTGATCGGCCTGGTCGCCGACAATTTCCACAATCCGTTCTTTCTGCAGATCTTTGATCTGTTCACCCGCGGCCTGCAGGAACGGGAACTGCGGCCGCTTCTGGTCAACCTGTCCGAAGAAAAGGACCCGGAGCATTCCCTGCGTATGCTGCAACAGTATTCCGTCGATGGTGTCGTTGTCGCCTCGTCGACCCTGCCGCCGGCATTTGCCCATGCCTTCCGCCAGGCCGGTGTGCCGGTCGTCAACACCTTTGGCCGCCATACCACATCGCCGGAGGTCCACATCGTCGGCATCGACAACCGTGCCTGCGGACGGACCGCCGCCGAGACGTTGATCGAGCGGGGATACCGCCACATCGCTTTCATGGGCGGACCGAGCACCGCGACGTCGACCCAGGACCGCCTTGCCGGTTTCCTCGAGGCCGCCGCCGAACATTCCGGCGTGCGCGCCAGCCATTGTTTCAGTGATGCCTACTCGTTCGAGGCGGGGCGGAAAAGGATGACCGACTTGCTCGAGAGTGATAGGGCCGAGGCCTATTTCTGCGGCGACGATGTGCTGTCCATCGGCGCCATGAGCGCCCTCGAATCGGCGGGCCTTAAAGTTCCTCAGGATGTCGGGATCATCGGCCTCAACGACATCGAGATGGCGGCTTGGGAAAACATCAACCTGACCACCATCCGCCAGCCGATCCGCGAGATGATCAATTCGACGATCGAATTGATCGTCGCCATGCTGGAAGAGCCGGAGCGCGAACCGGAAACCCGCGTGTTCCGCTGCCGCATAATCGAGCGGGGAACCCTCCGGCCGTTGTGAACGGCGCCTAACGGAACATCGGCGGCCGTGCGTCGACCCAAACACCGTCGTCATTGGCCGATGTCACCGCGGCGCGCACTGCGGCCATGGAGCGCAAACCGTCCGCGGCGCGTGGATAGAGATCGGCCGCGGGATCCGCCTCGCGACCCTCTTTGCGGGCCCCGATAACCTCCGCAAGGTCGGAATAGATATTGGCGAAGGCCAGCGGCATGCCCTCGGCATGACCGATAGTCACCCGGGTGGTGCGGTCGGCCTCCGGCGACAGGTTGGCCTCGCCCCGTTCGATGATCTCGACGCGGCCACCGAGCGGCGTCCAATAGAGCTGGTTGGGGTGCTCCTGGGCCCAGCGCAGGCCACCGGTTTCGCCGAACACCTGGATGGCCAGGCCGTGTTGACGCCCGATGGCCACCGACGACGTCCACAGGCGCCCGACGGTGCCGCCGTCCATGCGGAAATTGACCATGGCGTCGTCTTCCAGCGGTCGGCTCTCGATGCACGACGCGAAATCGGCGGAAAGCCGAGCCACCTCTTGTCCGGTGACGAAGCACGCCATGTGCAACGCGTGGATGCCGCAGTCGGCGAACTGGGCGGCGATGCCGGCCTGGGCCGGATCGTAACGCCAGCGGACGCGCGGGTTGTCGGCGTCTGCGGCGTCGGCATGGTGGCCGTGGGCGAACTCGGCGACCACCAGGCGCACCCGTCCGAGGTCGCCGCGCGCCACCATGGCCCGCATGTGGCGGACCAGGGAATAGCCCGTATAGCCGTAGTTGACAGCGCAGATTTGGCCGGTGTCGCGGGCGACGGTGACGATCTCTTCCGCCTCGTCGACCGTCATCGTCATCGGCTTCTCGCAGAGCACGTGGAACCCGGCCTCGAGGAACGCCTTGGTGATCTCATAATGCGTCGCGTTCGGCGTCGCCACGGTGACCAGGTCGATGCGGTCTTCACGCTCCCGTTCGGCGGCCAGCATCTCCCGCCAGTCGCCGTAGGCGCGATCGGCGGCCACGCCCAGTCGCTGGGCGTAGGCGCGACCTTCATCCGGACGGTGGTCGAGGGCACCGGCGGTGAATTCGAAAGCGCCGTCGAGGCCGGCGCCGAGCCGGTGGGCCGGGCCGATCTGGCTGCCTTCACCGCCGCCGATCAGGCCCCATTTCAGCTTTTCCATGACCGCCTCCCTCAATTGAAGCCGATCGACTGCAGGTATGTCCTGTTGGCCGTGGCATCGGTGATCGGCGAGGTGTCGCCTTCCGGGTCGCAGTCCTGCTCGACTGTGCACCAGCCTTCGAACCCGGCGTTCAGAAGAACGTCGCGGACAGCCGGGAAATCGACCTCACCGTCGCCGAGGTTGCAGAAGATGCCCTGGGCGCAGGCGTCGTAGAAGCCGGTGCGGTTGGCGATGACGTCCGCCTTGACGGCGGGGCTGGTGTCCTTGAAGTGCATGTAGGAGATGCGTCCGGCATTTTTGGCGACGAAGGCGACCGGATCGTAGCCGGCGTAGGCGTGGTGCCCGGTATCGAGGCAGATTTTCAGAACCGCCTCGTCGACCTCGTTCAGGAGCCGCTCCAGTTCCGGTTCAAAATCCATGAAGCCGGCAGCGTGCGCGTGCATGCCGACGGTCAGGCCGTAGTCCTCGCTGCCCATCCTGGCGACCGTGCGGATGCGGTCGACGAAGCCTGTCCACTCTGCCGTGTCCATTTGTTCGGCCTCATCGGCGCGGCCGGCCGTCGGCGCGCGGCGGGCCGAAATCGAATCGATCAGCACCAGATGTTTGGCGCCATGCGCGGTCAGGGCCTGGCAAGTCCGCCGCACCCCGTCCATGACGTCGTCCCACTTTTCCGGATCGTGGAAGGCACGGAACACCACACCGCCAATCAATTCCAGATCGTACTTGGCCAAGGCCGGACCGAGCACGTCCGGGTCCTCCGGCATGAAGCCGACAGGGCCGAGTTCGATGCCCTTGTAGCCAGCTTCCGCGCATTCCCTGAGTACGGTCTCCCAGGGTGGATTGCGCGGATCGTCGGGAAATTCGACGCCCCACGAGCAAGGAGCATTTCCAATTCTGATTGTCATGTCGTCCTCCACTAGACGATGCCGACCACGGTGATCGCAGCAAGCCGACCGGCGGTCGCTTTTCCAAATGAAGCCAGCTTGATGCTCAAGAAAACTATTTGCAACCGGTTGCAAAATTAGTATCCTGTTTCCTGGTCCTAGGCAATGCCATAAGTCAATCTAGAACCAAAAATCACCCCGAACCGCCGGAGGCTCGCATGACAGCAAAGGCCGATACCATTCGCCTGACCCTGGCTCAGGCCATCGTCCGCCATCTCGCCAACCAGTTTATCGAGATCGACGGGGAAGAACTGCGCCTGTGCGGCGGCGGTTTCGCCATCTTCGGGCATGGCAACGTCACCTGCCTCGGCGAGGCCTTGAACGACCACCGGGACGAACTGCCCCTCTATCGCGGCCAGAACGAACAGAGCATGGGTTTTGCCGCCGCCGCTTATGCCAAGTACCACCTGTGCCAGCGGTTCATGTTCTGCACGGCTTCGGCCGGCCCCGGCACCTCGAACCTGGTGACCTCGGCGGCGCTCGCCCACGTCAATCGGCTGCCGATGTTGATGCTCTGCGGCGACACTTTCCTGACGCGGCTGCCCGACCCGGTGCTGCAGCAGGCCGAGAACTTCTACAACCCGACGCTCGGCGTCAACGACGCCTTCAAGCCGGTGACCCGCTACTGGGACCGCATCACCCATCCGGCCCAGATCGTGCAATCGCTACCGGCGGCTATCGCCACCATGCTCGACCCCGGTGACTGCGGCCCGGCCTTCCTCGGCCTGCCGCAGGACGTGCAGGGCTGGACCTATGACTATCCGGTCGAGTTCTTCGAGAAGACGGTCCACCGCATCCGCCGGGTCACCCCGGACGGAGGCGAGGTCGCCGATGCGGCGGCGCTGCTCGAAGGCGCCCAGCGGCCGATGATCATCGCCGGTGGCGGCGTCCAATATTCGCGGGCCGTCGCCGAGCTGACGACCTTCGCCGAGACCCATAACATCCCGGTCACCGAGACCATCGCCGGGCGCTCCAACATGCTGGCCGAGCACCCGCTCAACATCGGGCCGGTCGGCGTCACCGGCTCCGATTCCGCCAACGCCATCGCCGAAAAAGCCGACGTCATCCTTGCTGTCGGCACGCGCCTGCAGGACTTCACCACCGGCTCGTGGACGGCCTTCGACAAGAAAGCCAAGTTCGTGTCGGTCAACACAGCGCGGCACGATGCCGGCAAGCACCGCTCGGCCCCCGTCGTCGGCGACGCCAAACTGGCATTGACGGCGCTCACCGCGGCGGCAGCCGGCTACCGAGCGCCGGACGATTGGACCGCATCGGCACAGGAGGAGCGCAAGAAGTGGGACGACTACGTGGCCGACAACGTGCGCCCCGGCAACCGCCCGGCCTCCTACGCCCAGGCCGTCGGCATCGTCAACGATCTCTGCGACCCAGCCGACCGCATCGTCGCCGCCGCCGGCGGCCTGCCGGCCGAGGTGACGGCCAACTGGCGCACGCTCAAGACCGGCACCGTCGACGTCGAGTTCGGTTATTCCTGCATGGGCTACGAGATCTCCGGTGGCTGGGGCGCGCGCATCGCCCAGTCGGAGCAAGAGCCCGGCCAGGACACCATCATCTTCACCGGCGACGGCTCTTACCTGATGCTCAACTCGGATATCTATTCCTCCGTGCTGACGGGCAAGAAGCTGATCATCCTGGTGCTCGATAACGGCGGCTTCGCGGTCATCAACAAGCTGCAGAACGGCACCGGCAACGAGTCCTTCAACAACCTGATCAAGGACTGCAACATCGCCGTCGAACCGTTCGCCGTCGATTTCGCGGCCCATGCCCGGTCCATGGGCGCCGAGGCCGAGACCGTGGCCAACCCGGGCGAACTGGCCGAGGCCTTCAAGCGCGCCAAGGCGGCCGATCGCACCTACGTCATCGCCATGCAGGTCGACGCCTACGAGGGCTGGACGACCGAGGGTCACGCCTGGTGGGAGGTCGGCACGCCGCATGTCAGCGACAGTGCCAAGGTGCGCGCGGCGCATGAGGAAATCGAAGCGGCGCGTGCGCGTCAGAGGCGGGGCGTCTGAAGTGAAGCGCTTCACCGCCGATAACCTCGATCCCGCCGCGGTCACCGACGAGCTGCTCACCGGCGGCGGCGCGGTGTCGGTTTCCGGCCTGTTCACGCCGGAGCAGATCGCCGAAGCACGCGCCATCGTCATGCACCACTCCGAAGATGAGGGCGCCAAGGTCACCCATTTCCAGGGCGAGGCCGAGGCCGACGGACGGGTCGGCCTGCAGCGCCGGGTGTGGAACCTACTCGCCAAGGGCCCGGTGTTTTCCGAGATGGCCACCCATCCGGCCTTGATGGCCGTGTTCCGGCGTTTTCTCGGCACCGAATTCATCATGGGCTCCATCGCCGCCAACCGCATCCTGCCGGGCGGTCCGGGCCAGGAGCCCCATGTCGATTACCCTTATTGGGATTTCTACAAAAGCGACAGCCATCCTTTCGGGCTCAACAGCAGTTTCGCCGTCAACGCCCAGGCGACGATCTTGCTCGATCCGTTCACCGAGGAGACCGGCGCCACGGCCTACGTTCCCGGCAGCCAGAAGGAACTCCGCTATCCCACGGAGGACGATGGTTTCTACGAAAAGGCCGAACGGATGCTGGGCGAGCCCGGCGATACCGTGCTGTTCTTCGGTGCCGTCTGGCACTGCGCCATGCCGAACCGCTCGGACCAGGACCGCAGCGCCGTTCTCATCAACTACCTGCCGAAATGGGTCAAACCCCTGGAGGATATGCCGGCGGCATTGCCCGACGATTTCCTCCGCGAAGCCGGCTCCGACCTGCGCCAACTGCTCGGCTTCGATTATCCCTATCCTGAGAACCTCGACGAGGCGCGGGCAGAAAACGCGGAGGGCCGTGCATGACAGTCATTTCGGGCATTCGCCAAAACAACTTCATCATCATCGGCCGGGCCGGCATGGACTTCTATGCGGACCCTCCGGGCACCAAGACCGAGGAGGCGACCCACTTCTTCTCCTGCCTCGGCGGCTCGTCGGCCAACATTGGTGCCGCCATCACGCGTCACGGCGGCAAGGCGGCGCTGGTCACCTCGGTGTCGGACGATGCGATCGGGCGCTTCGCCCTCAATGAGCTCAGAAGATACGAGGTCGATGCCACCCACGTGAAATCGGTCGGTGGCGAAGCCCGCAACTCGCTGGCCGTCATCGAATCCAGGGTCGAGGACCACCAGTCGGTGATCTACCGCAACGGCGCCGCCGATTTCGAGATGACGGTCGAAGACGTTTCCGCCGTCGATTACGGCTCATATGGCGCGCTGATCACCACCGGCACCGTGTTCGCCGCCGAACCGTCCCGGAGCGCCGCCTTCCATGCCTTCGACCTCGCCCGCGAGGCCGGTCTGCCGCTGATCTTCGACCTCGACTACCGCCCCTATTCCTGGCCGTCGCCGGAGGTCGCCTCGGAGGTCTACTCCCGGGCGGGTGCTCTCTGTGACGTCATCATCGGCAACGATCTCGAGTTCGGCTTCATGGCCGGCGGCATGGACAAGGGCCTCGACAAAGCCCGCGAACTGGCCAACACGTCGGCCGAGATCGTCATCTACAAGATGGGCGAGGAGGGGGCCATCACCATAACGCGTGACGAGGAGTTCCGCACCGGCGTCTATTCGGTGACCGCTCTCAAGCCGACCGGCGCCGGGGATTCGTTCATGGGCGGCTTCATCGCCTCGATGGCCGCCGGATACGACCTTCGCACGTCCGTCCTTCGCGGATCCGCCTGCGCCGCCATCGTCGTTACCCGGGTCGGCTGCGCGCCGGCCATGCCGACGACGGCCGAACTGGAAGACTTCCTGGCTGAACACCCGGGCCCAACCGAACCCTAAGAGGAACCTATCGCGGCCCCTTGCCGCACCTGCTGGAGCAAATGAAATGCATATCGCGCCATACGACAACCACAACCAGCCGATCGTCGACATCGGCAACGACTGCGTCCCGCTCAACTATTTCAACATCGTCAAGCTGACCAAGGGCGAGTCCTACGACTACCGCTTGGCCGGTTTCGAAAGCTGCATCGTGCCGGCAACCGGCACCGTCGACGTCGAGGCCGCCGGGCAGAGCTTCGAGGCCATCGGCAACCGGGTCGTCGACGTTTGGGACGGTGAGCCCGAGGGCGTCTACGTGCCGACCGACACGGCCGGGCGCATGATCTGCGTTTCCGACACCGCCGAGGTCTTCGTCGCCGGCGCAAAGTTCGCCGAAACGCTGGAGCCCTTCGCCGTCCGCCAGGACGAGATCGACAAGGTCCAGTATGGCTCCGACGACACCAAGACGCACCGCAAGATCAAACACATCCTCGGCCAGAAACAGCACGGCCGGGTCGGGCGCCTTCTGGTCTCCGAACTGTACACGGTCGGCGCCGGCGGCTGGTCGGGCTTCCCGTCGCACAAGCACGACACCGACCACCTGCCGGACGAATCGCGCCACGACGAGACCTACAACTTCCGCTTCCGGCCCAACTACGGCTCCGGCCTGCAGATGCTGCAGCGCCAGGACAACGAGCCCGGCGACGCCTACCACATCGTCGACGGCTCGACCGTCTGCATCGACAGGGGCTACCACCCCTGCGCCGTGCTTCCGGGATACGAGATGTACTACTTCACCATTCTGGGCGGCCTCAGCCAGCGCAGCCTCAAGCAGAACTTCCAGCCGACCCACGCCGATCAACTGAAGACCATCCCCGGCATCATGGACATGGTGGCCAAGTTCAAATGAGCCTGGCCACGCTCTCCGACGTCCTGCAACCGGCGCTCAAGGAGGGTTATGCGGTCGGCGGCCTGGTCGTCCTCGGATGGGAGGACGCTCGCGCCTTCGTCGCCGCGGCCGAAGCGGAAAATGCGCCGGTGATCCTGCAGGCCGGCCCCGGCTGCCGGAAGCACACGCCACTCCGCATTCTCGGCACCATGTTCCGGACCCTGGCCGAGGGCGCCTCGGTGCCGGTGGTCGCCCATCTCGATCACGGCTATGAGGCCGACGACTGTCGCGAGGCCATCGATTGCGGCTTTACCTCGGTGATGTATGACGGCTCCAGGAAACCGTTGTCGCAGAACATCGACGAGACGGCGGCCATCGCCGAGATGGCCCGCGCCGCCGGCGTCTCCTCGGAGGGCGAGATCGGTTTCGTCGGCTACGACGAGGGTGAGGCCTCGGCCCGCACGGACCCCGAAGACGCGGCGCGCTTCGCCCGCGAGACCGGCGTCGATGCCATGGCCGTATCGGTCGGCAACGTGCACCTGCAGCAGACCCAGGCGGCCGAGATCGACTTGGACGCGCTCGCCGCCATCGAGGCGGTTACCGACGTGCCGCTGGTCATCCATGGCGCCTCGGGCGTGCCACGGACATGCGCCGCCACCTGGCGCTCAAAACAAACGTCTGCAAGTTCAACATCGGCACCGAACTGCGCATGGCCTTCGGCAAGGCGCTGCGCGAGGCGCTCAACGAGGACCCCGATCGCTTCGACCGGGTCGCCATCCTCGAGAAGACGGAAGCCCCGGTCTGCTCGGCGACGCGCGAGGCCATCCGGAACCTCTACAAATAACGTCCCCGGTTCCTTTTGGGGTCCGTTGAATAGCGGTTGTCATCGCTTCTTTGCCGGTGGCAGACTTGCGCCGTTCCGCAAGCTATCAATGAAGGCCCGCCGCGATGATCCAACTGCAAGCCGCCGTGCTCGAGACCTGCACCACCGATCGGCCCTTCTCCGAGAGCCGGCCGCTCACCCTGCAGACTATCGACGCCGAGCCACCGGGGCCCGGCGAGGTGCTGGTGCGCATCGGGGCGGTCAGCCTCTGCCGGTCGGACCTGTCGGTGATCACCGGGGTCCGCGCCTGGCCCATGCCGATCGTGCCCGGCCACGAGGCCAGCGGCATCGTCGAAGAGGTCGGTTCGCCCGACTCGTCCTTCGCGCCGGGCGATCAGGTGGTCCTGGTCTACCAGCCGCAATGCGGGACCTGCCCCTGCTGCGTCGCCGGCGATGGCCATTTGTGCGCGCCCGGTCTCGCCGCCAACCGCGCCGGCGCGCTCCTGACCGGCGGCCCGCGCCTCAAGCTCAACGGCGAGACCATCCATCACCACATGGGGCTCTCCGCCTTCGCCGAGAGGGCCGTGGTCTCCGAACAATCCCTGGTCAAGGTCGACAACGACTTGCCGGCCGATATCGCCGCGCTGTTCGGTTGCGCCGCCCTTTGCGGTGCCGGCAGCGTCATCAATACAGGGCACGTGCGCCCGGGAGAAACCGTGGCCATCGCCGGCATTGGCGGTGTCGGCTCCAGCGCCATCCTCGGCGCCGTCCTCGCCGGGGCCAGCCGCATCATCGCCATCGACCCGGACCCGCAAAAGAGAGAGCGCGCCCTCGACCTCGGCGCCACCGACGCCGTCGACGCCGGTCCCGAGGCGGCGGCCGAGGTCGTCGAGCTCACCGGCGGCGTCGATTGCGCCCTCGAATCGGCCGGCGTCCTGGAGGCCTTCGAGACCGCTTATGCTTCCGCCAAACGCGGCGGCCGCGTCGTCACCCTCGGCCTGGTCAGCCCGAAAACGCCCTTCCAACTGGACGTTGCCGCCCACGTCACCGGCGCCAAGGCGCTCACCGGCAGCTACATGGGCAGTTGCAACGCACCCCTCGACATCCCCAAGTTCGTCGGCCTCTACAAGTCCGGGCGGTTTCCGGTGGACAAGTTGATCACCAGACGAATGGCCCTGTCCGACATCAATCTGGCGCTCGACAACATGGCGGACAGCCGGGAACTGCGGCAGGTCCTGGCGCCTTAGGCCCCCAGCGCGTCAGGACCGGGCTTGATCCCGTCGCAAGCGCCCAGCGGGCCATCCACGCTTTCCCCATAAACAGCGTGCGCCTCGAAACACGTGGATAAGCGGGTCGAGCAGGTGCATGACGTATTTATCCGGTTCAACGGACAGCCCCCCAAAGTGCTGATGGTCGCTGCTGTCGCTAAAAGGGTTTCGAGGTCAAAACGCCGAGATTTCTGCTATCCCGCTTAGCGGTCATTGTGGCGCTCGATCAATAACAGCCGCTTCTGACCCTGGCTGTGTGAAAACGTGACGGTGTTAGAATCTCGCTGACATTTTCAGCGAGGTTTTTGCATGAAGCGCTTTGTCGAGGGACTGGATCGGAGCCAG
>Ga0056114_1000134_pt1 | contig 20062 bp, 17 predicted proteins | sample WorMetHERISLAND1_FD_77005 | JGI IMG/M metagenome (GOLD analysis project Ga0056114, IMG submission 77005) | Marine gutless worms symbiont microbial communities from Max Planck institute for Marine Microbiology, Germany - Olavius loisae HERON... ...
ACTTTGTCAAAGTTGGAGATATTTGAATAAAAATTTGTAGTCTAGTGTAGAAATGATAGTATAATAGGTGTGTAAAAAAATTGATTAAAAATTCCCAACCGTTTGGGAAAAAATTTCAGAAAATCCTACCTACGTAGGGGGGGATTTTTTTTTGACTCACACTGTACATACCATGATAAGTCAGCATGCTCAAAAAAATTTTAAACTATAATTTGTTGCAGGAATGTAATGTGGATCGGTCTGTTACTGTTGTGACAGTGTTTGATGTTTGTGTCGCAACAGGAGGAGCAGGATATATTTGGTTTTGAGCACACCAGTGAACGTCACAGCATGTCATCATCATACGGACCCGGAGCCATGGACGACGAGATGACATACATGCAGCACGCTGATGGTCTGAAGGGCAGGGATCAGTCAGAAGAGATCATTGCTAGCTCTGTTGTACCTCAGATGATGGCGGTTAGCATCAGCGTCGAATCATAACTCCAGAAATTAACGAAACATTTAAACAAGTAAATAATTAAGTAAGTAAGAAATTTGCATTGTACTGAAGTCTTATGTAGAAACACAACACTTATTTGGTTTTTCCCCAACTGTCGCAGACAAATACACTATATTACTGCAGCGTTTTTATCTGATAACTGCTTATTATTCAAATTTATGATGTTTATGCTTTGTGTCGTGGAAATCTGGATTGTTTAGTGTAAGTTTTAACTGTGTAGATATTAATTAATGAGGTTCTTGACTGGTCATGTTGGTGATATGTAGAGTCGTCAGACTGTGGATACATCGACTATGGATTTCTATGGATCATCATACAGTGCCGTGTCCTCTGCTCCGCCAGTGTACGACTCCTCGGACTACTCCGTCTCCAGACATCCCATCAGCTTAGGGTAATACGACTACGAGTGTTTTAACAAGATTGTCATGTACTAAAACAGTTCGGTGTAAATGTTACACATCGTCTTGTCTCTGCTTCCTGTTTCATTTCGTCAGTCTCGTCTTTATAACTCGTGTGATCCACCGCATCCTACGAACATCACGTCCTCACACCCTTTATCACCACTGTCGCCATCAATCAAATTTTGTCTTTTTCATTCTAAGCTTAAAGCTTAGCACCCATCTGACCTGTCCCCAAAGCTTATCCACCACAGACTGTTCTTTCCTCGTGATTGTCTCTGTGGACACGTGACTTGCACCAGACTTCTTGTGCTCACAGAGCACATTATTTTGTTCTGGTTACGCGCAATATACTAAGCCTACCACGTGTCAACTTAGTTTTTAGTACATGCTAAGTATTCCCTGTTGTGTTCTATCATATGCAGTATATGTTAAAATAGAGATTCTTTTGTTTGAAGATGAATATTCAGTAATGTCATACCTGTATTTGTCTCTGATTTTACTTTTGTACCAGAGTGATTTTTCATGATGCATTATTAATGCTTTTGATTATTTTGTTGGAGTCATTTTAGTTACTGATGTGAACTTTGAATTAACAGTCTCTCTGATACATCGTGTTTACTACACGTTTCACTTCTCTTTTGCTATATGTAAACAATACTCCAAGTCCTATGAATTAATTCAGAAAATTTCAAAAAAATGTGACAAAGCATGAAACATGCAATAGTATGCTGCTGTTCAGAGAAGTTACTAGTATTAAATATGCAGTGCTTACACATTATCACATAAAAGTATGTAACAGTTATGATGTGCATTGCATAGCCAACTAAAGTGGAAAAGGTAACAACACTTTTAAATTAATTGCATCTGCTGTGTGTCGTCAACTATTGATTTTGTTAGCTGTGGTCTATGGATTATTTATTGCTTTATGTAAAGTAACTCAAATAATTGTGCTTTTCAGTTACTGTAGTGTATGATCATTTTTTTCTAATAAAATCATAGGCTTATATCACAATATGATGAAATACATCAACATGCCTGTATATTAGTAATATGTTAGAATATATTAATGCACTTGACAGATATTACAGTGTACATTATGTCAATCACACAAAGCGTTGGCATGGTTGCTGACAAATTTGAAAACTCTTTAAAGCAGAAAATTAAAATTCTTCATACATTTAAATTGCATCATAGACAATGGACTTTTAAATTTTTCTGTAATTGCATATCAACTTGTCTGACCATGTCTAATAGATGTCTCTATATCGTACTTAGGATATTTATTATATTTTGATATTTTATTTTGTATATTTTATCTGTATCATTAATTCATTATTTTATATTTTTTATATAATGTTTATTTGTGATATTTATTTTTATGATACTTATGTCCAACTGAAACTATATACTTGTTTTTTTCTATTTGTATGCTACATCTTGATAAATAAAATTAAGATTAGTTAATTTTTTATTAGTTAACCTTCTTTTTAATACTGCCATACATGGTGAAACAGATCGATATTTGTTTTACATTATGTATGATACAGACAATAAATAACTATATACAAGAACATATACAGGCTTATTACGTTGTAAATTCGAGTTGCTTGACTTTGTGTTTGATGTGCTTGAGTGATTGTGCTAATAGGTTTCTTTGACGTTTTTGTGGTAAAAAAAACATTTAGAACACGTTTCGTGCTTTCTGTTCCGTCGTTTGATGTATTTTTTTAATGGCACAGTGACTGATAGTGGTACTGCATTCAAATGTAAACAACAGATTTTTAAAAATCAGTCCAAACTAAACTATAGTTATGTAAGCATTGGAAAACTGATCTGGCGTCCATAACATGCAAGAAGACCTTCTGGTGGCTCGGGCTCTGCTGCTCACTACCAAACTGGAATATTTATTGCCTGCCTCCAAGGATCTCACTCTTTGTTCTCGGCCGTTCAGGCTTTGCAGCTGATATCAACTCTTCCATCAAACTGCAACAACCTTCGTGTCTTTCTTGTCTACTCTCGCCATATAGACAAGTCACGTGTTCTGAGGTCATCTACGTCAGACTTACTTAACACAGTCTTCATCGAGTCTTCATCGACAAATACTGCTGCTCATCGGTTCTCATGCTGTGCCCCAGCATTTGGAACAGTCTTCCCTCATTTATATGCACTGCTGATAGTTTCACTAGTTTTAGGTCTTATCTCAAGACATATGTTCGCCAGACACTTGAAGCCGGTCTGCTTCTGCGCCTCTGACACCCTTACAGGTCTTTTGCGCGTTATAAATTCGTTACTTACTTACTTACTTACTTACATTCAAGCATTGGTAAACCCCCAGTGACAAATTTTTGGTTATGCAAATATATATTTGAATTTGTTATTAGATAGCTCTGTAATTGCCAGCCACTTGAAATTTACTTTCCGCTTGTTCTGCATTAATGTATTGTGACTTGAGACTAACTGTAGGTACAACAAACATTGTTAACAAGTCAGCCGCTGTGTGATGCAGCTTCCTGGTGAGTTTCATGGTGGATGCTCGCGGCGGTGCTATGCGCGGCTGTCGTCACTCGGGTGTCCGTATCATCATTCCACCTGGTAAAGCATGCATGCCGACCCGCGTCACATGTAAACTCGTCAAGAAGGAGAAACTCACACATCCACCGCCGCTGATGGAAGGCGAAGCACTTGCCAGCAGAATCCTGGAAATTGGACCAACGTCAGCCAAGTTCCTTGGGTTCGTTTATATTTTTATTTTTGCATTTATTTTTTATTATTTAAGAAGCATTGGACTTAGCAGAAGATCGCTTGGAATGGAGAAACTGTACTGCCCGATGTGCTCCTGTAGCACGTGGAAGTTCTAAGGTCAAGGATTTATTTAATCCAGCCGTAGCATGCAAACTTTTCCCAACTACCTTCTGGCTCCACTCGTCTGTATTCTGCATAGAACTAATTGTGTATGTTCTTTGTTGATTTATGAAAATGAGCTGTGTAGTCTACTGTTTAAGTTTTAGCATAAGAGTTATTTGTGGCAGTAAGAGGAAGCAGTATAGGGGGAATGTGTCTGCTGATTGATGTCCACAGTTTCAGTTAATCACTTTGCTAGTCACCAGTACAGAACTAACTACATGAATATGGTCTTACAGTTCAGATTAATCTGTTGTCATTGAGTCGTTTGACACTCCCAGTAGTCTCGATGGGATGACTGCAGCAAACAGTGCTGTCTGGCTTTTTTTCAGGCTGGTGCTAATTGAAGTGCCACATTTTGCATCACTGCGTGGCAACGAGCGTGAAATAACGATTCTGCGGAGTGACAATGGACAGACTTGGCGGGAACATTCCACTGTGGCAACGGAGGACGCCGTCCAAGATGCCATGGAAGGATCATTCACTGGTGAATAACGCATGTATTGCTGTCTTTCCGTCGTTATGATGTGATATGGATTGCCCGCCATGCATTAAACAGCCGATCATAACCAGAAAAGTGCAATACTGAAAAGAAATAAAAAGTTGTGCGTCTGAGAAGTCTCGTTTGAGTATTAGTCAGTGAATGCAGTCCTGACGTATAACAAGGCAATTCTGAGGGACGTTGTATGTGTCAAACTCATTGACATGTTTGTGTTCTAAGAACTGATTTCGACTTTATATGTCACATAAAATACAATATGAAAGAAACTTTATACACAAATATCAAACGCCATTGTCACCAACATAGATAACCACCACTAGACTCCCACATAGAGTTCTAACTTAAACTCTGACAGTATTTACTGCAGTGCGGCGCGTATTACTTGTTTAAGCTTTTATGACATTACAACAAATAGAAATATGTTATGTTTATTTGCTTTATAACTGAACTGAGTTGCATTACAGTTTTTCGATTCATTTTTATGCATGATTTTGGTATTTTGTAAAAATAACTACTTTTTAGAAGTCATTTTTAAGTTTGAAATTTAAAAAAGCTGTAATACATCTACTATGTCAACTTATACTTCGACAGCATAAAGATCAGAGACTTCGGTCCAGTTGCAGTCTTTAAACTGCTATAAAATGGTTTGAATTGGTTAATATTTTGCTGTTGGTATTCTGGTAGATCTGGAAAGTGCTGAAGAATTGTATCAGAAGCGCATCACGCGGATCCTAACGACTGATTTCCCACACTACTTTGCCGTCGTGACTCGGGTTCGCCAGGAGTCAAAAACCGTCGGCCCTGATGGTGGAATGATTGCATCGACCGTAATTCCACAAGTCCAGGCCGTGTTTCCCGAGGGTGCTCTAACGAAGAACATTAAAGTTGGTCTGCAGGTGACCTTAACTGCTTGTTTCTACTAATTTTATGCAGTATTTGTCTTGCACAGTAATCTGCTAGGCCCATTACATGGTGGACTGTTTCAAACGTCTGGTCCACACAGATGCTTGTTGAACTGTTGTTGTATGAGGAACAACGCAGATTTTTGCTGATGAACAGAGATGAGGTCTGGTGTATATCATCATATATGCAGCATGTAACAAGGGAGATGGTGTATGGGCAGTGATAATAGAAATTTTCCGTTGTAGCTGCAGCCTTAAGCAGATTCTGTATTTGACTGGTAAGCTTGACTGCTGGAGCTCTGCTGGTGCATGTGAATATGCTGTCGAATCTACAACATGAATCCAGCAGCTGTATTCTGAGCCAGTTGTAGTTGTGAAATCATTATCTAGAAGTTTGAAGTCTTGCCAGATGTGCATGACTCGTGGACTATCTGTGGCGACGATCCACTCAGTGATTGTAATTCAAAGTGATATGTTTGAGATTGGACAGAAATAGTTTCAGTTGGATGGATCAGACGTATGGTAATTTGAGTGGTTCGATCTGCTTCAGAGAGTGTAAGAGTAATGAACATCAGTGCTGACATCGACTGAAGCTGAGGTGGTTGCTACGTGTTATGTTGCAGGCTCAGCCAGTGCCTCCGGGTCTTGTATCACGAATGCTTGGCAACCGGGTCGCCGTCAGTCCTATCGTCACCATAGAGCCACGTCGTCGCAAGTTTCATCGGCCGATAACGTTGACGATGCCGCTGCCGCGAGCCGCCCAGAAGGGCATGTTGAACCAATACGGCAGTTCATCCGGTGCCACCGGCGAAGCTCCTACTCTGAGACTGCTGTGCAGCATTATGGGTAAGTCATGACCAGCTGATGAAACTACTGCGTCTCTGTCCGTTTGCATGTCGAATCAAGAAGCTCAGTTAATACTGTGATATAGCCAATTGACTGTTACGACATTTGGTATTTAACGTACATGATCATTATGGAAACCCCGGATTTCTTCACAGTTTTCTCACAAAATGTCCAAGTCCCAAAATTGTTAGGACACGTGCTGCAGAAAATTATGAAAAGAATGCCACATTTCAGCCACAGTGCAAGAAGAAACAACCAGAAGTCGTGCTGTAATACAGAAACCACCTAACGCTAGCATCGCGCAGTTTGTCAGCAACAAATTTGATTCTGCGCCGTCTCGTCTCTATTGTGAGCTGCAGCATACGTAAATACATTATTTTGTTGCGGTTTTTCGTCAGTGTTTCCGATAAAGCTTAGCTGTGTTCTTGTTGCGATGACGGTTCTAACAGTAGGCGCCATTTTCTCTGCTTTTAGGCATCGATACGTTTGCGTACCTGAAGGGTGACGGCTCGAACGTCGATATAGCGCGCACTAATGGCAGAGGTACAGCAGTCGGCCGGTCGTGCGGCATTGTTCTCAGCATGTTACCGTTAAGCCTTTACGTCGCCGCCCGTTTGTTGGCTGATTCGAGGCTGTCGGTGTTGTAACGTCTGTGGCGTGGTGGCGTCATGCCTTGCTCGCATCAAGCAATTCACCATTGTTCTGCGTGCACTGCTCAAACACTGCTCTTTCTGGCTGTTTTGGTCTCCAACCAATTTTTTTCGTCAATATTGTTCGCTTTCAGTGTTACCGTGTTGACTCGTTGTACTTGTCGGTGTTTCTGTTGTCAAGCCGTGGAAGCCGTAGACAAGATTTTTAAGTTACTGTGCAAACATTTCTGTGATGGCATTCTTTTATTTATGACTGATCAAAAAATTTCGTTTTTATTGTTGTTTGGTGTTACCGTATCATGCAAACTGCTGGGTTTAATAGGACTTCGTCTGTGGATAGTGTTGATTTAGATGTGGACACTGGGACTGCGTGCGCTTTGAAGATGAACTTATTAAGTGCATACTCAACAAAAAATTGTATTTCATTATAGTATAATAAATTTTTCAGATGTCTAGGCTTCAAAATGCAGTGAGGCTATTTACGTTTATAAGCCACTACGTTAAAGTTTCGTAAAAGTGATTTGAGTGGTGACGGTTTCCCTTGATTTTCCTACGTGAATGTGAACATCACAACCCAGTGTGAACGCGCCCTGATCATCCCCATCCCTACTGATGAATGTCAGGAGCAAGCTGCATGCTGGACGTTGTGAAACTGTTTTTCACTCGTGTTTGATCCTGTTTGATAATGATATTGACTCCTTGCTGCCCCGATACTGTGGGTTTGGCAGCGCGGATGGTGGTTAGATTGTTTTCAGAGCATAACCTGGATTAATTCAGGGAAATTGGACCTCTCAAACAACATCTGAAAGTACTGCTAGTGATGATTGTTCAGCAGATGATGAATCTTGATGAGCTATGAGTGTACTGTTCAGTTTTGTCGCTCATTGGTGTTTTTCTGTTGATATTGCATGGTCAACAATCAACATCGTTCATAGCAGACGGTCAAAGCTTACCACAAAAGCATAGTGTAATCTTTGACAAACAAATTTTGACAAACGAAAACTGTATTAATCCTTATAAACGTACGTTTGTCAGTCATAACAATTTATTAATCAATCATATTTATTTACTGTTATCACAAAAAAACACCAAGATGTCCAACAAGCTCGCCACCAGCAATGGTGAAGCATTGGCATTTGTTAAATTTTTTTGTGTTATAGGACCTACTTGTGATTTGAGAAATACGCAGAATGGTTCTTGTTTGTTTTTTGCCATTGAAATATCCTGGAGGTTAAAAGAGCTTATTTGCAGACTGAAGAAAAGACTTTGGTGTGGGTTGAGTTATACACGCCATTGATTTGTGTGGCTTGTAGGTGGAACGAGTTCTGCACAGTGGGAAGATATCACAGGAACCACGCAGCTGCTCTTCACTAATGACTGTGTCTCATTTACAACAACTGTCTCAGCCAGGTCAGCCAACTTGCGAGTCAGTAACACTACATCAGAAACATTGCAAACACAACAGAATTTGATTAATACACTACATACGGATTCTTTGTTAGATATTTTATGCAGTTCAAAGCAGTTTTATACAAGAGCAAATAGTTGTACAATGCTATGTATAGACTTATAATAAATTGATAGCAAAGTGAAGAAAAGTATTGAAGTAAAGAGAGAGAGACGTTTATTTGCAAACAAAATGTTGGTCACCAGGGCTGCAATGTCCATCACATGTTGTACACATGTTATGGTAATGTAAGGGGAAAAACAGCCAAAAATCACATAAAAATATACCAATAATGTACCGAGGGTGATAAACAATCAAGATTGACATTATACAAAATGTTTAAGAATAAGTCATTGCTAACCAAGCACAAAATGTAATTATAAAAATCACGTGAGATACACAATATGTTAAACTGAGATAACAAAACACTAAACATTATTGACTTTAAACAAATTATTTCAACTCATTTTTTGACAATTTTGGTTGAAATGACGTTTGTGAGTTGATCTGTTGATGAGCACCATAAAGTAAAGTGTAGATTTATGTAGTGTGGCATCGCCTAATGACCTCCTTCTCTTGTGCAGCACTGCGTCTCCTGTGAGCCAGTGGTAAAATTTTTATTCGGATCCACTCATCTTCCTGACGAGCTCTAACACGCTGCGGTATCATCATGTTAACAACACTCCAGTTTCATGAGTTCGATATCAGATATCAAACTCATGACACTGGAATGTTGTTGTTGGCAGTTATTGAAAGTGTCATGGCATCAAATTGGTGCAGAAAGGTGACGAAGTGCAGCTCGTTGTTCCTTTAAGGCCGCAACCCACTAGGCGAAATAGTTGGAAACTAGTTGCCAACCCGGGTTAGCAACCCGGGTTTCCAACTAGTTTCCAACTAGTTGCCAATTAGTTTGCAACTAGTTCGCAACTTTTGGGGGTTGCCAGCAAGTTGGCAACCCGATAGATCTATCACGACTTGCAGGTTGGCAACTTGCTGCACAAGTGGAATGCAGAAAACGACCAGGCTTGCAACAAGTTGCCAACTAGTTTCCAACTAGTTCGCCTAGTGGGTTGCGGCCTTCAAACTGAACACAGTGCGTGTGTACTTGATCGTGTGTAGGTTTTGGCTGATGGATTGTCAAAACGTCGGCGAGGCGTCCAAGATGGCTACCGATCTGTACCGTGAGACGATACTCGTTCCATTCATGTCCAAGTTTGTGGTGTTTGCGAAGCGTCATGAGCCGACTGAGGCGAGACTCCGAGTATTCTGTATAACTGACGACAAAGTTGACAAGACACTCGAGAGTCAAGAACATTTCAAGGAGATAGCACGCAGTCGCGATGTCGAGGTGAGAACTGCAATTCTCTGCTAGATTATAGCACATGTAAAATGGTAAATGGCTCCCAATATTATAGAGCGCTTGAAAGCGTCAGCATAGCATCAGCTTTGTCTAGCGCTCTTACTATTTACTCATGCCAGATCCGAGACCATCACCGCTGACAGTCTAAACTCCAACTTCTTATAGCTCGGAAGAAGGAGTGGTGGCCGGCCACAGCGGACAGTTTACCCCAAGCGGTTACCTGTCAACACTGTGATACACACTACGTTAGCAGGTTTCGAACCCACAACCTTCCGATTGTTGGTCCGACGCGCTATCACCACTTTCCGTCAGCGCGTGTCATTCTGTATGACTTCACTGATGTCATACGTAAGTAAGTAAGTAAGAAAGAAAGTCGTCGTAGAACCTTAATGCACAACACATGCTTATACTTTCAAAACAAGAACGTCTTCATTTGGCGCTTAGAACAGTCATAATAACTAATGGACGGATCACACAGATTGTCCGACAGAGATTAGTGGGACTTTCAACTGCGCCTGCTAAAGAACGGCGTTTAGTGTAGAAATTTCGTTGCTTACCAGTAAGCACGTAAAGATCACACTGGATAAGTGAACCATTTTAATACAAATGTACAAGGTGGATTATTTTGTAGTGGATTATTTTGCTCACAGTGATATATGACTTTTACGTCCCAAAGCAGACACTGTGTACTGTGTAATTCAAAGTCGTTTTGTGCACCACACTGGAAGGCCTTGAACTCTGAGAATTAAAGAATCTATTGACTGGATCCAAGACCGTTCGGTAAATTTGAAGTGTTATTTGAAAATTCGTTAAACTACAATTTTAATGTGCTATTTTTATCCTTTATCAAGAATGACACCATTAGGTAATTCCGTTTTTGATCAGCTGTCGTTAGAGAACTCCCATGGTGAGATGCTGTTACTGATATTGCACACACATAGTTGTTGATGTTAAAATTCAAGAAATCCCGATTCAGATCATCACAAAAATCATAGTGCTGTTTGCTGATGCATTCCCAAGGCCTACTCGGTCAAAATGTCTTGAAAATTCAACCGCAGTTTTGCGTTTACAGCTACTACTGAACGAACCAAAACACGCGCAGTCATCCAGCCAAGCCCAGAACACTCAACTCAACTCAGGTTTATTTAAAATCTGTAGCCGAAAGGCTAAAAAATACAATGCAGTGCACAGTGTAAAAATACGATAAAACGAACGCAATACAAAAATAGGCTATACAGCAAAAAGTCCGATGTTCGCAAATACCTCGCCTCCGACACTTTGGCCAGTATGTGATTGTGGCATTACACGTCAATTTTAGGCTAGTCCATCAGGATGAAAACCTGTCAAAACAAGAGACTCGCAGAACGAAATGATATCCCAACAAAACGAAACGTGATTATATCAAAAAAAATTCATCTTAACAAAAATCAATGATAATGAAAAGTCATCGGAACGAAAAGGATAATTTTCGTCTTTTTCGAACACTCTGGGCCGCGCATATCATGAAACGCTCATGATATCAAAAACAGCTGTTGCGCTATGAAATGTCGTTCGATGGACCGACACCAGAATGTTGATGGCTGAAATCTCGTGCTATTCAGGTGCTCGATGGGAAGCCACAGTACGTGGACCTGGCTGGTAACGTGGCGCTGGTGAGTAAGTCCGGTGATCAGCCGAGCGTGCTGTTCCATGCTTTCCGTGAGAATCGACTGCCGTTCATCGTTCGAGTGCGCGACGCCACTCACGATGCCAGTGGTCGACTGTCATTCATGCCGGAGTCACGAGCCGCTCGGCCGCCAGCCGCCAGCGACCTGGTCATTACTGCCACCTGTACACTCAACATCACCTTACCTGACTACGTACCTGGTGCTGGCACACACCTTGATGACGACGAGCTGGCCGACATGCACAAGGCATACATTCTGGCTGGCAGCAGACCAGGTAACTTGATGTGCTCATACTCTCTGCATTTGTTTACATTTGAGCCCTTCCTTGCTACTAGCCTTTGTTACTCTGAGGCATACTTAGAGACTGTTGAGTTTATAGTTTATCATCAATGTGCTAAGAGTAGGCAGAACGCCTGGGTTGCGTATGACTTCAGGATTAGGCGAGACGTCAACTAATTGGAACACACAGATAGATAGCAGAGCATGCAGTTGAGGTGTCGATGATATCTGCTATTTGGGCAGCCGCAGCGTCTGCGCATGTGATGAATGCCACTGCAGGGATTGGTAAAGGCAACGGTCAGTTTGGAAGAAATGAAAAGCATATATGAGCACGACTCTGGGAAAAGAGACGCTGCTGATATCTACAGTGCTGTGTGGTGCAAACTTTGGCATCTGTTAGTCTGACAGAAGAGAAAAAATTAGGAACTGCACATCATGAGCAAAGTAATGGGTATTGCTTGGAAAGATGAACGGTTGAGTGAGACGTTGAGGCTGCAAGGAAATCTAGGTGTTATCACAGAGCAGAGTAGACTGAGACGGTTCAGGCAGATCTCTTGCGCTGACTGCCAAGACAGCTGTCTGCTGAGAGACGAAGCTGTAGAAAGTGTAAGCCAGAAAGACTGGGAAAATCTGTGTCAGCAGCATCGTACATCAATATCTGAAGAACAGTTATGTGACCTTGGAAGAAGTGCAGTGTTTGGCTATATATGAACTCGCAGTATGGCCCTGCAGTGTTTTTGATGATCATCAGCAGTGATATACAGTGATCTCCATAATGTGCTGGTTATGATCAGGTATCCTTCAGATGCCGGTGTCCGAGTCATGGTTGACCGACGTCGCTGATCGTATTGGTGACGATTGGCCACGTTTGGCCACAGCTCTTGGCCTCACCGAGGCCGACGTGGCACACATCAGCGGTACAATCGACACCGGGACACAGGCGCACGCGACCATCAACTCGTGGTTGTGCAGCGGTGATCAGCCGGCCACTCACGACCAACTGCAGCGAGCTTTACGGTTGATTGGCAGAGAAGACATCGTTACACAGTGTATTCCTCCGCCGTCTGCCGCTGTTGGCATCGACAACGCACCTGTTAGACCAGTACCCAGCACAACATCCAGAACAAGCTTTGATTCATGTATGCACCACTCTCCACCAGCACACTTACTACTGTACCACATCAGATGACTGAATCGGTTGGGCTGCCAAACATTGGCATTATTTGTGGGGAAAGTTCTGATTTTAATCACTGTATTTGATGCCCTGATCATTGTCATGGTTGCTCACGCTTGAAAATAGGCCTACAATATTCAGAATGGGCATGCAAACATTTGTAGTTTCTTTTAGTACACACTCACCAGGTACTCACCAGGGTAGCTGCACCGAGAAACAACTTTCATGTTCCACTGATCATTGTGATATTATTCCATATTGTGCAGCCATGTAGGACTAGCAGACTAGTTAGTCCATAAAGAAGTCCAGCTATTGACGTTGGTGCTGCTGCAGATGATTCTTGAAATTTTCATCCACTTCCTCCTGTGTTAGACTGTTCCTCCAATTTAGAGAAAAAATACAAACGTGAATCATGTCGACTCCTTTCTTCATCAGTTTCCAGTTATGTCGTTTAGTATCAGAGTTGTCCACGTGACTGAAAAATGAGTACACGAAACATTACTTTGTTTACTGCCCCCTTTACTATTTTGAAGATTTCAAAATAGGTCAGCGCTGTCATAGGCGCCAGCTTTATGTTTCTGGTACAGGGGCAGAAGGCGCCGAGAAGCGTCAAGACGTCTATGGAGTAGAGTGGGTGGGGAGTGTCAGGGGAATCCCCTAGCCAGCCGACTAGGGGTCTGGGGAGTGTCGTGAGCTCCCCCATAGGGGAATTGTTAATTTTATTTTTCGGCATCTTGAGCTCGAATGGACGCATCTGACGGACGAGAATGAAGTTGGCATTTGTTACGTTTTGGAAGCATCATGCACACTGCGCTGTTACACTATTCTTCTAATGATCGTAATCCTATCTTGTTTTTCCGAAACTCATAAGGTAATTCCTTAAGTTCAGAATGTTTGATCCAGTTATTGTCAGTCGATTTGTAGACATGGATGCTTCAGCTAATTTGAGAGAGCCATACCATACCTATGTACTCGTAGTATTAGTATATAGGATAATGTTAAAATCGGTTGATGAAAATTGCTTACTTTTCACTGGTTGTACTATTGATCTTCCAGCATTTTTATGTGACAAATTTGTCTGCATCAGCAGCATTGCCATCATAGCATTTGCAATAGCTTGGATGATAGTGTGTAGTTTGTGAATTTAGTTGTGCAATTGAAATTTAACTTTTAACATCAGGGAGTCACTGTCACTGTTTTTGTGACAGCTGGATTTGATGCATTGAGAGACGAGTTGGGTTCCTCCCGAGCATCCTCAGTACATCAAGGCCTCTCTCTGGATGCTTCTTACGATGAACAAGACTTGGTTAAAGTAAGCATTAAATCGTTGAGTTTTCTCCTATTTTTCCTTATTTTGCTTGATACTAATTACTGTATGTAATCTGTTAATTACTAATTTGAATTCCCATTAATTTGTTGTGTTTCTGTACTTGAACGTCATGCAGTATTGTCCAATATGTCGTGACATAAACATTGTATCGTTTCATTTGACTGCAGTTAATACATCAGCATCAGATAACAGCCTAATTTAGTTATTTTTCCTTTAGCTGATAGAAATATTGTCAATCAATACTTTGCGGTCCTGGACATCTTGCCATTGGTGTTTTAGTTATGAAGCAGAAGAACAGTTGTGCTGTTGTGATAACAGGATTCCGAGTCAGTTGCAGAAGATTCAGGAACAGAAGCCGGGTCTGTCGTTGAAGGTATGTTCAGCGTAAACATAGTCAACTTTTGTAATGATATTTGGATTATTTGCCACTTCTCAGATCTAAAACATCTCACTGGATTTTGTCGCCAGAGCAACGAGCCTAAACCTGTTCAGAGTTGGTCTGAAACTCTCTTTGCTTTAGCTATCATTTCTCTTGTCAGCGCCGTAGTAATCCTAGCAGTACGATGTTTACTCCGGCCACCCAATTGGACAGTCTTCCCCCTCTCATCAAACTTACGACTCCTTGGGGCTGACATGCTTCTTTGCTTGTAATTATGTCTAAAATCTTTACTTAATCTTTAATCTTTAATACAGTTTTTAAAGTCTTTAATACAATTTATTTAAAATGCCACTTCTAGACTTTATGTTCTGTGTGAAGGGGTATATTTTTCTCTATATCTTACCCCAACGTGCACTCCTGCTGACTGTTACACTCTGTTGTGGAATTTGGAAATGCTTGCTGATGATCTTAGTTTTGTTGCATCTTGTGCTTATGATGGTTTTCACTTGTTCATGTTACATGTTCAGAAGGTCAGAGGACTCCGACAGCCATGGAAGAAATGATCACAAAGGTAGAAAATCTGGAGGTTGAAGGCATGGATGATCGGCTCGTTTCATCAGGTCTGTGGTGGTCGTTTTATGTCAGTTTGTTTTTATCCAACTCAGTTGGAAAAAATCTGGCTTCTTTGAATCATGATTCTTTGAATTCGTGAATTTAAAGTTTTTGCTGTTCAGGTGGGATCACTGAATCATTTGACACTTTTTTTTATTTAGCTGCAATATAGAACGAATGATTTACCAGTTTCACAAATTTATGCAGTTGGCTTAATGTGCATGTAGCAGCAGACTGTCATATCATATATTCGTGTAGAAAAACCCAGTTGACTTAACGCAACATCGTATATAAAAGGAATGGAAAATAAAAAAGGAACTAATAACTGTCTTTGTACAAAATATGCAGCTTTGCACTGTCAACAGATGCTGAGTATGAACTGGAGGAAGTATGGGATGGCAAGAAGTGGCACGTTACTAAGAAACTTGTACCTACAAAACCAGCGTCATCCTCTAAGGACTCCGAGAAACCCGGTAAGCCAAAACTCATAAAGGTCATTAGCCGTGCATGAATGACAGTGTAGAAGTGTATTATCAGTGATTTTGCAAGGTAATCACTGCTTGCCAGAGATGGACGGATGAGAAAAAGAACTGAGGTAACTGGCAAATGACAGTAGAATTGGCCTACCATACTTCAGAACCTATAACAGCAATGGAGATGGTCTTGAAAGAAAGACAAAAATTAGCATACTTGCTTGTGTATTAGGTATATCTGGATTATGTTGGATATACTGGCTACTGAGATTAGTTACAGATGGTGCAGTATTGGACTTACGTTTGTGTTCATGAGCATTCGATTTTTAGTCAGAGTGCCACTGTGCAAAATTGTAGGCATGTTTCTAGCATACGAGTGCCCTAGACCTTTATATACAACCTGTAGCTTACGTTGTGCTAGAAAGAATGTTACTAGCTAGTCAGCTTTTATAGTTTCCATTGTATTACTGAATCTCATCACAGTGTAAAGTCAACTTAAGTCTTCCACTACAGTGTACAGTTATCTTTCAATCATTAATAATAGAACAATAGTACACAAATTTCTATACCGCCATAAGGTCATAACTTCAGAGGCAGTGTATGTATTAATCTATTAATGTTTTATGTTTGTGTTAATTATATTATGTAGAAGTGATGCAGTACTGCTGTAAAACTGATTGCAAAACTGTGCATACTAATTACATGATATGCTGTATAATATTTTACTGTGTTAACGTTACTTATTGAGTCGCGTTCTTTATGTTGTTAATTGGAGCAGTTGGTAAACAACCTGCAGAAGAATCAATCGTTAAGCAGCAAACAACATCAACTACTCATTCTATGTTGCCGTCACTATACGGTGTGTACAAACAACTACAAAATGTACAACATTTAGTGCATCATCAGCAAAGTCACAAATGTGCTGTTGAAAAGTTAAACTTTAATATAACCGTAATGTTATTTATAAGCATAAATCCCTGAATCTTGTTTGCTTATACTTTGATGATTGGTTTGTATTTTGTACTCTTTATAGAGCAACTGACTAGTGTAAATTTTGATATCTTCAAGAAGTGATTTGACTTGAATTTCCAAAGTGCAGGAATGCTACTACAATGTGTTTCAAAAATGGGCACCCTTTTCTAAGTCAAATGTTGACCTATTTTAATAATATTTGGTGGGAATGTACCTGACCCTGTTTGCAACAAACCGATGTATTCCTTTTATTATGTGGTATAACATGCATAGATATCATGATATCTGATACGGTAAAATTTTTAAGCAATTGTGTAACGCGATGCAAGGAAGAACGATGCAAAACAAACGGGCAAAATATTCAAATAATTCAGTAATTTGTTCAGTGACCTCAAAGCCCTACCTTTATCTGGAAACTCTTTAATAAGTTTTTTTGCACCGTAACCTTTAAAAATGTACAAATTTTCTGTCAGACGTCGATCGTCGTCAGTGAAACCCATGTTTACGTTAAAGCGTCGTCTGCTACCCAGGCAACGTGTGCAAGTGCCCCTTGAATTAAATAATAGTTAAAACACCACTTTGCCTTAACATTAGCAAAGACCTGTCATGCAAGTAATTTGATGCAAAATTGCAAAATTTGATAGAAACAACTTAATTGCCATCACAAAGCCTGCGTGAATCGCGATGTTTCGATTGTTGCATCGTTGAAATGGAAGAATATTTTACCTCATTGTAAAACTTGAAGTAGTGATGCTCAATGAATAATATCCTCACATGTTGCATTTTGTTTTGTTGCAAATAGAGTCAGGTATATTTTCACCAAATGTAATTAAAATTGGTCAACATTTGTCTTAGTTATTGTTAAAAGGAAAAAGGTGCCAATTTTTTGAAACACAGTGTATATTAATTAGAAATACGTATTTTTAAAATGACGAACTGGATAGATGTGTGACAACGTACAGAGTTATCAGTGAAATTACTGCATTTTGATGTGCAAATTTAACGTTACTGCTATGCCCTTGCTTATTAACTGCTTGTGTATTACGTATGACTTGCATGTGCTGTTCTCACCAAAGTTGATTGGTGTCTGTATTATGTCCTGTTATTCTGTCCGGCTGTTCTGTCTAACCTGCTTAACTGAACTGATGGAATGGCGGCAGAGTGTTGTTGAACGATTGCAATGGAACAGTCATGGTGTGGCTTGCTAACATTAACGGCCTGTGCATGAACATTGATGACAGAAGCTTACTGCAGTAACCGTTTGTGAAGGCATAATCATATCAACACGGCGTAAGGTTTGTAAATGACTCGATAGCGAGCTTTTGCATGCATCTGCTAGCACCTTCAGTTGAAGCATGAAGCATGGAGTTCATGGGCTTGAACTGATTTGCATATGAACTAGCAGTGATTCCATTTGTGACATTTCAGACGACATTGAAGATGAGACACACGCGAAAAGCAAGACTGCAATGAATCCTTCGACTGCCGATCCTTCAGTGGATAGCTTTAATCCTGTCACCTCAACAGCAGAGGCATGGGGCCCAGTACAGATGCCTGCAGAAGCTGCTTTGATGACAATTGTCAGTGACAATGCAGCAGAACAGCAACAATTTTACCAGCATAGACACACAGACTCGTACATTCCCGGTGACATGGTTCAAACATCTGTTCTGAGCGAGGTTAGTGTTGCAGCACTCGGACGTGACACAGTCAGTGACAGAAAAACACGACTGGAATATCCACGGGCTGCAACTTTAGCAGTCGAAGAAACAGTTAGTGAAGAATATTCAGAACCAGAATGGCAGTCAATAAAGTACAAGAGAGATGACACAACACAGACTACTGCACATTCAACAGATGATGTACAAATTAGTACTGAGAAGTTAGGGTTCGATATTGTAGATGATTTAGAGACGACCAAAAATGTAATAGAGAGGGAAGCAGTACTTGAAGACGGTACAATCCAGAGGATATTCTGCACAGTAACAAAACATTTGAGACCCACGGAATTTGTTGGTGAAGATATAGCATCAGAGAAAGACTCAGGCAAGCATCGAGTTCTAGTGTCTATTGATGCAGATGAAAGGATTACGCTGATACCTCCAAGTGTCAGTGATATCAATAATGCAAATGTCACTAGTGATGAGTGTGTGGAGTATCGTGAAGACATTAATGACGGAGGAGTTCCTTACAGAAAGAAAACAACTACTATCACATTTAGCACATCGGTGAGACCAGCAGAAGATGAAGTTGTTACGATGGAAGAACCAGCCACAACCGAACAAGTAACAGATTTTGAGCAAACTGCTCAGAAGGGGGAAGTATTTGAAGTTGTTAGTCCGACTTTGCCAGTTACTGGTGACTTGATACAACCGAAATGTGTAGAACACAAAGAACAGCAGACGTTGGATGACGGCAGTACTGTGAAGCGACATGTTACTACAACCAGCTACTTCAAAGTAGTCAAGCCTGACAGTCAGCTGTTATCTGATGATGTGCATTATGCAGATATGTCACCAGTTGAAGAGGTTGTACGAGTCGAGGTGGAGGAACGAATACTGTTGTTGCCTCGAGGTGCAACAGAAGATTCAGTGAAAGACAGTGAGATGAAGACAAGTGTGGAGGAGTTTGAGGAAGTGACAGAGTCTGGCATACCAGTAAAGAGAATAGTTACTAGAACATGTTTTGTGACTCAGCCTGATTTTCCTACTCCAATTAATGAAGAAATTATTACTAGGGAAGCAGGACATGATTTGGTGATTCCTGATACAGTTCAAGGCACTGAAATGCCCATCATATCAGAGGCAATTGAAACTACTGAAAGAACGCCAGACGAAATGAACAGGTATGATATTAGTGAGCCTCCTGTAGAAAGTAGCAGAACTGACGTGGCCGACGGTCTTGAGACGACCAAAGATGTAATACAGAAAGAATCAGTGCTCGAAGATGGTACAATCCAGAGGATATTCTGTACCATAACAAAACATTGGAGACCAACAGTAGTCGCTGGTCAAGATATTGTACCTGAGGAAGACTCAGACAAGCATCGAGTTCTAGTGTCTATTGATGCAGATGAAAGGATAATGCTGATACCTCCAAACGTCGGTGATATCAATAATGCAAATGTCACTAGTGATGAGTGTGTGGAGTATCATGAAGACATTATTGACGGAGGAGTTCCTTACAGAAAGAAAACAACTACCATCACATTTAGCACCACTGTGAGCCCAGCGGAAGCCATTTCTTTGGCCGCAGAAGAGGAATTAGTTATGAGCGAAGAATCGACGACAATTGAACAAGTAGCAGGTTTTGAGCAACCAGTTCAGAAGGTGGAAGAATCTGATGTTAGTATCAGTCCAACATATCCAGTTACTTGTGATTTGATACAATCGAAATGTGTAGAACAGAAAGAACAGCAGACGTTAGATGATGGCAGTACTGTGAAGCGACACGTCACTACAACCAGCTACTTCAAAGTAGTCAAGCCTGACAGTCAGCTGTTACCTGATGATGTGCATTATCCAGATATGTCACCAGTTGATGAAGTTGTAAGAGTGGAGGTAGAGGAACGAATTCTGTCGTTGCCTCCAGGTGCAACAGAAGATTCAGTGAATGACAGTGAGATGAAGACAAGTGTGGAGGAGTTTGAGGAAGTGACAGAGTCT
>Ga0056114_1000135_pt1 | contig 20040 bp, 20 predicted proteins | sample WorMetHERISLAND1_FD_77005 | JGI IMG/M metagenome (GOLD analysis project Ga0056114, IMG submission 77005) | Marine gutless worms symbiont microbial communities from Max Planck institute for Marine Microbiology, Germany - Olavius loisae HERON... ...
GCCGCCGCGGCGGCCCAACAGTGTCACATAAGGGACTCCGGCGGCCCCGGAAGCGAGGGCTTCCTTCGATTCGGCGGCACCGATGAAACCGACCGGGAAACCGAGGATCAGGGCCGGTTTCGGTGCGTCCTCGATCAACCGTTCCATCAAACGAAACAGCGCCGTCGGCGCATTGCCGATGGCGACAACGGCCCCCTCCAACCGCCTGTCCCAGAGATCGACGGCGGCAGCCGAACGGGTGGTTTCCATTTGCCGAGCATGGGCCGGGACGGCGCCGTCGTTCAGCGTACAGATGACGGCATTGTCGGCGGGCAACCGGCCGCGGATGATACCGGCGGCGACCATTTCGGCATCGACGAACACGGGTGCGCCCTGTTTCAGCGCCTTGTGGCCGGCTTCGGCGGCACCGTCACTCCAGCGAAGGTCGTCGACGACATCGGTCATTCCGCAGGCGTGAATCAACCGTTGGGCCACATCGGCGACATCGGCTGGCAGGGCGCCCAAATCCGCCTCGGCACGCACCGTTTCGAAGGATCGGCGGTAGATCTCCGCCGGATCGTGAACATAGTCGAACAAGGGCGAGGAACCGTTCAAACCGGCCTCACTTCTTCGCCGCCTGCTTGTGATCGTGATCGTGATCATGCACATGATCGTGCGCGTGGCCGTGGCCATGATGATGATGGCCGTGGTGGACGCCGTGATCCTCGGCGCCATGGCCGTCGGTGCCGATGCCGACCACGTGGTGATGGTGGCCGACCTGGGCGGCGCCGTGGTCGTGCTCGTAGCCGATGATCTGCTCACGGTACTTGCAGAGCTGGCAGTTCATGTTGTTGGTGCCGTTGAGCGCCTCGTCAATGCGGTCGACAAAACAGTCGATCAGGTTTCCGTGGTCGTTGAGATAGGGCGCTTTGAGAACCTCCACCTCGGGATGGGCTTCGGCGCAGTCATCGGCCCAGGCGTAGATACGCCGCACCAGGACGCCGGTGAACAGGAAATAGGGAAAGACGATGATGCGTTCGAAGCCGAGCCGGACGGCGTGCTCGAGCCCTTCGTTGACCAGAGGGAAAGCGACGCCGGAATAACTGACCTCGGCCCAGCCAAAGCCCATGCCCTCCCACAGCATGCGCGCCACCTTGGAAACGTTGGAGTTGGCGTCCGAATCGTTGGTGCCGCGGCCGACGACCATGAGAAGCGTACGTTCGCGCGGCACGTCGGATTCGGCGGCTTTCTCCGCCTCCTCGATACGCTCCTTGGCCGCCGCCAGCAGCCGTGAATCGACGGCCAGTTCGCGGCCGAACAGCATCTCTATCTCCGGGTTCTCGGCACCGAAATTGTTGACCTCGGAGGGCAAGTCGTTCTTCACGTGGCCGGCGGCGAATAACATGCCGGGCACGCAGACGATCCTCTCGGCGCCGCGCGCCTTCAGCTTCTCGAGGCCGTCGCGAATGACCGGTGTCGCGAATTCGAGAAAGCCGCTTTCGACGTCGACGCCGGGCAGGCGATCCCTCAAATGGTGGGCGAGTTGATTGAATTCTTCGACGGCCGCGTCGTCACGGCTGCCATGGCCGCAGATCATCACGGCGTGGTTTGTTGTCATGCGCTTGGTCCTTGCCTTCGAGCGTCAATCGCCGATGCGTCCCCTGACACCCGGCGCCGGCGGCGCCTCGTCATTGCCTCCGGAACGCCGGCCGGAGACGGACTATAGGGTGCGAGACCGGCGCGGGAAAGGCACAAACCGACCTGCTGTTTGGAGGTCCCGACATACTGCCAAGAGGAACCGCAACAATCGGGTTGACTTGTCGGGCCTTCAGCGAATTCTGGCACGGGAAATCGTTGGGAACGTGTTTCATGGATCGAGACGGCGGCGGCGTCCGGGAAATCGACTCTTCAGCGGGACAATACCGCTGGAGCCTGGTCGCGCTTTTCACCAGCGCCGCCACCTTCGGGTTGGCCTTCGGCGGGTTCGCCCCACTGGTGGCACTGGCCCTCGAGCGTCAGGGGGTCGATTCGTTGGTGATCGGCGCCAATTCGGCGATGTCGCCGATCGGCACGGTTGCCACCTCGTTCCTGGTGCCGGTCCTGATCCGGCGCCTCGGCGCCTTCAACGCCTTCATGGCCGGGTGCGGGTTGACGCTCTTCGCCATGATGCTGTTTCCGGTTTTGACCTCGGTTCCCGCCTGGTTTGGGCTCCGGCTGCTGGCCGGCATCGGCATCGCCGCCCCCTGGGTGGTCGCCGAGACCTGGATCAACGTCGCCGCGCGGCAACACAACCGCGGACGCGTCATGGCCATCTACGCCACCGTCATGGCTGCCGGGTTCGCCTCCGGCCCACTGATCCTGACCATGACCGGCACGGAGGGTGCGGCGCCTTTCTTCTGGTTTGCCGGTATTTTCTTCGTTTCGGTTCTGCCCATGTTCGCCATCCGGGCCCTCACGCCGGACATGGACTTCCCGGGCCACGCCCGGCCGTCGCGCATGCTGCTCACGGCGCCGACCATCTTCGCCGCTGCCTTCCTTTCCGGCGTCCTCGACATATCCGTGTTCAGTTTCCTGCCGCTCTATGGCCTGGCCCGAGGCCTCGAAGAGACGCAGGCATTGACCATGCTGACCCTGTTCCTGGCCGGCAATCTGGTGCTGCAGCTACCGATCGGGTATGTGGCCGACAAAGTGCGAAAGCGCGCCGTATTGCTGTTCTGTGCCGCGGCTTGCATTGCCGCCCCGGCCTTGTTGCCGCAGGTGATCGGCAGCCCGGTTGCCATGGCTGCGGCGCTGTTCGTTTGGGGCGGTTGTAGTTGGGGGCTCTATTCGGTGGCGCTGGCCATGTTGGGTGAGCGCTTCGGAACCGGCGGTCTGGCTGTCGCCAACTCCGCTTTCATAATGGCCTTTGAGGCCGGAAATATCGTCGGCCCGCCGATCGGTGGTTTCGCCTTCAACTTCATGGACGGTGGCGGGTTCCTTATTTTCATGGCCGGTGCCGCAGGCATTTATTTCGCCATCGTCGCCGGCCGAGGCGTGATCAGAAGCCTGCGGGATACCGGCCCCTAGGCGACGGTCCTATTCGGCCGCCTCTTCCGTGCGTTTCGGCGGCAGCACGGTGGCCCGGCGTTCGAACACTTCCGCCTCCTCGTCGCGGCCTAAGGCGCGCAAGAGTGCGGCGTAGTTCTGCTGGCCGGTGACCAGGCTCGGGTGGCCGGGATCGAAATGTTTCTCCTTGATCTCCATGGCCCGCTTGAGGAGCGGTTCGGCGGATTCGAGATCGCCCTGTTTCTTGTAGAGCAGCGCCAGGTTGTTGAGATCGGTGGCGACGCCCGGGTGGTCGATGCCCAGCGTCTGCTCGTCGATCATCAACGAGCGGCGGTAAAGCGGCTCGGCCCCATCGTAGTTGCCGCGGGAATAGTGGATGAGGGCCAGGTTGTTGAGGGCTGTCGCCACATCCGGATGGTTTTTGCCGAGGCGGCGCTCGAGGATGGAGAGCGCGCGCTCGAAGGCAGCGATGGCCGTTTCCGGCTCGCCCGACTGGTAGGACGCGGTGCCGTACTTGTTGAGAAGCTCGGCGTGCAGGTCCTCCTGGAAGGGCGGCAGCGCCTCGACGGCGAGGCGGAAGTGCTCCGCCGCCTCCCTCGGTTCCATGCGCACCATCTGCAAATCACCGGCGATGGAGCGCGCCACGGCGCCGGCCATCAAGTGTTTCAGGGATTGCGTCCGCTTGTCGACGCCGTCCGTGTTCTCGCGTTCGCCGATGGTCTCCAGCAGTGCCAGCATATGCTGGAAGTCGCCGGCGTCCAGGGCATCGCGCACCCGCTCGACGGCATCGGCCATGTCGGCGTTGCCGGGCATCAGGTCGCGCAGGTTCTGGCGCATGTCCTTGAACTGGCCGGCGAAGGCGCGCATCTGCGAATCCATCTCCTTGGCGGCGACACCTTTCTCTTCGAGGAATTCCCGGTATTTCTTGAAGGCCGGGTTCTCCGGCGGCGGCAGGGCGACGCGGATGGTCGGGGTGTCGTCACGCGGCGGTTCCTGCGTTGCCGGCGCCGGTGTTTGCGTTCCGCGCGAGACCCGCATGCCGATGATGACGCCGAGCATGACGGCGATCACCAGGACCGCCAGAACGACGACGAGGGCGATCAGGAACCAGCCGGGCAGGACGTCAAGCAGGCGCTGGAAGGCGTCGGCGACCTGGGCCAGGGTATCCACCGCATCGGGCGTACTTCCGCCGCCAGAAGGTTGTTCCATGGCGGGATCGGCGGGTGCCTCGGTCACCGGCTCCGGCTCCTCAGGCGCCGGTTCCGCCGCCGCCTCGGAGGCCTGTTCCGGGGCGCCTTCAATCTCTTCGCCATCCGCTGGCATGTCGGCCGACATTCCGTCGGGCATCTCCTCGGAATCTGCCGGCAAATCCGGGCCGTCCTCCGGAAGCGTCACCTCTTCGGAGTCGTCTGGCAGCTCTGGCGCGGTGTCAGCGTCCTTGTCCATGGCCTATCAGTAGCGAAATTCCCCTCGAAAATACAGAACCTTAGGGGAGGACTCGTTGCTTTTTCTTTAAGAAAACGCCAGGCCTCCCGGCCGCACCATTGACCGCAGGGGCGGCGGCGCGCAGGGTGGCGCCATGTTCACCTTCGGCATGCGGGCCGAGGCCCAGCATTTCGACCCGCTGATCTTATTACTGCTGGCCATCGTATTCGACGCCTATTTGGGCGACATGAACCTGCTGTTCCGGCGCGTCAAACATCCGGTGGTGCTGATCGGCGACCTGGTCGGCTGGCTGGACAGGCACCTCAACCGCGACAAGCGCAGCCAGATGGACCGCGCCGTCCGCGGCGCCTTCGTGGTCCTGTTCGTGGTTCTCGTGACGGGTCTTGTCGGGGCCGGCGTCTCCTGGTTGAGCCTCAACCACACCTTCGGCTGGCCCCTGGAACTGTTGTTGCTGACCATCCTTTTGGCCGGGCGCGGCCTCTACGATCACGTCAAAGCGGTGGTGAAAGCCTTCGCATTCGGCCTGGAGCCGGCACGAGAGGCAGTGTCGCATATCGTCGGGCGCGACCCCAGCGTCTTGGACGAACACGGGGTCTGCCGCGCCGCCATCGAGAGCCTGGCCGAGAACCTGAACGACGGCGTCGTGGCGCCGGTGTTCTGGTACATCCTCTTCGGCTTCCCGGGGCTCCTGGTCTACAAGGCCGTCAACACCATGGATTCCATGATCGGCCACCGCACGGAGAAATACCGGGCTTTCGGCATGACGGCGGCGAGGCTGGATGACGTGCTCAACCTGATCCCGGCCAGGCTGACCGGGTTGTTCCTGGTCCTCGCCGCCATCTTCGTGCCGACGGCCAACCCGTGGAACGCGCTCAAGGCGCTGCTCAGGGACTCCGGCAAACACCGCTCGCCCAACGCCGGCTGGTGCGAAGCGGCCATGGCCGGTGCGCTCAACATCGCGCTCGCCGGCCCGCGGCGCTATTCGAACCGGGTCATCGACGACGCCTGGATGGGCGACGGTACGGCGAAAGTCCGGGTCAAGGACATCGACCGGGCGCTCTACATGTACATCGTCGCGTCCCTGGTCAACGCCGCCTGGCTCGGGGCGATCGCGATTATTCGGTTTGATATTTTGTAAACACTCAGCCAGCAGCAGCGAAGAGGGCGTCGATATCGAGGTGGGTTTCCAGATGGGCCGCCAAGCCGTCGAGGGCCGCCTGGACCGAGGCTTCGTAAGCGGTTTCGGCAGCGCGGCCTTCGCGTAACAGGGTCAGGAAGGCACTGCGGAAACCGTCATCGGAGAAGACACCGTGGATGTAACTGCCCATGACCCGGCCGTCGGGCGAGCAGGCCCCGTCCGTGCGGCCGTCGGCAAATGAGAACCAGGGGCGCTGGCGGTCGGGACCTTCGGTGGTGCCCATGTGCATCTCGTAGCCGTGGACGCGATGGCCGCTGTCCACCTCCGTCGCCGTCACCGTCTCGAGGCGCTTGTCGCCGCCGATGACGGTCTCCACGTTAAGGAGCCCGAGGCCGGGGGCACTTGAAGCCGGGCCCTCGATGCCGGCGGGGTCGTCAACACGGGTGCCCAGCATCTGGTAGCCGCCGCAGAGGCCGACGACGAGGCCGCCGCGCCGGTGGTGGGCCTGGATGTCGATGTCCCAGCCGTTGTTTCTGAGGTCGGCGAGATCGGCGAGCGTCGCCTTGGAACCGGGGATGAGGACCACATGGGCGTCACCGGGCATGGCTTGGCCCGGTTCGACGATGATGACCGCCACGTCCGGCTCCTGGGACAGGGGATCGAGGTCGTCGAAGTTGGCGATGCGGCCAAGGCGCGGCACGGCGATGCGGATGGCGCCATCGGTGGCGGTCTCGCGGGCGCGGTTGTCCAAGGCCAGGGCGTCCTCCTCGGGCAGCGTCCGGGCGCCTTCGAAATAGGGCACGACGCCGAAGGAGGGCCAACCGGTACGTCCCTCGATTTCGCTGACGCCGCCGTCGAACAGGCTCTTGTCGCCGCGGAACTTGTTGACGATGAAGCCGGCGACGGCGTTTCGCTCCGCCTCCTCGAGGACCGCATGGGTGCCGACCAGGCTGGCGATGACGCCGCCGCGGTCGATGTCGGCGACGAGCACGGCCGGCACGTTCGCGGCGAGCGCAAAGCCCAGGTTGGCGATGTCGCCCTCGCGCAGATTGACCTCGGCCGGGCTGCCGGCGCCCTCGACCAGTACCAGGTCGGCATCCCGGCCGACAATGGCGAAGCTCTCGAGCACGCGCGGCAACAGCTTCGGTTTGAGGTCATGGTAGGCGCGCGCGTCGGCATTGCCCTCGACCCGGCCCTGGACGACGACCTGGGCACCGATGTCGGTTTGCGGTTTGAGAAGAACCGGGTTCATGTGAACGCTCAGCGGGACCCGGGCGGCGTGGGCCTGCAGGGCCTGGGCGCGGCCGATCTCGCCGCCATCTGTCGTGACGGCGGCGTTGTTCGACATGTTCTGTGGCTTGAAGGGCCGGACCTTGAGGCCGCGGTCGGCGAAGAGCCGGCAGAGGCCGGCGACGATCAGGGACTTGCCGACGTCCGACCCGGTGCCCAGGAACATCAGGGCCGGCGGGCGGTCAGCCTCCGCCAAGGGTGCGCTTCAGAGGATCGGCGTCGGGGTTCTTGGACTGGCCCGACAGGATCGTGTCGGGCGTCGCCTCTTGTCCGTAGTAGGCGCGGTTGAGGTCGTGGCGGGTCGCCAGCACGGCGCCCTCCAGGGACGCCCCCAGATAAGCGCCGACGTTGGAGTTGGCGAAGGCCAGGATGTCGGCACCCAGGTTGGTCGTCGTCGAGGCCTCCATGCCGACGCCCTGGACGAAGACGGTGGCGCCGGTGTCGGCGCCGATCTTGCCCTGGTGGCGGAGTACGGAATCGAGAGCGCCGGGGTTGCGCAGGATCAGCACGATGGCCGTATCCTGGACGCCGACCTGCAAGCCGAAACTGGCGGCACCGAGGGTATAGAAGGCCGGGTACGACCAGCCGTCGGCGGTCTTTTTCAGCAGCACCCCGTTGCCGGCCTCGCCGCCGGCGAAGAAACCGGCCTTGATGACGTTGGGCAGAACGACGACGGCGGCGGCCCGATCCAGTTCGTCCGTGAAGTTCTTCAGGTCCTTGTGGACGCGGAAGCGCTCGATGGTCTGGGCTGCCTCGACGATCAGGTGCTTGGTGGTCAGCGTCGGCGGTTCGTCCCAACGATCGCAGCCGGCGACCAGCAGGACGACGGAAAGGAGGGCGGCCGGTACATGGAAGAACCTGGCCATCAGAACTCGATCCCTTTCTGCGCCTTGACACCGGAGCGGAACGGGTGCTTGACCTGGGTCATCTCGGTAACCAGATCGGCGGCCTCGATCAGCTCGTCCTTGGCGTTGCGGCCGGTAACGACGACGTGCAGGTCTTCGGGCTTGTTGGTTAAGGTATCCACGACATCGTCGATGTCGAGGTTGCCGTAGCGAAGCGGGATGTTGAGCTCGTCGAGGATGACCAGCCTGTAGGCCGGGTCGGCGATCATCTCCTTCGAGGTCTGCCAGGCCGCTTCTGCCGCCGCAATGTCGCGCTGGCGGTCCTGGGTGTCCCAGGAGAACCCCTCGCCCATGGCCTTGATGGTGACGAGATCGGGGAACTTCTCGAGGACGTCGCGCTCGCCGGTTTCCCAGACGCCCTTGACGAACTGAACGATGCCGACCTTCATGCCGTGGCCGATGGCCCGAACGGCGAGCCCCATGGCCGCCGTCGACTTGCCCTTGCCCTTGCCGGTGTGGACGATGAGGAGCCCCTTCTCGATGGTCTTGGTGGCCAGGATCTTGTCGCGCGCCGCCTTTTTCTTGGCCATCTTCTCGGCATGGCGGCGGTCCAGGTCCTGCTCGTCGCCGGGTGTTTCGTCTATGTCGTCGTTTTCCTCGGCCATGGCCCTTGATTCCCCGTTGATAACGCTCTGATAACCCGCTGCTAGCCCGATGCTAGCCCGATGCTAACCGGTGTTTGTGCCGATCCCATGACTCCGGTACCATCCCGGCATGGGTCGAGCAAGAGCCGCGTTGATACGCTCCCGGGCGCCGGTCCCCGGCTTGGCCGCCATCGCCTTGTCCGTGGGTATCCTGATCCTTGGCATTTGCCCATCCGCAGCCGACCCGGTGCGTTGGATGAAGGAATTCCCGGCCACCGACTTTTCCAAACACAGCGTGCCTTTCGAAGACATCCGATCGGACGGCGCCCGGCGCGATTCGATCACCCCGATTTCGGCACCGACGTTCAAACCGGCAAACAAGATCAAAGATATCGGCCCCCTGGAACCGGTGCTCAGCGTCGAGATCGAAGGCGAAACCCGGGCCTACCCGCTGCGCGTCCTGCTCTGGCATGAGATCGTCAGCGACACCATCCGGGGCGTTCCGATCCTGGTCACCTATTGCCCGCTCTGCGCATCGGGCGTCGTTTTTGACCGCCGGCTCGACGGCACCACGCTGGCCTTCGGCAATACCGGGCGGCTCAGGCATTTCGACATGGTCATGTACGACCACAACACCGAGAGCTGGTGGCAGCAGTTCCTGGGCGAAGCGATCATCGGCGAATTGACCGGTAAGAAACTGAAGCCGCTGCCGTCCCGGATCGAGAGTTTCGAACTATTTCGGGGTGCGGCGCCAACCGCCAAGGTGCTGGTACCGACCCATGCGAAGGCGCGGGCCTACGGCACGACGCCCTATGTGCGCATGGGCAGCCGTCGCGATAAACGCTCAAGTTTCCCGTTCGACATCCCCGAGGGTGTCCTGCCGCTGGAGTGCGCCGTCGTTGTCGGCAACGAGGCGTGGCTGCTCGCCCGCCTGAAAGAGTCGAAACGCATCGAAAAGGACGACCTGGTGCTATCCTGGTCACCGGGCCAGAACTCCATTCATGACGCCCGTTGGATCCACTTCGGCCGCGACATCGGGAATGTCACCGTTCAACGCACGACGGACCAGGGCCTCGAGGACGCGGTCTACGACGTCACCTTCGCTTTCGCATTCTCCGCATTCCGGCCGGGCGGCACTTGGCACCTGGGCGAAAGCGAACCGACGCCAAAATAGACGGATTTCCGCGTCTGGCCCGGCCGAAAAATCTCGGCCCCTGAACTTTTGTTAGGTGACTCAAGTCATCGACAGAGCCGGTCTACGGCTCTAATCTAATTCTGAGGATTCGGAGCAACTCCAGGGTCAATCCGAAGGGAGCCAAACGCCATGAGAGTCGAGGAAATCCTGAAGGTCGAGAACGCGCCTTTGGTGACCGTCAAACCCCACGCCACGATCTCGACGGTGGCTCACCGGTTGAAGAACGATCGTGTCGGCTGTGCCGTCATTAGCGAGGACGGAAAGCACCCCGAGGGCATTATCGCGGTGCGCGATATCGTCTATGCCATGGCCGATCATTGGGGCAGCGATCCCAAGGACAACGAGTTCTCGTTCATGATGCAGCCCGTGTCCGACATCATGACCCACCACGTGCATGTGTGCCGGCCGAAACACCTGCTAAAGGAAGTGATGGCGATGATGCTGCACGGGGCACTACCTGCACATCCCGGTGGTCAACGAGGCCAACGAACTGATCGGTATCATCAGCATTGACGACGTCATCAAGTTCGGCGTCGGTGAGTTGCAGGTCGAGGCCGAAATTCTGCGCGAGCGCCTGCTGTCGCACGACCGCTGAGGGCCGGAACAGACAGTCCGACCGGATCGGCGCTCACCCATGGGCGCCGAGGACGGCGCTGACGACCGTAATCAGGCTCACCGCCAGCAAGATTCTGTGCATCACCGTGACCAGTGTGAAGGTCCCCTCGGGATTTTCGCGCGCGCGCCTCGAGAACCAGGCGTGCAGGAACAGTGGTTCCAGCACGAACAGTACCAGGGTGAATACCGCCCAGATCGCGGTCATCGCGTGCATCCACCAGTAGGCCGGGTCGGCAAAACGGTCCCAGGCATCGAGAAGGTGGGTCATGTAGAAGCCGCTGGCTCCCGCCGCCAGGGTGGCGACACGGGCATGGAGGGCGAAGCGCTTCTCGAAGCGCTCGAAGGCGGCGGCGCGGTCCTCCGGGTCCGCCATTTGACGGACCGACGACAGCAGGATGAGGGTGACGAAATAGACCCCGCCGATCCAGGCGACGATGGAAACCACGTGCACGGCGCGAGCCAGGGTCAGTTCGTCCATGTATTGGTCTCCTTGGACGGGATTCGCGCGTTCGGCTATTCCGGAACCGGCCGCATGAAGGCTTCGGGTGGAACCCAGGTATCGGGGAAATGGTGATTAGCCCAGCGGCAGATCTCCTGCAACACCGGATGCAGGTCGCGGCCCCGGTCGGTGAGGCGGTATTCGTGGCGGACCGGGTTTTGCTGATAGGCCCGTTTCTCGACCAGACCAGCCTCTTCCAGGCGTTTCAGGCGATTGGCCAGGATATTGGTTGAAATGCCCTCGGGCGATTCGAGGAAATCCCCGTAGCGAGTCTTGCCCGTCAGCAGGTCCCGGATAATGACCAGCGACCATTTGTCGCCAACCAGATCGAGGGTCGTCGCGATGGGGCAGAGGGATCGGTTTGTCGGGTCCACGCATTACCTCGAGGTCGGGATCGGGACATTCGCCTCATTGTCACTTGCATAATAAAAGAGACAAGCCTAAACTGCTAGTGACTTGCATAATGAAAGTGACTGGCTACAACGTTCATGGAGGAGGTTCGATCATGTCCGAAGGGTTTTCCGGCGGTTGCCTGTGCGGCGCCGTCCGTTACGAAAGCGCCGTCCAACCCGTCGCCGCCGCCCATTGCCAATGCGAGGATTGCCGCAAATCCAGCGGGTCGGGGCACTGTTCACACCTGGTGGTGCCGGAGGACGCGTTCACCGTAACCGGCGAGGTGCGGTTTTTCGACAAACCGGCGGACAGCGGCAACCTGGTCAGCCGCGGCTTTTGCCCGACCTGCGGCTCGGCCATCTTTTCCACCAACAACGGCGTGCCGGGCGTCGTTTTCCCCCGCGCTTCCAGTCTCGACGACCCAGAAGTCTTCCAGCCGCAATTGGTCGTTTACACCAAACGCGGCCCGTCCTGGGATGTGATCGATCCGGCCCTGACCGCTTTCGAAGACATGCCGCCGCCGGAAGACATGCCGGACATGTAACGCCGTTCGCCGTCTATGCGGCCAACGACGCCAACAGCCTATGCGCGTCGTTACGCCGCGACCGCCAGAGACCGCGCTCTTCCGCCTCCAATAGGCGCTCGGCCATCTCCTTGAGTGCCGCCGGATTGTGTTCGGCGATGAAGTCGCGGGTTTCGTCGTCGTTGAGATAGGCGTCGAATACGGCGTCGAAGTGATGGTCGCGGACACAATGGGCAGTGGCCGCGAAGGCAAACAGATAGTCGACGGTCGCCGCCATCTCGAAGGCCCCCTTGTAGCCGTGGCGCTTGACGCCCTCGATCCACTTCGGATTGACCACCCGGGCCCGGACGACCCGGGCAATCTCGTCCTCCAACGTGCGGACGACCGGCGTTTCGGGGCGTGAATGATCGTTGTGATAGGTCCTTGGCTGGACGCCGGACAGATGACGGACGGCAGCGGTGATGCCCCCTTCGAACTGGTAGTAGTCGTCCGAATCGAGGAGATCGTGCTCGCGGTTGTCCTGGTTGTGGATGACCGCCTCGACGGCGCCTAAGCGTCTCTCGAAAAGCCCGTGTTCGGCCCGGCCTTCCGAACCGGCGCCGTAGGCATAGCCGCCCCAGGCCACGTAGGCGCGGGCCAGGTCGGCTTCCGTTTGCCATCCGCGTTCGTCGATCAAAGCCTGCAATCCGGCGCCGTAAGCGCCCGGTTTGGAGCCGAACACACGATACGCGGCGCGCCGCGCCGCTTCTTCCGCGTCGACGCCGTCTTCGACCAGGAGGCCGGTTTCCCGTTTCACCCGAACGGCGACCGGATTGGCCGCCTCCGGCTCGTCGAGCACCGCCACGGCGCGAACAGCCGAATCGAAGAGATCGATCAACGCCGGGAAGGCGTCGCGGAAAAAGCCCGACACCCGGAGCGTCACGTCGACGCGGGGCCGGCCGAGCACGCTCTCCGGCAGCACCTCGAAGCCGACGACCCGGCGCGACGCGGCGTCCCACTGCGGTTTGACACCGAGGAGCGCCAGCGCCTGAGCAATATCGTCGCCGCCGGTGCGCATGTTCGACGTGCCCCAGGCGCTGACCGCCACCGTCTTCGGCCATTCGCCCTGGTCCTGCATGTGGCGCTCGACCAGCAGCGTCGCCGATTTCCAACCCAAGGTCCAGGCGGCCGGTGTCGGCACCGTGCGGGTGTCCACCGAATAGAAATTGCGTCCCGTCGGCAGCACGTCGAGACGGCCTCGGGTCGGGGCGCCGGACGGACCCGGTTCGACGAAAGTTCCCGCAAGGCCGGTCACCAGGCCGCCGATCTCGCCGCCGCCGGAGCGCTCGACAGCCGGCCGCAGATCCCTCTCGACGGCTCGCAATACGGCGGCCGTCCGCTCCCATTCGGGCTGCACGGTTTCATCGCCGGAAATCAATTGGACGGCGAGGTTTTCGATCCGCTCGACCGTGTCGCCGGTCGTGCGCCAGGGATCCGTCTTGGGGTCGGCAAGGGCATCGGGGCGCGGTCCGGCCCAGGGCTCCCCCATGACGCAATCGAGGGGATCGAACCCGAGGCATAGGTCGGCGGCAAGAGCCCGGTGCAGCGACGCGCCTTCACCATCGCCGTCGCCCCGGGGCACGCGGGTCAGCGCCACCAGGAGATCGTCGAGCAAACGGCCCGTCGGCGCCTCGCCAAAGATGTGCAGGCCGTCGCGGATCTGCATCTCCTTCAGTTCGCAGAGATAGTTGTCGAGTTTGGCCAGTGCCCGATCCTCGTCCTCGTCGATCTCCATGCCGCAATCAGCATCGAGGCCGGTGGCCCGGCACAGGGTCAGGATGTCGGTCTTCAGGACCTTGAGGCGGCGCGGGTCGACACCGGCCGCTTCGTAGTATTCATCGACCAGCTGCTCGAGATCGCGCAACGGCCCATAGCTCTCGGCCCGGGTCAGCGGCGGCGTCAGGTGATCGACGATGACCGCCTGGGCACGGCGTTTGGCCTGGGTACCTTCGCCCGGATCGTTGACGATGAAAGGATAGAGGTGGGGAACCGGTCCGAACGCCGCTTCCGGGTAGCAGGCCCCGGAGAGCGCCAGGGCCTTGCCGGGCAGCCACTCGAGATTGCCGTGCTTGCCCATGTGGACGACGGCCTGGGCGCCGAATTCGCGGCGCAACCAGGCATAGAAGGCAAGATATCCGTGCGGCGGTACCAGGTCCGGGTCGTGGTAGGTCTTCTCCGGATCGATGTTGTAGCCGCGCGCCGGCTGCAGGCCGATGGCAACGTTGCCGAGGCGAAAGGCGGCTATGGCGAAGCGCCCGCAGTCGACGTCACCGGGCACAAAGAACGGATCGCTCTCCGGCGCCCCCCAGCGCGCCGCCACCTGATCTTGGACCGAACGCGGCAGGCCAGAGAAAAAATGCTGGTAGTCGGCCATGGACAGCCACTCGCTGACGGTGCGCGCGCCTAAGTCCTGGGAGGCGTTGGTCGGCCCCGCCATGAGGCGGCCGATCAGGGCGTCGCCGTCTTCGGGAATGTCGCCGGTCCGATAACCCTCTTCCTTCAGGGCTCTGAGAACATTGACGGTGCCGGCCGGCGTGTCGAGGCCGACGCCGTTGCCGAGGCGCCCGTCGCGGTTCGGGTAGTTGGCGAGCACGATGGCGATGCGGCGCTCTCCTGCCGCCGTACGTCTGAGCGTCGCCCAGGCCTTCGCCAGTTCGGCGACGAAGTGCATGCGGTCCGGCTCCGGCTCGTAGCGCACGATGTCGGTCTCACAGGCGTCGTCACGCCGGGCCAGGCCCTTGAAGGACACGGCGCGCGTGAACAGCCGGCCGTCGACCTCCGGCAAGGCCACGTTCATGGCGATGTCCTTGGCGCCGAGGCCACGGGTGCCGTCGGCCCAGGCCGCCCGGTTGGAACCGGAGAAAACGACCTGCAGGACGACCGGTGGATCGCTTGCACAACCGGCCTCGAAGGCGGTCTTGGTCCGCACCTGGCCCGGCGCGGAAACGGCAAAACCGGTGGCGTTGAGGATGACGTCGGGCGGTGTCTCGGTGAACAGGGTCTCGATGATGCCGGCCGATACCGGCTCCTTGAGGCTGGCGGCAAAGACGGGCAAGGGATTGAGGCCGGCATCGGCGAGCGCGCCGACAAGGGCGTCGATCGCATCGGTGTTGGCCGCCTGGACCAGGGCCCGGTAAAAGACGACCGCCGCCACCGGCGCCCCCTCGGTCCAATATGGTTCGAGGTCGGACAGGGTTTCCACCGGAGTCCCGGGCCAGTAAAGACCTGCCTTGACCAGGGGCCGGGGTTCGCGCCACGGCGTTCCATGGCCGACGAGGTCGGCGGCGAAATTCAGGAATTCACAGGCGTTGTCCGGGCCGCCGTGCACCATGTACTGCCACAGCCGGTGCTGGGCCTCGGGCGACAACGTGGATAGCCGGGCCAGTTCGGCATCCGGTTGGTCGTCCCCGGGCAGGAAAGCGACCGGAATGCCGGCTCGCTCGCAGGCGGCTGCCACCTCATCGCATCCATAGGGCCAGTACCCGCGCCCGCCCAATATGCGGACGACCACCAGCCTGGCTTTCTCGATGACCGCCTCGACATAGAGGTCGACCGACATGTTGTGGCCGAGGTGCATGAGGTTGGCGAGGCGCAGGGTTGGAAAGTCGCTGTCCTTCGCAGCGATCCCGGAACGCGTTTTGGCCAGCGCCGCCAATTCCGTATCGGCTGCCGAAAGGAAAACGATATCGCCGGGCGTCTGTTCAAGGTCGACGGCTTCCGATCCGTCGGCGATGCCGCCGGGCTGGGCCGCGAGCAGGTGCATGTCAGAGCGGCGTGATGAAAGCCGAGCGGATGGCCTCGCGGTCGAGCCCGTTTTCACCGATGACGACGAGGCGGCTCAGGCGCGGCTCGTCCGCCTGCCAGGGCCTGTCGAAGTAATGCTGGACGCGCGGCCCCACACCCTGGACGACGAGACGCATGTCCTTGCCGGCGACGTCGGCGAAGCCCTTGACCCTGAGAATGTCGTGTTCGCTGCTGACCCGCTTAATGCGGTCGGTCAGCTCATGGGGTTCATCTAGGCGTTCGATCTCGACGACAAAACTCTCGAAATCGTCGTGGTCGTGATCGTCCTCACCGTCGTGATGGGAGCGCCGCCCATCGATGACGTCCTCGACGGCGCCGCCGATGCCGAGCAGGATCTTCGGGTCGACCCGGCCCTGGGTCGTCGAGATCATCTTGGCGGCCGGGTCGGTCTCCTTGGAAACGACGGTACGCACCCGCTCGACGGCGAAATCGTCGAGCAGGTCACACTTGTTGAGCAGCACCAAGTCGGCCGACAGGAGCTGGTCTTCGAACACCTCTTCGAGGGGTGACTCGTGGTCGAAAGCCTCATCGAGTTCGCGGATCGATTGCACGGCTTCCGGGTTGTCGGCGAAGCGCCCCTCCTCGACGGCCGGCGCGTCGACCACGGCGATGACCCCGTCGACGGTGACGCGCGACCGGATCTCCGGCCAGTTGAAGGCCTTGACCAGCGGTTTCGGCAGGGCGAGTCCGGAGGTTTCGATGACGATATGGTCCGGCGGTTCGGGACGGTCGAGCAGGACCTCCATGGTCGGCAGGAAATCATCGGCGACCGTGCAGCAGATGCAGCCGTTGGCGAGCTCCATGACCGCATCGTCGTCGCAGCCCTCGATGCCGCAGCCGGTGACCATCTCGCGGTCGATGCCGAGGTCCCCGAACTCGTTGATGATCAGCGCGATGCGCCGCCCGTTGGCATTGTTCAGGATATGGCGGATCAGTGTCGTCTTGCCGGCACCGAGGAACCCGGTGATCACAGTCGTCGGTATTTTCATCGCCCCTCGCCCTTCAAAACCATCGGCAGCCCCGCCGCCATGAACACGACCTGGTCGGCGACCCCTGCAACTACTTGATTGAGCCGGCCGGCGCAATCCATGAATCGCCTGGCCAGTTCATTATTCGGGACGATGCCGAGGCCGACCTCGTTGGAAACCAGGATCACCGGACCCCGCGCGCTCTCCAGCGCCTGCACCAGGGCCAGGGTCGCATGGTCGATGTTCTGGTCGGCCTCCATCAGGTTGCTCAGCCACAGCGTCAGGCAGTCGACCAGGATGACCCGCTCGGGCCGGGCGTCCCAGGCGATGGTGACGGCGATGTCGATGGGCTCTTCCTTAGTGGTCCAGCGCTCGCCGCGCCGCTCCCGGTGTTGGCGGATACGCTCCGTCATCTCGGCATCGCCGGCTTCCGCCGTCGCCAGGTAGAGGCCGTCACCATGGCTCATGGCCCACCCTTCGGCGAACTGGCTCTTGCCCGAGCGTGCGCCGCCCAGGACCAGGGCGACGCCGGTGAGCGGTGGGTAATCCCTTGGCGGGTATTCACTCATGGCTCGCCTACTTCGCTGGCCGGTTGATGGAAACGACACGCCAGGCGGTGCCGCGGCCACGCAGGAGCCCGCCCGAGACGTGTTCGAGGCGAGTTACCGAAAGTGTGTCGACGGTAAAGGACATGCCGCCCTCCGGCTCCAGGCCAAGGACATGGGCGATGGCGGCGCGAATGGTGCCGCCGTGGGCGACGGCGACGATGTCGCGGCCCGGGTTCTCGGCGGTCACCCGCTCGATGACGCCGGCCGTACGTTCGATCTGGTCGGCGAAACTTTCGCCCCCCGGCGGCCGGCTGCGGGCCGGCTTTTCCCAGAAGGCGGCATAGGCTTCAGGATCGATGGTCTCCATTTCGTCCCAGCGCCGGCCCTGCCAATGGCCGAAGCTCTGTTCGCCCAGGTGTTCCTCGATCACCGGCTCCGGATATTCGAGCCCGGCGTCACGGATCGCTGCAGCCGTTCTGCGGGCGCGGCTCAGGTGACTGGTCATCCAATGGGCATCGGCCGGCAGCAATCGGGCAAGGCCTTCGAAGGACGCGCGGTCCGAGGTGTCGCATTCGACATCGTCGGAGCCGTAGAGGACTCCATCGACGCCGACCACCGGCGCATGGCGCACCCACCACCATCTCGTTGTTTGGCTCATAGGATCAGCGCTCTCACCGCGGCCAGGACGGCCATTTCCGCAACCTGCTGGACGGCGCCCAGGACATCGCCCGTATAACCGCCGATCTGGCGCCGGGCAAGGCGGGCGACGGCAAAAGCGGCGACCAACACAGCGGCCGCCGACAGCAATGCGACATCGATACCAACGAGCGGCACGGCGATGGCGGCACCGATCAGGAATGCGCCGCCGGCAACTGGCAATGACGGCCGGCCGGCGGAAAAGCCGAGGCCATCGCCGGCGGCCGGCCGCGACAGGGCCATCACCACTGGGACCACCGCGCGGGATAAGACGGCCGATGCGACTAGAGCGGCGGCGGCGGTCCCGGGACCGGGAAAGCCGGCGAGCACGCCAATGCGGAAACCGAAGCTGACGATCAGCGCAATGACACCGAAGGCACCGATGCGGCTGTCGCGCATGATCAAAAGTTTCTTTTCCGCCGTGGCACCGCCGCCGAACCCATCGGCGACGTCAGCGAGACCGTCCTCGTGAAGCGCGCCGGTGACCAGCGCCGCCGTCGCCAGCCCGGCCACGGCACAAGCCAGCGGATGCAGGTTGAGTTCGGAAAAGCCGTACAAAGCCGAGCCGGCGAGCGCGCCGATGAACAAGCCGACCAGCGGGAAAGACCAGGATGCCGGCGCCAGATCATGCATTTGAATTCCGCCCTTGAGGCGCACCGGCAAACGGGTCAGAAAAGCGGTGGCGATTAGAGGGTCCCGGAACAAGCGAGTGGCGCCGCTGGTTCGTCTTTCCTTGCTGTCCGATCCGTCGACCATTACCGGTTCCAAAGGCCTCGAAGAATTCGCGTGCGCCGTCTGAGGATTCGGTTATAGGTGAGGTCGCCAGCAATGAAAATCAAACTCCCATGGGGAGGGGAGCGGAACCATGAACGATCAATCGAAACCGGCCGGTCTGGACGACTTCCGGGCCATTCTCGAAACTCTGCCCGGCGCCGACGAAACGGCCGCCGACAGTGCTCGGGCCCGTGAGCCGCAATTGACCAAACCGCCGGGATCGCTGGGCAGGCTCGAGGAATTGAGTGAGTGGCTGGCCGCCTGGCAGGGCCGCCATCCGCCGACCATGGACCAGCCGGCGGCGAGGGTCTTTGCCGGCAATCACGGCATTACCGAGAAAGGCGTTTCCGCCTATCCGAGCGAAGTCACGGCGCAGATGGTCCTTAACTTCGAGGCCGGCGGAGCGGCCGTCAACCAGTTCTGCAAGACCTTCGGTGTCGAACTTGCCGTTACGGCCCTTGATCTCGACAACTCGACCAACGACTTCACCGAGGAAGCGGCCATGGATGAGGACGATTGTCTGGCCGCGATTCTGACCGGCATGGACGCGGTGCCGGATGCGGCCGATCTATTGTGTCTGGGCGAGATGGGCATCGGCAACACCACGTCCGCCGCCGCCATCTGCCACGCGCTTTACGGCGGCGAGGCCGGCGACTGGACCGGTGCCGGAACCGGTGTCACCGGCGAGGCGCTGTCCGCAAAAGTGGAAGTGGTCGGCGAGGCCGTGGTTCTTCACCATCACCTGGCCACTGACGGCGTCGATTTCCTGCGCCGCCTGGGCGGGCGCGAATTGGCCGCCATCGCCGGCGCCGTCGTCGCCGCCAGGCTCAAGCGCATTCCGGTGATGCTCGACGGTTTCATCTCGACGGCCGCCGCGGCCACCTTGGAGGCGACCCGCAAGGGCGCCCTCGATCACTGCCAGATCGCCCACCTGTCGGCCGAGCCGGGCCACAAGCTCTTGAGCGAGGCCCTCGGAAAGACCCCGATCTTCGATCTTAGCATGCGTTTGGGCGAGGCTTCGGGCGCCGTTCTCGCCGTTGGTGTGTTGCGGGCTGCTGTGGGGTGCCACGCCGGCATGGCGACCTTCGCCGAAGCCGGTGTCAGCGACAAAGACTGAGACTACTCTCCCTGCTGGAGAAGAAGGCCCCGTTCGCGGGCGACCCGAAACATCCTCAAAAAGAACCCGGCACTCAGCGTGAGATAGAAGAGATTGAGCCCGCTCGACGAGGCGAACAGGTCCCAGCGGAACGCGCCCTCGAAGAGCACGGCGCGCATGCCCTCGAACACATGGGCCGCCGGCAACGACCAGGCCAGCCATTGCAGCCAAACGGGCAACGTTTCGACCGGGTAATAGATGCAGGCGACCGGGGCCATCAGGAAGATACCGAGCCAGCAGATGCTCTCGGCCGCCAGCCCGAACCGCAGGACCAGGGCCGAGGCGAGAAGGCCGACCGAGCAGCCCATGAACAATAGATTGAGGGGCTGTCCTAGCTAAGCGAGATGCTTGGGCTAGGATTGCAGGATGTATGCGAGAAGAAGCCGGCTCAGTGGTTGGAAGCGTGATCGTTTGATGGAGCACTTTGTGGCGGCGACGACGGC
>Ga0056114_1000136_pt1 | contig 19982 bp, 23 predicted proteins | sample WorMetHERISLAND1_FD_77005 | JGI IMG/M metagenome (GOLD analysis project Ga0056114, IMG submission 77005) | Marine gutless worms symbiont microbial communities from Max Planck institute for Marine Microbiology, Germany - Olavius loisae HERON... ...
ATCTCCGTTACAGGGTCAAAGCCCTAATTCGAGCATCCAACCTGCGACCTATCCGCCTCTCCCAACACCTATCACGGCGCCGGGCACCTGACCGTTCACACCTCATTCATGCCATCTCCGTTGAGGGTAGAGCCGTAGCTGATCGAAGACGCCGATTGGCGCCAGCGGCTGATTGGCGGACACCACGTCACCGGTTTTCAATGAGGCGGCATGGAGAGACCGCTCCGTGGCCGACTGTGAGACCCCGAAAGTAACGATGTCGCCGGCGATCCGCGTGAGGGTCAGCCCGACCCGGTTGCCGAGATGGTCTTCGAGGTAATAGATGCCGACATTCGGGTCGTAGCCGAGGCTCAAGGCGCCGGAGCCCCCGGACCAGACCACGTAGATTTGCGGCTCCTCCAACAGTTCATCGAAGCGAAGATCGAACGTCGCCGAGAACTCCGCCGGCACACTCAGGGGCCAGGCGACCTGAGTGGTGTCGCGAACCTCAAGTCCTTTGGCGAAGCGGGCATCGCCATAACCGAGCCCCAGCGTTTTCGACGCTGCGGTTCCGTTGATCCCGCCCGTTTGCTCATCGAGCGTGAAACCCTCAACGAGGTCGTTCGCGGGCGGCTGCTCGAGGGCGATCACGGTCCGGAGTTCGGCCCCATCGGCATCGCCCACCGGTAGCCACGGCGCTTTCGCCTGGACCGCGTCCCACACAAAGGTCGCATCGGACCAGGCCGGTGGGTCGGCCGGGATGGCGACGATGCCGGATGCCAGCCAATTGCGCGCCCGGAAGGTCTTGGCGAGATCGGCCTTGAAATAGTGTGCGCCCTTGGGCGCATTCACACCGCCGCTGCGCGCCAATGCCAGGAGCCCGTCGGTCACGACCTCAAGCTCATGGCTGACGCCTGGCCAGCCGAGCGCCTTCCGGTCGCTCAGCACGATGACGTTGCGACCGGACAGCGGCGCCAGTCGCGTCGTGGCGAAGGCAGCGTTATGGCTGTAGAGCCCGGCGGCCGAGACCGCCTTGCACCAGAAGGTCTCGTCGGCGGGCATCTGAACTGGCCAGAGCGCCACCAGATGGTCCCCGGCGGACCGACCGACGAACCGGCCTTGCCCCCAGCTCTCGCCCGCACGGATCTCGTATTCGACACCGGCGATCGGCAGGGAGGTCCATGAGAACCGCACATGCTCCCCCTGCGGGACGGCGTCGAAGCCCGTGACATCAGCGGGCGGTATCACGGACGCAATGACGCTGACGGCGCTGACGCTACGAAGGCCCAGTTCGTCGACGGCGCGAATGTGGAACCGATGATCTTCGGCATCGGCCAATGCCACGAACAGGGAAGTGCCGCGATGCCGAGTGGTCACCACGGTGCCGACATCCCAGGACTCGCCGTCCCGGATCTCGTATCCGACTACATCGAGTTCGCTGACGGGATCCCAGGAAAGCTGCACGCCATCGGCCCGACGCGTCGCCTGGAAGTCGACCACGTCGGAGGGCTGCGTGGTCTTGCCCACCACAACGTGGCCGAGAACCTTCGTCCACTCGGAGGCCAGACCTTCTTGGCTCACGGCCCTCAGGCGGATATCGTAGGCGACACCATCCTCGACCGGCGCACCGCGATCTCACCCGATGCTGACGGCGCCGGCGGCAGAACGCGCCATTGCTCGCCGCTTCCCGCGAGACGGTAATGGGCGTGAATGTACTCGGCCGGGTCGTTTAGTCCCGCGTTCAGGGCCACCCGGACCACGATCCGAGATTGCGCGCGACCGTCCGCGCCGACGACGAGGACGCTTTCATCGGACACCACCTCGTCCACGACGGGTGCCGCCGGCGTTTGGCGCTCGACCAGCGGGGGCAGCGTCATCAGCGAGTCGAACTCGGGTATGGGACCGGTATCCGCCTGGTGAACCTCCGGCGCCGCGTCGACCAGGGTAAGCGTGGCGCGAAAGTCGCCTGAGTGGCGGATCGCCTTGACGATCAGGTCGGCACTCTCCCGCGCCGCCTCGCCGAAGAGCGCCAGGTCTCCCGGTTCCGGCGCCACCACCGCCGACATGGGTTGGAGAAACGCGAGGGTGTCGGTTTCACCCGCCAGGGTGACAATGCTGACGACGCTACTGGCGCCGTCGGCGTGACGGAAGCGAACTGCGTAGCTCTTGCCGGCCTCCATGATGACGCGCTCATCGAGGGTGACCGAGGTCGCATCGCCATTGGCGTCGAAGGCAACGTCCTTGATCCGCCCCCAGCCGCCCCACAGCGGCACGTCGTGGCTGACCTTGACCAGGTCGCCAGCCGTACAGACCAGGTGATCGATGTCGACGGAGATCTCGTAGGTCTCGGGGCGCAGCTTGCCGACCGCCAGATGATAGCGCCCGTGTTTCCAGGCGAGATCGGCGCTGGTGCAGCCGAAGAGTTCGAGGGTCTCGAACCGGCTCGCGTTCGTCTCATGAAAACCGTCGGCGTAGACGATCACCTCGTCCTGCTGCCAGTCGCGATCCGGATTGACGAACCGGCACTTGAGGCCGTGCGGGATCTGGGTAAAGGCCTTGATGCCCCGGAACCCCATCGTGTTGCGCGGCGTGAAGTGCTGGATCGGCACGCTCTGCGCGACATCGCGAACGATCGAGAACTTGCCGTCCCGCATGCCGAACCCGGCCCGGCCCGCAGCGGCAATGTCGCGCAGCAGCTCGAACACGGTGGTCGGGTAGTCGATGACCGCGTCGAAGGTGAACTCGGGCGTCGCTTCGGCCCAGGCCTTGAAGGTGTCGAGGTCGAGCCGCTCGTCGGCCACCGGTCGCCTGTTAGCCGCGCCGCGCAGCACGTCGAGATAGGCCCAAGCCGGATGGCGTGTCGCCTGTTCGGCCCACTGCGCGCCGTCCCAGACCGGCAAGAGCGCTTGTGTCACAGCCGAGAACTGATTGACGATGCCGTTCAGCTGGTCGGTCGCCTTGATACGCATGGCGACGAGGCAGCGGCCGGCCGCCTTCACAGGTGCGGTGTGTTGGACGGTTCGGATCGCCGAGACGAAGCTGTCATCGCGGATACGGGTCGAGGTGTTGTCGGCGGTCAGCCTGGTGAAGCGAACCTCGTAGCGACCGCCGGCAGGCGTCACGATGCGCACACCCCTGCGGACGACCTGCTCGGTCGCTGCCGTGTAGGTCGCGGTGGCATGCTCGGTCCATGGATCGGAAGACCCGGCGAGCCGGTACTCGACCTTGATATCGACGGAGCGATCCTGCCGGTTGCCGCTGTCATCGAAGCGAACCAGGCCGCGGAAGGTGATGTCGGCGATGATCTCGTCGGCGCCGTCGCGGGTCTCCAGGACCTCCGGCCCGCCGTCACTGGTGACCTTCAGCGAGTACTGATCCTCGCGAATGGTGTCGGTGTAGAGCGTGATCGGTGCGTCGGACGCATAACCCTGCCGGATCTCGGTCTCCACGCCCTCGAACTGGGCTAGCGGGATGGCACCGATGCGGAGATCCGACAGTTCCAGGGGCCCGTAGCCGAAGTCGAACAGCATGCGCAGGTATTGCGCATCACCCTCGACCTCGGTGTGCGGATGGGCCGCCAGGGTGGGAAACACCCGGTGGCGGCCGTAGACGCGCGGTACGGACCCGTACCGGTTGGCGCGGTTCTGCGTGCCGGTGATTGCGAGCGTTGGGCTGGTACGGTTCTGCGGACCACCGATCGAAAGCTCGGCGAGTTTCGGCCTCGGCGGCGGCGCAATGGCGTTGACGATCAGGTTGCCGACCAGCGTGATCGCCGCACCGCCGATGGCGGAGGCCAGATTGATGGTCTGGCCGAAGATCACCGCCTCGGTCGGCAGCCCCATGGCCGCGCCGACGGCCGGCCCCAGCACGAAGGCGGCGGCCACCACGGCGATCGTCAGGATGGTGCGAAGCGGGTTCTTGCCGCCCCCGCCACCCTTGCCCGGCGCGACACGCAGGGTGACCACGGCGCCGGTCTTCGGCCTGACGCGCGCCCATCGGTCCCGTGGCACCATGACCGGGTCGGCGGTCATCGCCCCATCCGTGATCCAGACATGAGCATGGGCCACGAGGATCGGATCGAGCCCAAGCGAATCCATGATGTCGGCGATGGAGCCGCCTACCGGCACAGCGCGATCGATCCGTTCGGCGGAAAACGGACGCGGGCAGGCGATCAGCCGCAGAGCGTTTCCGTCAACCGTCATGGCGATAGAGTCCCAGGACACGGCGACGCCACTTGGCGCCGTCATAAGGTTCAAGACAGGCGTCGATGCCGTCCTCGATGTGCAGCATCCAACCGGGAACGACGACCACGCCCACATGCATGGGCTGGTTCATGAGGCGCATGAGAACCACGTCGCCCGGTTGCTCTTCACCGGGCGGCACTGGGCGCCAGGGGCCCATCTCGCCCCGGATCAGGCGGCCGATATCCTCGGCGTCCTCGACGGAGGCGTAACCGCCGGCGTAGGACGGCAGTTGCGTGCTAAAGCGTTCGGCAAGCACGAGCCTAACGAGGCCCCAGCAATCGACGCCGTCCCGGTCGCGGCCATGCGCCTTGAACGGCAGGCCGACATAGGCATTCACCCAATCGGGCAGCATCAGAAGAGGCCCGGATACTCGCTCGGCACATAGCTGTGCCCCGGAAACGGCTCGTTGAGCACGTCCTCGAAGGCGAGCTCGCCGGTGACGGTGAGCGCATCGTACTCAGCCGACACCAGGGTCATGTTGAAGGGTCCCGCCTCCACCGTGTCGGGCGACGCGGCCATGACCACCTCGAGGCCGACCGACAGGGGCGAGGAGATCGCCCTCAGGTTCTTCACGATTTCTCGGTCGACGTTGTCGATACGAAGCGTGACTCGGGCGACACTATCGGGATCCTCGTCTGGGAGCGCGATCTCGAAAGGATAGGCGATGAAGGTATCGCCGCGACTGATGACGTTTTCCGTGTTGTTGACCACGCGGATGGGTACAGCGAGATCCTCATGATCAAGCGTCAGCAACAGAAGAAAGACCTCCTCGGTTTCCTGCGCGTTCACCGCCTGACGGGCAGCGAGAGACAAACTTCGGCTCATGGCAAGATCTCCAGGCGCAGGGACACCTGCCAGAGCGTGCCCCTTGCCATGGGCGTGTAGCTGGGCGGCTCGACAAACCGGAAGGTCACGGCCGTGCCGTCTCTCGGGTGCTTCCAATCGAACGGAAGCGCACCGCCGGCGATGGTTGCGTCGAAAAACGTATCCAGCAGATCGACCTGGGCCGGCGTCAGACGCACCTGGCACTCGATGTTCCGAATCCCCGCCGTGAAGCGCCGGCGTACCTTGGGCGGGCCCGCTTCCATCTGGGAGCGGAGCAACGTGTTCGGCGCTTGCTCGCTGAACCCCTGTGCCAGCGGTTCCTGCGGCAGGCTCGCCGGCCAGGCCGGATTGGTCATCGGGGCACGCCCCGTCGATTGATGCCGTAGGCACTGCTCATGGTCTGGTCGAACGCTCCCTGGGCGATGCCGCGGTTGACTTCATCTCGGATCAGCACCCGGATCAGGCGCTTTCCATCAGGACCGCGTTCGCTGGACACCTCCGGCCGGGCGCCACTACTGCGCTGATCGATCACCTGCACCACGACCTCGGACCCGAAGGCCTCGCGCATCTGCTCGGGCCAGCCGATCACTTCGCCCTGCCTGGCGATGACCGGGACTTCGCCCGGCACCAAGCCGCCGCCGTGAAAGCGCGGCGCCCCATCGAACACTCGAGGGTCGACGGTACGTCGTGGCAGCGGCGTCGCGCCGATCACCCCGCCTGCGTGCGCCACGGCGTAGCCGCCGGTGCCATAAGCGGGCGCATCGAGGATCGGGGGCGTGGACGAGCCACCCGACGAACCGAAGAAATCGAAACTGAAGCTTCCGATCAACCCTTCGAGGAAACTCTCCATGGGCTTGAAGATCAGAAGCCGATAGGCAGCCCGCAGCGCCGCCTCCTCCAGGGTCGAGAAGAAATTGCCGACCAACAACTTTCCGGTCCGGGCCCACTCGACCCAGGCGTCTTCGGAAGCCTTCAGCGCACTCGAAGTGACATCTTCGAACTGCCGCGCCGCGTCACCTGCCTCCCGGCCATAGTCCCGGAGCGCCCGGATGACGCCCGCCGACCATTCCTCGCTGGCCCGCAGCATTCGGCCGTAGGCATCTTCGGTCGCGCGGGCGAAGGTCTCCTGGCTGATCGCCCCCTCGCCGAGGAGTTCGTTCAGCTCCGCGAGTTCGGCCTTGTAGGCTTCCTCGGCCGTGCGCAGACTGTCGGTGAGGGCCTTCCCCTTCTCCCTGAGCTTGATCGCCTCCTGCTCGGCCTTGTTGCGAGCCTCGATGGCTTCACGCTCATCGAAGAGTGAGCCCGCCAGGTCGCGGACCTGGCGACGTTGCTCATCGGTCGCGTCCGCCGACAGACGCCGCAAGGCCTGGGAGACGAAGCGCGCGCGATCGGTCATCGCCAATTCGTCGCGTTCCGCTCGTAAGCCATCGACGATCTTGCGATTGGCATCGGCGCGTCGCCGCGCCGCCTCCTGCTCTTGCGCCGCCAGTTGGGCGAGCCGCGCATCGCGAACGGCGGCGGCCTGCGCCATGATCTCACCGACCTTCTCCAGATTGCTGGCATCCGGCGCGATCAGAGTCTGCATTTCGGCGACCAGGCGTTCGTATTCCGCCTGAATGCGACTGGCCCCCTCGTGGGTGGCGTCGAACAACTGCTTCTGCAAGTCCTTCTCGATCTGGGAGATGCGCCGTGCCCGCTCCTGAACCACGCGAATGTCCGCCTCGATGGCATCGGACGTCGTGCCGGTATCCGTCGCCGGTGGCGTCCGCCCATCTCCCTGGTCCCGCTGCATCCAGGCGAGCTTGGCCTGCCACTGCTGGAGTGCGCATTCCTTGCGCTCAAGCTGCCATTCGACGTAGCGGCGGCGGATATCGTCGAGCACGCCGTCGCTTAAGCGCCCACGCTCGGCCCGCAAGGCGCGAACGTCCTCGCGCAGGTCCTCGACGATGGTCTTGGTGCCCCGCAGGCTCAAGCCCTCGAAGTTGAAATCCCCCTGGGCCAGGAGCTTGAGCTGCTCATAGGCCACGCCGGCGCTACTCGCGAGATCGGCCAGCTCCGAAGACGCATCAGCAATGACCGGCGCCAGATCGAGCACGGCGCGAGTCAGATTAGCGGAAATCACCTTGCCCAGGGTGTCGAGCTCGTCCCGCGCCTTCTCTGCATTCCTGACCAGATCCTCGTCGAGTACGATGCCGAGGTCGCGGGCCCGGCGTCTCGTCGCCTCCAAGGCCTCGGCGCCACCCACCAGCATGTTCACCATGGCGACGCCCTCGCTGTCGAACAGCTTAAAGGCCAGCCGAAGCCGTTCCGCCGGATCGGTCGTGCGCCTGAAGGCTTCCGCCACGTCGTTCAACAGGTCCTCGGAGCGACGGATGTTGCCGTGCTGGTCCTTCAGCGCGATGCCCATCTGCGCCAGCGCCTGCTTGGCCTCGCCGGTTCCCTTGGCCGCCTCGGCGACGCGCCGGGTAAAGCGCTGCAAGGCCATGTCCATGGTGCGCTGCTCGACGCCGGCGAGCTGCGCGGCGTAGCGCAGTTCCTGCAAGGCCTCGACACCGACACCGATCTTGTCGGCCGTCTTGCCCACCGCGTCGGCGGCGCTGATCGACCGGTCGATCAGGGTCGCCAGACCGCCGACCGCGGCGACGCCAGCTAGGGCGCCGCCGAGCGCCCGCATGCCGACGCGGAGGGTCTTTGCCCGGTCGGTCAGATTGGAGAGACCGCGCGACGCCTTGGTGCCGGCCGCGTCGATCTTCTTCAGCGAGCGCTCGCCACTTTGCCCGACGGAGACCAGCTCGGCCTTGACCTTGCCGCCGCCCTCGACAGCCAGGCGGACCGCGTAGGTGTGCTTGGCCTTGGCCATCAGTCGCTATCCTTGTCGTTGAGGGCCTCGATCAGCCCCACCTCTGCCGCCTGCAGCAATTCCGAGGCGACGCCGGGCTCACAGCCTCGCGCCGCCGCGGTCTCCAGGGCGGTGCTCAATTCAAGGCCGATGATATGGCCCGAAGGCGCGAAACGGAGCTGACCGAGACAGGCCAAGAGGACGTCCCATGCCTGGTGTTCCTCCGTGGTCTGTAAGCCGTGTTCGCGATAGGCGCAGAGATGCCCGTCTAGGCCGACACCGCCTTCCGCGCAGGCCGCGCCTTCCCGGCGACAGCCTTCGCAGTATCCGGGCCCTCCGCCTGGCCGGAAATGCCAGCGGCAAAGGGCCCTGATCCGTTTTTTGCCGCGTTCAGGAGCACCTGCCTCAACGTGAACTCCTGAAAAAACCGCTCGCCGACGGGATAGAGCTCCATGACGGCGGAGATATTCTCTGGCGTGACCGGTGGGTCGTCCTCGACCCCCGACCAGGCCGTGATATGCCGGGTGCCGAGTTCCTTGATCAGCAGATCCTGGAACAGGCCGTCCCGTTCCGCCTCGTCATCGAGGTCCGGCAGCCCCTCCAGCGGCAGACCGTTTTCCCGGCGTTCCCGGGCCTGCGCCTCCAGACTCTCGACCCGACGGCGCGCGGCGGCCTGCGCCGCCGCCATGCCGGCCGTGGTCAAGGGTTTGACGGTGACCGTGACGCCATAGGGAAGCTCGATGTCGTAAGGCTCGGTTTGGGGTTTGAGGCTGATCATGCGTAATCGCTCCCGTCTAAGTCGTTGACGAGGGTGACGGTCAGCATCCGGCCCGCAGCATCGTTCTTGGCACCCTGGAAATCGAAACTCGCCTGCACACCGCCCGGGCCATCGACGGCCAGCTTGGGCTTCGGCAGGTAGACCTCGTGAGCGGTGAACAGGACCTTGGCGGTGGCGCTCAGCGTATAGCCGAACTCCAGGTCCACCGGTGTGCCGCTCGCCGCATCGTCGATCAGCCCGGTATCGGAGAAGCGCACGTCGATGCGCCCGGTGAGTGCGGCCACGGTCGGGTCGGCGCCGTCGATCAGGCCATCGGAGCGGATGGTCTCGATCTTCTCGAGATTGTTGGCGTAGGTCAGAGATCCGCCGGTTAGGTTGCCGACCGGCGATCCGCCTCGCGTGATCGAGCCCTGGAACTGGCTGATGCGCGAGAAGGCGAGCGAGGTCGGCGTGCCGCCTTGCGACGCGCCGTAGCGGGTTTCTCCTTGGGCCACGGCGCCGATGGTGGCCGCCGCCGCGCCCGAGCGTTGGAATTCCAGAGCTATGGAATTGAATTTGACGCCGGTGTGCATGAAGAAGGCCGGCACCTCGGGCTGGCCGACCTCGATGGAGTAGCTCGGGATGTCCTGGGCGCCCGAGGCGAAGACGTGATCGGAGGTGCCGTCGAGATTGTCCGTCGTCGCCGGATCGCCAAGAAGCCCGGTCAACCAAAACCCGAGGTAACGGGGATCGACGGGCACGACGATTTCGCCTTCATCGTTGATCACGTCCTGCAGCGGCGCCAGGGGATCGCGCCCCTGGCCCAGCACCGGATCGTCAATCAGTCCCTGTTCGCTCCCGAGGGAGCAGCGGTTGAAGGGCATGCGCACATAGTTGCCGGTAGCCTGCGTGCCGTAGGCGGTTTCCCGCTTCAGCAACAGCGAGGCATTGGCGCCGTAGGATCGGGCCATCTTAAGGTCTCCAGATGTTGGTAAATTTTCAGCCCAGCGGGCTCTCGGTCTCGTATTCGACGGTCACGACGATTGTGCCGGCCTTGATGGCAGGCGCACCGGCGACAGCCTCGGCGTCGACGTCCGGGCGGCCATAGGCCATGCCGAAAGCGAGGCCGCCGAGTGTGGGGTCGGCATCGAGCACAGTTCCGATCTCGCCCAGCAGGGCGTCGAAGGCCGCATCGCCCTCCTCGACATAGACTTCGACCTCGATCGCGTGGCTGTAATAAGCACTTCCGAAGCCGCCCAGCGCCGTGTCGGGCTCACCCGGATCACCGTCACGCAGGACGATCAGGCCGCCTGCGGGGATTTTCTCGGGCACCACGGTGTTGCGCTCTACCTTGGCGCCCGGCACGGTTTCCAGACCCGCCTTAAGCGCCACGAGGATTTGCTCGGTCTTGCTCGCGACCACGGTCTCACTCCGATTGCATATGCCGGCCGATCAAGGACGGCAGCCGCCGCGACCAGCGCTCCGCCGCCCGGCGGGCATCCAATCGTTTCGGCATCCGGACCTGGGGCACCAGCAAGAACATGACCGCCGTGGCGATGCCGGCCTTCATCCGACCGGTCTTGGTGAAGGCGCCACCCTTGGCCCGGCGCCCCACACGGCCGGTCTTGGCACTGACGCGGACGCCGTCGACGACCAGCAGCGAGGGGCCGCGCGCCCTGTAGACGAACCGCAGCGGCCCGAACCGGTGCTCCGGAAAGTTGACCGGGGTGATGCGCTTGCCACCGACCCCGCGCTTCGGCGCCGCCGGAGTCGGAATGGCGAGCCAGAAGCCGGATTTGCTCCGGATCACCGTTCCTTCGTCGAAGGTACGAATGATCTGAGGCGCCTTCGACCAGACCAGGCTCGCCGCGTCATGACCCTTGTTCGGATAGGCTCGGCTCCGCCAGGTCCTGGCAAGGCGCGTACCCAGCCCAGCCGAAACCACCTGCTTGCGCAAGTTCCCCTTGAGGCCATCACCGGCCTCCTTGACGCCGGCAGCCACGCCCCGCTCGATGCGCCTCATCTCAGCCTGAATGTCGGCCTTGATGGAGCCCGCGATGGCGGCGGCAAGCTTCACGCCAACCTCGTGTCCAGGGTCCAGATAAGGCGCTCGCTGTCTCGCACCGGCTCGCCCTGAACCACGTATTCCGATCCGTCCACCGTCAGCCGGTCGCCGGGGCGCGGCGTGGCGATGTCGGATACTCGCACGTCGAACACTGCCGTCGCCGCATGAATGCGGGTGTCGCCGAAACCGACAATCTCGTCCGCGCGTTTGGCGATCACCCGGATTTCCACGGGCGCGCCGCCGTCCGGAATATAGACGGCGGCAACGCCGAGATGGCGGAAGCAGGCGTCGACGGCGCGACTGAAGGGATCACTCATTTCAGGACGACGTGATCTTCACCAGCACGCCCGGCCGATGGCACATGGGCAGCGGGTTGGACTGCGTGTGCAGATCGGTGCCGCGTTCGAACTTGCGGGGCTCCTGTTTCGCATAGAGTTCCTGACCGAGCGTATTGGCCGTCTCGTTGAAGTCGGCGGGCGCGAAATAAGTGGAAAAGGTCTCGACGGTCCCGAGCGGGAAGCCGTGGCCTTCGCCCGCATCGATAAACCGACGCACGGTACCGTCCGGATCGGTGGCCTGCCCCCGGTATTCCTCGAAGGTGATGCCGCCGAAAGTGAAGCCGGACCGAACATCGTCCCGCAACGCCGCCCCCTCCATCCAGCGCTCGTAGGCTTTCTCGACCTTGGCATGACTGGTCAGCGCATCGAAGAACTCCGGGCTGACCAGGGCATGGACCCGGGTCATGAACTCGCCACGGAGGTTGTCCTCGATGTGGCGCAGCACCTCCATACACTTGCCCTTGACGTTGGTATTCGCGTTGCCGAGCGCGAAGTTGACGGTCTTGGCCGTGATGCCGAATTCGGCATAGAGGTCGTAGAGAGCGGACCCGTCGGCATCGAGGATCACGCCCTTCAAGGCGCCCATGCGCAAATGCTCCAGCGTGATGCTGTGCTTGTTACGCATGGACTGGAGGTGATCGGTGATGACGTTGGCCAGCGCCTCTGCCTCGTTTTCGGAACCGAAAGCACGGATACCCTGCACCTCCTCGGGCAGCACCACGTCGTCGTGGGGAATATGCGGGATGTTGAAGCTCCGAAGCTTGCGCTTGCCACGCGTCCCCTGGGTGCCGGGCGATCCGACGGGCAGGGTCGGCAGCAAATTGAGCACACCGTTCTTTTCCTCGACGGCGATTTGGCGGAACCGCACTGGTTTCATGGGCATCAGGCCCAGTTGCCCGACCTTGCCATAGGTGTTGGGCAGCAAGTTGATAGCCGCCGTGAGCGCCGTCATGTTGAAGGCCGGCGCGTCGAAGGGGTTGTTCATACCCATAATGGTCCTCCTTCGGCGCCATCACCGGCGCCGATCAAATCCTGGTTTCAAGCGATGGGGTTTGGGGGTCAGGCGCTAGTGCGAATCAGAATGCCGCGCGCCTCGAGGTCGGCGACCGCCTGGGCCTTTTGATCGGCGGTGATGCCGGCGGGCCACTGAATCGCACTGCCGGCAAGAATGGCGTCACGAACGATGCCGACCCCCTTGGCATCGGTCCCGTCGGGTGCGGTCACATCGATCGCGATGATCCCGAACGCCTGCTCCGATCCGTCCATGCCGGACGGATTGAGTGCCACGACCTTGTCGTCTCCGGAGACGTCGACCGTGAAGGTATCGCCAACGACGAAGTCCGCTGCACCGTCGGCAATGGTCAGATTGATGTGATCGCCCGCATAGGCCTGGCCGACCGTGAGGTCGGGGAGCTTGTAACCCTTCGGCGTCAGCACCTCGAAAACGCCACCGTCCACCGCCGCCGTAATACAGGTGAGCGTGTAGGTTCCGGCCTCCGCCTTTGACCCCAGTGCGGGATCGGCCAGGGTGGCGGTGCCATCCCCCGTGTTGCCGGCATCAGGCGTGGCGGCGACGGCGGACTTTCCGCGCTGTCCGATCACGGTTCCGACGGGAAGAACGCGGTCAGCGCCGCTGCCGGCGAGCACGGTGACGGCTTCTCGGGAATAGAGGTTCGGCGTCTCGTATTTGAGGACATCTCCGAGATTGTTGGCTTCATCGAGGACGGGCATGGATCAGTTCTCCTGGATCTTAGCGGCCCGGGCCTTGGCGGTCCGGACCACGATGTTGTCGTCAGTCGTCACCGGCTGACCGGTTCCGGCGCCGGGCAGCACGTGGCTGCTGACCTCGGAGCCGTCGTTGTCGGCTTTCATGGAGAGAAGGGCTTTGCGGACCTCATCGACGGAAACACCGCGTGCGATCATCTCGGCGGTAAGGTCCGGACGGCCTGCGAGGACGCAAAGATCGGCGATGCCAGTGGCGTCCCTCGTGGCGTTCGTGGCGCCCTCTCCACGCGCTTCGGCGCGGAGCTTTTCGAGGTCGATGATTTCGGCGGAAGCGTCCGGCTTCGGGGGCGCGGCCTCCGTAATGGATTCGCTCATGGGTTCCTCCTGATTGGCGGTCGGTGTGGGCGTGGTGGTGGAGGCGGGCGATCCGCCCGCCTGTCGATGGGATGATAGAGACGCCTTCGTATGGTGCGGTTGTCTGGAGGCGGACATGACGCCCGCCATCTCTTCGAGAGCGTCACGCAAGGTGCCGAGGTCATCGGCCAGACCGGCTTCAATGGCCTGTTCACCAAAGAACACACCGGCTTCGGTCACCCGAACGGCTTGTTTGCTCATGGAACGATTGCGCGCCACCGTTTCCACGAATAGTCCGTAGACCCGGTCGACCTCGTTCTTGAGGGTCGCTTTCGCCTCATCCCCCAGGGCTTCGTGGGGATTGAGATCGTTCTTGCGGGCACCAGCGAACACCGTGGTGTAGCGGTGCCCATCCATGGCGTCCCGCACAGAGCGATCGACATGAAGGGCGATCACCCCGATCGAGCCCACCCCGCCGGTTCGCGGGACGAAGATGCGCTCGGCGGCGCTGGCGATGGCGTAGGCGCCGGAAAAGGCTTCCTCGTTGGCGACCGCCCAGACCGGCTTGAGATCACGGACCTCGCGCACCATGTCGGCCAGATCGAACACCCCGCTCGCTTCGCCGCCCGGGCTGTCCACGTCGAGCAGGATAGCTCGCACCGCCGGGTCGGTGGCCGCATCGAGGATTTCCGTTTCCAGATCGCCATAGGACGTCAAACCGGACGCAGCCTCGATGGGGCCGGCCCGCTTCACGAGGGTGCCGAACACCGGGATCACCGCGATCCCATCGGGTGTAACAAGGGAAGATCGCCGACTACGGGCACCCCCGTCCATGACAGCCAGTTCCGGCGTCTCGACGCCGATACGGGGACCAAGCACTGAAAGGATGCTTTCCAGCTTGGCTTGGCCGATGACCAGGGGCGTACCGAGCACCCGGGTTGCGATAAGGGGAAGCTGATTCATGCGCTTTTCCTGTCGGATTCCATGGATGGCGGTTCGGGGCCGGTATCGTCCGCCGCGGGATCGATCCCGGGCTGAGCGGCACCGGTGCGCGCCACCCGTCTGGGGTCGCTATCGAATACGAGCCCGAGGGCGTCGGCGCGGGCGTTGTCGGCGGCGATCTCCCGGTCGATCTTCTCGGCGTCGTAGCCGAAGGCCGAGATGGCCTCGGAGCGGCTCATCAGCCCGGCACGGATGGCCAGCACCACCGCCTTGAACTCCTTCTCCGGGTCGACTCACTGCCAGCCTTGCGGGATCCATTTGACGGCCAACCAGGAAGCAGAGCTCTTCTCGAAGCCGGGTGCCGTCAGGGCACCGGACAGAACGGCCTGGGTCATCCATTCCCGCCACACCGGGCGGCAAAGTTGATGGACGATGACCGCGTGTTGAACCATCTCGCAGCGGCGGCGGAACTCGAGCAAACCGGCACGGATCGATGAATAGTTGACCTCCGTGAGGTCGCCGCTGAGTTGTTCGTAGGTGACGCCGGCGGCCACCGCGACGGCGCGCAGCTGGTTGCGGAAGAAATCACCGTAGGTCCCCCCGACGTCGGCCGGATCGGAAAACCTGACATCCTCGCCAGGCGCCAGCACCTGCATGGTCCCGGGTTCCAGCCCGGCCACTGCCGCACCGTCCTCGTCCGGATCGCCCTCTCCCAACATGGCGTCGTCCGGGTTGGGTTTGACAATGAAGCCGGTGAAAAGAGCCGCGACCTTGGCCTTGACGAGGGCGGCATCGTCGAACTGATCGAGCTCGTGCAACTTCACCAACGCCCGGGCCAACCAAGGCTCGCCTCGGATTTGACCGGGTCGCAACGGCCGAAACAGGTGCACGATGCGGTCGGCCGGCACCCGCACGGTTTCGTGGCCGCCCGAGAACATCGCCGGATCGCCGGGATGTTCCCGATACATGTGATAAGCGACACGTCGGCCCAGCCGGTCGAACTCGATTCCAGCCCTGACCACGTTGCCATTGGCGAGCGTCGAGTTCAGGGCCAGCGGAACATGCTCGGCCTCGAGGATCTGAAGCTGCAGCGGTACGCAATGCCCATCCTCCGGCCGCCGGGGACGCAGCCGAACGAAATATTCGCCCCCTTCCATCATGGCTCGACAGGCCAGTGCCTGCAGACCATAGAAGTCAGTAATACTTGCCGCGTCCGCCTCGTCGCACCAGTCCCACCAGAGCGCATGGACCGCTTCGCGGAAATCATCGTCACGAGCCGTTGACTGCGGCTTGATACCCGTGCCCACACAGTTGGTGACGAAGGCATCGACGGCGTTCCCCGCCCAGGCGTTGCGCCGAACCAGATCACGTGACTTGACCCGGAGATCGTGGCCGGAAGCGAACTGTGCGGCGACGGCGCCCGGATTGCCCGGCTGCCACGCCAACGCCCGCCTTCCCATGCCGGCGACCTCGTGCACCGGCCAGCGCGAGCCGTGCATGACATGGCGCGCGGCACGCCAGGAGGCCGCCATGCGGGAGAACAGATTCATCATCAGAACCCTTTGTTGGTGGTGACGCGGATCTGGCGCACCCGTCGGCCGTCTTCCCTGGCCAGCGCGGTTTCCACTGCGGCCAAGGCCTCCTTGATCTCCCCAACCGATCGGTAGGTGATCCGTTTTCCGTCGTATTCGACGGTGAGCACGCCCGAGGCCAGGGCCTCGCGAAGCGCATCGGCCTGGGATTTCGTGTAAGTCATGGATCACCCCATCCACTTGCTGCGGATCACTCGCCGTCGGCGCGGTGACGTTTTCCCCCGGTTGCCGTTTCTGGACGGCGACACCTCATCGGGGACATCGCGACCCGGATCACCGCCGACACCCACTCCCTCTTCGAGCCGTTTCCAGTGCTTCTCCCTGAACCGATCGATTCCCGCGATCCAGGCGGCGGCGCGGGCGTAGACCCGGCAATCCAGCGCCTCGTTGCGCTCACGGAGCTTCTGCCATTCGAGTTTGGTGAAACCCTGCCGGTTTCTGGCGGCGACCAACTGCTCGGCCGTGAGCTGCTTGATCCATTCGGCATCGGCACCGCTGGGAAGATGGATGAACCCCTCCGGGTACCCCGTCCCGGTTTCTAGTTCCTCGTCCGTCGGGCGGTCCAGGCGAAGGAAGCGATAGGTCTCACTCTTGAAGACCGCGACGGAAACGGTCCATAGCCGGGCTCCTCGCCTGAGTCGTTTGCCGCCCTCGGTCGCGTCCACATAAGTGGGACCGGAAACCGGCGTCGAGCGTTCGAACCCTCGCATGCCCTTCACCGGCGCCACCTGCCCGTGGCCCATCTTGCGGGCCCAGGCATAGACCGCCGGGGCTTCGTAGCCGGTATCGACCGCGAAGCGTGCCAGCGCCATGTGTCCGCCGGCCGCATGCGGCCAAGTCTCCGAAAGCACTGCCGTCAATTGTTCCCAGGCCTCGGGAACCGCCGGACCACCCTCGATCACGCGATGATCGACAAGCCAGCTTTCCAGACCGCGTCCCCAGGCCCAGATATCGACCTCGATGCGGTCTCGCTGGATATCGCAGCCGGCCGTGAGAAACAGCCCACCGGAGGGAACCGTTCCCACGGGGTATTCCTCCCGGCGCTCGTAGAGACGTTGCCAGTCGGGGGCCTCGCCATGCTCCTGCCAGGTCTCCCCCAAATCCGTGTTCTTGACCGACTTCATCGCCGCGTCGTTGCCTTGCGCGGCCTCCCAGGCGGCGGCGATTTCGGCCCAGTTCCGCCAGCCAATGGGGCTGTAGAGGCTGGAGATGTGGAACCCGGCGGTCTTCCCGTCGCTATTCTCTGGTTCCGCCGTCGCCCGCCACTCGCCCCGTTCGAGCATTCGGGTCTTGTGGTGCTCGTGGATGACGCCGTCACAGTCCTCGCACAGATAGCGGACGGTTTCCGGTTCTCCCTTGTCCCACCTGAGCCGCTCGAACTGGAGCCACTGCATGTGCCCGCAATGGGGACAGGGCACGAAGTATCGGCGCTGATCGGACGCCTCGTACTCGCGCTCGATCCTGGACGCCCCCTTGATGGTAGGCGTCGAAACGATGAGCACCTTGCGCCGGGCGAAGGTGCGCGTCCTGGCTTCCGCCAGCGCCACCGGGTCGCCCTCGCCGTCGATGTCGCCGGGATAGCCGTCCACCTCATCAAGGAACAGGTAGCGCACCGGCATGGAGCGCAAGCCCACTGCCGAGTTGGCGCCGGTCATGGCCAGCAGCCCACCGGGAAAGGCCTTGGTCAGCACCGTGTTGCCGGAATCCCGCGAGCGCGCCGGCTTGACCAGCTTTGACAGGGCCTCGCTTTCCTCTATCAGCGGGTCGATCCGCTGCTTGGAGTTGCGCTTGGCCATCTCCACCGTCGGCAGGACCGCAAGCATCGGCCCCGGCGTGTGATGGATCACATAGCCGATCCAGTTATTGCCGCACTCGGTGCCGCCGATCTGGGCGCCCTTGCATAGAACCACCCGCTCCACCTTCGATCCTGACGACAGGCAGTTCATGATCTCGCGAAGGTACGGCGTCCGTGCAGTGCGCCAGGGGCCCGGCTAGGATGCCGCCTTGCCCGACAAGCGGCGGTGTCGGTCGGCCCATTCGGAGACCGTCAGCAAAGGGTCCGGACGCAAACCCTGATCGAAGGCCTCGCCGTAGATCTCAGCCGCGTCCGGGATCACCTGACAGCTCCTCCAGGGCCGCGCGGATTTCCGCGTCCATGATTTGGTGAACCCGGCGCTCGTCGCCCTCCGCCGCCAATACGGCGGCAAGGCGCTCCGGAATATTCAGCAATGAATCCCTGACCTCTCGCGCCTTATTGAAGGCGGCGAGCTTCACGTCGTCGGCGTCCACGTACTTGCCGGCCTCGACCCGGGCCTTGATCTCCAGGAGCTTGGCTTTCTCGACCTCGCTCTTGATGCGGGTCCTGAGCAGCAGCGTCGGCAGGTCGCCGCCTGCTTGCGGCAGAGTCGGAACGTCCGGAACCGCAGCGGGCACCTTGCGGCGTCGCTCAGAACGGGCCGGCTCCTTGACCGCCGCCAGGGCGGCATCGGCCTGATCCGTATCCACCTTGCGGCCCGTAAGCCGGATAACGCCCTTGGCCACCATCTGGCCAACGTACTGGCGAGAGACGCCGCGCCGACGTGCGTATTCGGCCTGACTGACAAGCATTCCTGTCACGCGTTCCCATGATCGGACCGCCCTTGAAAATCGCTGAAATTACAATTGATTAGAGTTGATAACCGCCTCGTTTGAAGCGTGTATGTGATCACCGAAACCCTCAGGCCTAGGAGGCGCGCAAATGACCACTACCTTCACCCCCGACGAACTCGAAACGATCTTCGCCAGGGTTTGCGACCCGGACGATTGGAAGGCGCCAATCGAGGTTTGGTGCCGGGGCGAAACGGTTCTGCCCATCTGCGAGGCGATCCGCTTTTTCACCGCCACCGAGCCCAGGGTCGAACTCGACACCACCCGCATGCGCTACCTGATCACCTCCGAAGGCTACCGCGCAGGTCCGGCGGGCGACCACTGAGCCCTGGCGCCCAAGGGAAGGAACACGATCATGACCACCGACACACGCGAAACCGCCCTCGACGTCTTCATGCGCCGCAAGGCCGAGATCGACGGGATGCTAACCCGCCTCAAAACCTTGAGCGACGAGCATTTCAACCGCCATCCGGACGAGATCACCTGGGGCGACGTCGGCGACCTTGCCCACTATGCCGAACAACTGCGCCGCATCACGGACAGCGCCTTCCACGAGGGCGAGCACGCCGCCTGAGCGACCGGGATATCCCGTTCCAGCCCCGCCCGGGCTTCCCGGCGGGGCCTTGGCGGTAGCAGCAATTCCGCTGCCGAAACCGTGGAGACAATCATGACCCAGCTCACTGATACGCAACTGATCGTGCTTTCCGCCGCCGCCGGACGCGAGGACGGCTCGATACTGCCCCTGCCCAAGACCATCAGGGGCGGCGCCGTCACCAAGGTGATTAATGCCCTTACCGCCAAGGGCCTCGTCGAACGCATCGTCGACGACCGTCCCGCCATCGACGACGTCCTCAGGATCACCCGCGAAGGGCTGATCGCCATCAACGCCGACCCCGCGCCTTCCACTCGCCGGAGCCCTAAGAAGGCCGCCACCGCGCCGGACACGCCGAAGGAGCCCCGCAAGAAGCACGAGGGCACCAAGCAGGCCCTCCTAGTTGGCATGCTGCGCCGGCCTGAAGGCGCCACCATCGACCAGATCGTCGAAGCCACCGGCTGGCAGCGCCATACGGCCAGGGGCGCGATTTCCGGCGCCGTCAAAAAGAAACTCGGCCTGAACGTCGTATCGGAAAAAACCGAGGGCGGCGAACGCGTTTATCGAATTGCCACGTGAGGATGACGACCATGAACCGCAAAAGCAGAAGGCGGGCGGCGGCCAGGGCAGGAAAGGCGCCCAAGCCCCAAGGCTACACCGTGACTCACATCGAAAGCCCCGCCGGTCAGGCGCAACTGGCAAAGCGCGGACTCACTACCCGCGACCTCGCCAAGGCCATCGCCCGGTTCCAGACGGCCGAGAAGGTCCGGGTCGGCACCCTGATCGGCGTCAACGAAGATGGCTTCTTCGGCTCGACCGACGAAGGATGGACGCCAGATAAGCCTGGCGCCTTCGATGAGCCGCTGCTCAACATTCCCTGGATCCAGATCCTCGAACTGTTGGGCCGGGTTCCGGAAAACACCACCGGGGAATTCCTAGGGAGCGGCGGTAACATCCAATAATCTTGGGGCTGTCCTAGCTAAGCGAGATGCTTGGGCTAGGATTGCAGGATGTATGCGAGAAGAAGCCGGCTCAGTGGTTGGAAGCGTGATCGTTTGATGGAGCACTTTGTGGCGGCGACGAC